>Ga0160427_10001368_pt1 | contig 14962 bp, 12 predicted proteins | sample SolpanmetagenomL_FD_108194 | JGI IMG/M metagenome (GOLD analysis project Ga0160427, IMG submission 108194) | Solar panel surface microbial communities from Lawrence Berkeley National Laboratory, California, USA - L | ecosystem: Engineered > Built environment > Solar panel > Unclassified ...
GCGCACCGACTACTGGGCTCCCGAGGTGGCGTACGACGGGCAGCGGTTCTACATGTACTACTCGGCCGGCAGCGCCGACAAACACCATCAGTTGCGGGTGGCCATCGCCGACATGCCGACCGGGCCGTTCATCGACCAGGGTCTGGTGCTCACTCCGCATCAGCCGTTCGCCATCGACCCGTCTCCGTTTCAGGACGACGATGGCCAGTGGTACCTGTATTACGCCCGCGACCTGCTGGAGGGAGACCGGGTGGGCACGTCCCTGGTGGTCGACCGCCTGATCGACATGACCACGCTGGAAGGACAGCCCCGGAATGTGCTCGTCGCCACGCAGGACTGGCAGCTGTACCAGGCCCAGCGCCCGATGTACGACGCGATCTACGACTGGTACACCCTCGAAGGCCCGTTCGTGGTGAAGCGCCAGGGCCAGTACTACCTGTTCTACTCGGGCGGAGCGTGGCCGCAGGCGAGCTACGGGGTGTCCTACGCCGTGGCCAGCCACCCGCTCGGCCCATGGCACGAGCCCGAGGGCACCGGACCACAGCTGCTCAAAACCCTGCCCGGACAGGTGATCGGGCCAGGACACAATTCGGTGGTGCGTGCCCCGGACGGAGGAGACGTGCTGCTGTATCACGCCTGGGACGTGGAGCAGACGGCCCGCCGGATGTGCATCGACAGACTGCTGTGGACGCCCGAAGGCCCACGGACGGACGGCCCGAGCTGGCAGCCGCAGCCGGTCTTTCTGGCCGAAAAGACAGAGATATAGATGGTCCCCCGCCGGAACACGTCCGGGCCGCTCAACGTCGGTTGACCCGCCAGCAGCCTCGCCACTGACGGTTCCAGGCCGCCTCAGTGTCTGCGGGGCAGGGTGAAACTGAAGGTGGCGCCGGCGCCCACCTGACTGGTGGCGGAGACCCGTCCACCGTGCCGGGTGACGATCCGGCGCACGGTGGCGAGGCCCACTCCGGTACCCTCGAAGTCTCGCACGCTGTGCAGCCGCTGGAACGTCCCGAACAGGTTCTGGGCGTGCTGTGGGTCGAACCCCACCCCGTTGTCGCGCACGTGGATCTCCCACTCGCCCGGATGCTCGTCGGCCCAGATTGCGATCTCGGGCCGGGAACGGGGCCGTGAATACTTCAGGGCATTGCTGAACAGGTTGGCCATCACCTGACGCAGCAGGTCCAGATCGCCCTCGACTACGGGCAGTGTCCCGATCTGCCAGACCACCTCGGCGGGCGTGTCTCCTCCAGGCCCACCGGATTCCAGCTCGGCGTCGCGCTTCACCTGGGCCACGAGGCGGTTCAGATCGATTTCGGTTAACGAAAGCTCGTGCTGAGCAGTGCGCGCCAGCATCAGCATCGCGTCGATCAGCGCGTTCATCCGTTCGGCCGCCTGCTGCACGGCGTCGAGGCTCTGGCTGACTTTGGGGTTGGGGGTGCCCTCGAGCGCCCGGCGCGCCAGCCCGGTGAATCCCAGGACGTGCCGCACGGGAGAGCGGAGGTCGTGCGAGACCGAATACGAGAAGGCGTTGAGCTCCTCGTTGGCCGCCGAGAGTTGCTGGGTGCGGGCATCGAGTTCATCTCGCTGCGACGCCAGCTGCCGGGCCTGTTCGGCGCGTTCCAGGGCCAGACCGAGGCTGCGCACCGTGGTCTCCAGCACCCGGCGGTCGGCCGTACTCCATTCACGGACATGGAACAGGGGCACGTTGAAGATTCCCCGGACCTGTCCCCTGACCATCACCGGCAGCGTCGCCACCGCGTTGACGTGACGGACGACCTCCGGCAGCGTATCCGCGCCCTGCGCGTACACGTCCTGAAAGTAAGGTGTTCGGCGCACCGCCGGAATGTCCAGTGTCGGGGTACTGCCCACCGGCAACCCGGCGTCGATGGCCGCCTGAAGCTCCGGGTTGCCCACGTCGTTCACCTGGACCGTGGCCCGCCACTGTCCGTCCTGGACCTCCCAGAAGGCGCCGTAACCTGGTGGCAGGAGGGCCAGCACGGTTCTCAGGGCGAGGGTCACCAGCAGCGCCGGGTCGGCCTCCAGGCTCAGGTCGCGGGTCAGCTCCGAGAAGCCCTGCATCGCCCGCATGTGCAGGTCGAGTTCGTTGTTCTGCTCCTGCAGCCGTTTCGCGTTCTCCGAGCGTTCGAGGGCGAGCGTCAGGCTGCGGCCGAGCGCGCGAAACACCGTCTGCTCACGGCGCGTCCAGGTGCGCGTTTGCTCTTTGCCCATCGCCAGCAGGCTCAGGGGCCGTTCACCGACGAAACAGGGGTAGAGCGCCACCGCTCCGTAGGCGTCAGGGAAGGTCACGCCTTCGGTTTCGGCGTTCCAGTCTGCTACAAACAGCGCGTCGCGCTGGCCGACCGCGTGCCGAAAGCTGGGGGCGTCCTGCGGTATCCTGCCGCGCAACACCGCCAGGATGTCGGGCGCGAGGCCGTCCGACCAGACGTTGGCCTGCCACAGGCCGTCCTTCGGCTCGTAGTACACCACCGTCACGTCGCCGAGCGTGTGCTTCAGCACCTCGATGGCGTGACGGGCGAGGGCGAGGGCGTCGATCTGGCTACCGGCCGTCTCTGCAAAGGCCACGAAGGCGTCGAGGGCGGCGCGTTCGCTTTCCAGCTCGCGCGTGCGCTCCTCGACGCGGGCCTCCAGCGAGGTGTTGAGGTCCTGCAGGGCCAGTTCGGTGGTCCGGGCGGCCGTGACGTCGCGTGACAGCCCATAGAGCCGGATCACCGCTCCTTCCTCATCCCGTTCGGCGTAGGTGTGCTGCTCGACCCAGATCGACCGGCCGTCGTCGCGCAGAAATCGATACTGGATCACCGATTCCGACATCACCCCGCTCCTCAGCGCCTCGAAGGCCCGGATGATCGTCGGCCGGTCTTCGGCGTGGACGTTATGCAGGTACTCGCTGAACGACGGCGCGCCATTGACCACCCCGAGCAGTGCCTGCAGTTCCGGCGAGCGGAAACCCTGGCCGCTTCTCAGGTCGAACTCCCACATGCCCAGCCGGGCCGCCTTCAGCGCGAGGCGAAACCGTTGTTCGCTCTCCCGTGAATCATGCACGGCGCCAGAATACCGACTGCTTCGCCGCTCGGGCGTTGTGTTAAGCCCAGATCAAGACGGATATACACGAGGCAAAAAAACATCCCCACCGAGTGGGGATGGCCAGACTTCAGTGGCTTACCGCTGTCGCGCCGCTGTCCTCAGGCCGGATTCAGACGTAGTGGCCGTCGTGCGACCTCATGACCTCTTCGAGCACGTCCTGCGGAACATTGTCGTCCACCGCCACGGCGCGTCCGCCCGAAGCCATGCCGCTGCTCACACGGTCGTAGCGGTCGTCGTCGAGCTGGTTGTCGTAGCTTCCCGTAGCGCGGTGGTCGGTCTCGTCCACGCCCGCCGCGCCGCCGATGGCGCCAACTGCCGCGCCCACGCCTGAGCCCAGCGCCGCCATGCCCAGAATCACCGGCAGGGCCAGGCCGCCGGTTGCGACCGTGGCGGCCGTCGCCCCGATCAGTCCGGTGGCGGTGCCGATGGCGCCGACGGCGGCTCCCGAGACCAGGCCTGCGACCGTGCCCTTCACGGCTCCGGCTCCGGCGTCCTCAGGCGTGCCGCCCGTGCCGGTGATTTCCCCCGACGGATCAGAGGAGAGGAGAGGACCGTCGGCGGCCGCTTCCGCCAGCGAGGTCCGTCGGTTGAACGTGCCATTCACCACCTCCGGCTGAATGGCGCCGCGGGCGCGCAGGTCGGAGACGAAGGCGTCGGCCGCAGCCACGGTCGGGAACAGAATATGTTTCATGCGTCACAGTGTTGGCTTCCGAACCGGCAGGCGAATGAGAATTCGGTCAACCTCGGCGAGGCAGTCGGAGGGGTGGGGGTGTATACCGTGCCTCGGTCATGAACCGTACGGTGCGATCTGAGCGCAGGTCACAGTCGTGGCCCTGCATTGTGCTCAGGTAAATCTGATCTGAAGGCCACTTCCGACTTTTCCCATCAGCACATGAAGGTGGTCAGGGAGACTTTGGCCATGTTAACCAACGAACAGACCGGCGACGCCCTGAAAAAGCTGAGTGGTACGCTGCGTGACGGCGAGAAGGGATTCTCGGAAGCCGCGGAGAAGGCCGACGCCAGCACCCTGAAGAGCCTGTTCACGGAAATGAGCAGCCAGCGCGCCCAGCTCGCCACGGAACTCGAGCCGCTGACCCGGCAGTACGGCGAAACCCCCAGGGAGGGCGGCAGTGTGGGCGCGGCCCTGCACCGCGGCTGGATCAATGTGCGTGAGGCCATCACCGGGCACGATGACTACGCCGTGGTGGCCGAGGCCGAGCGTGGTGAGGATGTGGCGAAGGGCAACTACGAGGACGTGCTGAAGGAAGAGCTGCCCGCCGACGTGCGTCAGGTGGTCGAGGCGCAGTACACCAAGATCAAGGCCAGCCACGACAAGGTGCGCGACCTGAAGCACAGCATGGAAGCGCAGAAAGACGCCGCCAAGAGCTGATAGTTTTCTCCTGATGCAGGAGCAGAGAGATGGTCTCTGCTCCGGTTTTTCATGTGTCTGAAGGGGAGGGGTAGGCGGCCACCTTCCGCCGGTTAATGGTCCTGATCGGCCCTCCTGAGTTCAAGCAGTCGGACGCTGTGCGGCGCGACCTGCACGCTCAGGTGGCCTGTGGCATCCAGCGAACTTTCACCGTTCCATAAGTCTTTGGCGAACCACTGCGCCTTCTTCAGCGGAGGGACTGAAACCGCTGAGGTCGAGCGTCAGCGTGTCGGGTTCGTCTCCCAGGTTGAACAGCGCGGCGTAGATGCGGCTGCCGTCTCCCTGGGCCGTCCAGATTATCCGGTCGCCGTCTCGGCTGAGCTGACGCTTGCTGCTCTGCGGAATCGCCAGCACGCGCCGGTTGGTGAGCAGCGAGAGCGTCCAGGCGTCGTTGTCGCGCAGCTCGCCGCCGAACATCAGGGGCGCCTTCGACATGCCCTATAGCGTCATCAGGGTTCGCTGCTCGTCCCGGGTGAAGCGCGTACGGCGGTCGCCCGCTCCGCCATCGACCGAGCGCAACCCGATGTGCTCGAGTGGCAGCATGTCCGGGTCCGGCCAGTGGCCCGCTCCGCGGTGGGGCGTCCACTCGTGGCAGCGTTCAAACATCTCCTTCAGCGGCGGCCCATGGTCTCAGAAGTCGTCGGTGAGCCGCCACATGCTGGCGTTGGTTTCGAGCAGCGGCCCATGGTCCAAGCGCCACGGCGTGGTACACGTACTCGACGTTGCCGGTCAGGGCCGCCGCGACCGCCAGTTCCTGCACCGAGACGTTGCTGCGGTTCAGGGCCGCCAGCTGAATCGGCAGGGCGCCGACCCGCGTGGGTTGCACACCGTTCGCGTCGACCAGGCACGGCACCTCGACGACGTAGCCGGCGGGCCAGCGTTGGGCACGTTGCCGTAGATCACGGCCAGTACGTTCGTCGCCACGGCGTTCAGAATCACCGTGCCGTACTCCAACGAGGGCTTGAGTTCGGCCAGCAGGTCGTGCATCAGGCTTTCCTGGCTGTCCGAAGTGTAGCCGCAGCAGATCTGGTAGTAGTCCCAGCGCTCGGGAATGAACGCCTGCACCAGCTCGGGCGTCTTGCGGAAGTACGGCAGGTATTCGCTGGCGTGGTGGCTCGACTCGGTGTGAAAGTAGCCGAAATGGTTCATGATGCTGGTGCGCACCGTTTCCTGGCCGCCCTCGTAGACGCTCGGCCATCAGCCGCCGCAGCCGCGGATAGAGGTCTTCGCCGCCCCGCCGCAGTTCGAGCAGCCACGCCTGGTGGTTGATGCCGGGCGCTGCGGTACACCAGTTCCTCGGCCGGAATGCCGAGCTGCTGCGCCAGCATATGGGTGGTGCCCTGCACGCTGTGACATAGGCTCACCGTCTTCACGCCGAGCGCCGAGAGGTACCAGCAGCTCATGGCCATCAGGTTGGCGTAGTTGATCAGCAGGGCCTGCGGGCAGAGCTCCTGCATGTCCTGTGCGATCTGCCGGTAGGCGGGCGCACTGCGCAGAAAGCGCATGATGCCCCCTGGCCCGGGCGTGTCGCCGACCGTCTGGTCGAGGCCGTACTCTCTGGGAATCTCGACGTCGAGCCGGTACGCCTCCAGCCCGCCGACCTGAAAGGTGACGATCACGAAGTCGGCCGCGCTGAGCGCCTCGCGCTGACTGGTCGTGACCTCCAGCCGTGTAGGCAGCCGGTGGTGCTCGATCAGGGTCCGGACATGGTCGGTGGTGTGCGCGAGCCGGTCGGCGTCGATGTCCATCAGGCTGAGCGTGCTGTGCTGAAGGGCCGGGAAGCTCAGGATGTCCACCGCGAGCCTGAGGGGGAAAAGTGGCCGCCCGCCCCGATGATTGCAATGTTTGCCATGAGACCTCCCCGGCAGGATGCGCTTCGAGGTCGCCGGTGTGGCGTCTGACGCTTCCTGCCCCTGTTGAACCTGAATCTGGTTGCGATTACGACACCCATCGGGGCCACCGTGCACAATTCAACGAACGCTTCGGGGCATGCACAAATCGCCAGAGGGGAACGTGGTCCGCGCGGCGAGCGCGACCAGAGCGACGCGCCGTCCACCAGGTCGTCGGTGGCGCTGGGCGGGCAGTCCCACGCGGCGGCGGGGGTGGCGGTCGGCCAGCACCACCACGTCGGGCACGAGCTGATCGTGTGGCGCACTGGGCAGGCGCAGTGCCGCATCTGGCGCACGGCGTTGCAGGACGCCGGGGCGCCGCCGCAGGTGGTCACCACCTATCCCGGCCTGATCTCGCTGCTGCTGGGCTCGACCGTTCACGCCGACCTGACCCTGAGCGCCTACAGCCACGTGTATGTCATTTTCGGCTCCGACCTGACGCTGCCGGGCCCGGGCCTCAATCAGCCACGGTTCTTCTTGGACGACGAGAACGGCAGCCTCGGGCACCTGCTGCTCTCGCTCGAACAGGAGTTCAACAGCGAGTACAGCTACCGTCAGGCGATGGTCGAACTGCTGCATCAGCAGCTGGCGGTCCGCCTCCTGCGGCTCGGCGAACAGCGGGAGATCAGTGCCGCCGAACGGCTGGTGCAGCAGCTCGAACGCCTGATCGAGGAGCGGTATGCCAGCACTCCGAACCTGCAGAGTCTGGCCGCCGAACTCGGCACGTCTCCCTCCAACCTGCGGGCCAAGTTCGCGCAGCTGCGGTCCCGCTCTCCCAAGATCTGCCTCTCGGAGGTGCGGGTCAAGCACGCCCTGGGACACATCCGAAGCTCGTCGCTGTTCCTGGAGGCGGTCGCCTCGATGACCAGCTACGCGTCGGCCAGCCACCTGTGGCGCGACGTCAAGCATCTGACCGGGCAGCGGCCAGGAGCGTTTCGCCTGGGCGCGGGCGATCCGGGCACAGGCAGTGCGAAATGAACAGAGCGGGGGCGACGCGTCGTAGGCTGCGCAGGACGGCAGGGTTTCGCTGCGCCGTTTTCGGTCTCGCCCGGTCTGGCACTCGCCTGATGGAAGTCGTTCGTGGGAGATGAACATGCATGCACGGCTGGCTCCGAATGCGTTTGAAGGCCGGGCCCTGGAGCGCGCGAAGTGGGCCTGACCGGGAGGGGAGACGAACGCTCTTCGGCTGCCGGATGGCCGTTCGGGTACTGCTGGCCCCTGGACGTTTCTACCGGCACCTACCTGCTGATCGAAGCGGCGCGGCCCGGTCCGGCTGCCAGAACCGGGCCGCGCCTGCTACATCCTCCGGTGGTAAAAATTGCTCAGCTCGCACTCGGCCAGGAGTGGGACACGGGAGTCGTGCTCAGGGCTGACGAGGCCGGACGCTTGCTCATGGCGCTCGGCGGTACCGCCCGGGCGGACGCTCGCGGCTGGATCTTCGACCCCTCGGGCGGCTGACGCTGGGCGGTCACCCACGGGTGCGTCAGATCGAACTGACCCCGCCGCTCGGCCCTGTCCTGATCTGGTGACTTCAGTCGGTGCTGGCCGGTTCGGGAGCGTGAGCACGCCCGGCGGCCAGCCGGCACGCTGTGGGGCAGGAGGGGTGCGCCCTGCCGCCGTCATCCCCTTGGGCACCGCGTGAGCGAGGAGGAACGGCCCCTCTCGCCCGAGTGGATCGAGCGGGTCATTCCGGCCGGACCGGGGCGGGCGGTCGTCGACCTGTTCCGGGGTGCCGGTACCCTCAGGCCCGGACAGGTGATTCACGACTTCGACCAGATGTACCGGGTCGATATGGTGCTGGTCCGCGAGACGCCGGGTTCCGGCGGGCGGGTGTTGACCACCCTGGTGAGCGGGTGAACTCGGCCAGAGAAAACCGTCTCTTCACCGCCCAAAAAAATACCCAGCCGGTGGCTGGATATTCGGGTGAACAGTCTGGAAGGTGTCCCCCGGCTTCAGGCTGAACCGGGAACACACCTGCTTGTCACTGGGGCCGCTCCGAGAGCACCTGGGCCGCCGTCATGGTCGTGGCCCGCTCGGTCTTGACAGTGGCCTCCGTCACGGCCGAGGCGCTGTTTCCCCAGCTGCTGCGCACATGGTTGAGCACCGCGGCGATCTGCGCGTCCGAGAGCGTGGCGGCCCAGGCGGGCATGACGCCGTTGTAGGTCTGGCCGTTCACCGCGATCTGACCCTGGAGGCCGTACAGCAGCACGTCGGACACGTATTTCTCACTGCCCAGGATGGTCTTGTTGCCCGCCAGGGGAGGAAACGCGCCCGCGACACCGGCACCGGCCGGGCCGTGGCACGAGGAGCAGTTGGTGCTGTAGACCTGCGCCCCCTCGGCACTGGACTTGGCGGCCGCTGCGGTCTGCGTACCGCCCTGGGCGCTGGCGGCGCTGCCGCTCTGCACGCTGCTGTCGGTCGAGGCCGCGCCCCCTGCCGCGCCGGTGCTCGTCGAGCTGCCACTGGCGGAGGTACCACTCCCGGCTCCCTGAGCGCCCGTGCTCTGCGTGGTGGCTGCCGGGCCGGTGGTGGTCACGGACCCGGAAGCAGTGGCCGCTGGCGTAGCGGTCGTAGGCGCCGTGGTCTGACTGCCTCCGCTCGCACCGGCGGCTCCTGTGCTGCTCGCGGTACTGTTCATGGCCCCGCCCGAGCCTCCGCCTGCGGTGTTGCCGCCGCTCTGGGCCGTGGTCTGACTGGCGCTGGAGGTTTGCCCGGGCGCCGTCTCGGCACCGCTGCTGCGTGCACCCAGACTCAGAAGTACAGCGAACAGAACCAGTGCCGCGATAGGAAACAGGGCGCCCCACAACCTGGCCAGCCGCTGCCAGACGCTCACGCGTGGGCCCGGCAGCGAGACTGCAGAGGGAGACGTGACCCGAAGGGGATGAAGAATGGACAGGAACAGGGAAGCTGCATGGTTCGATTGTGTACGCGGCTGAGCCGCATGAAGGCATGCCTTGACTTAAAAAACGTTCATCTGGAGCACTGAATTGCAGAGACTGTTACAAAACAGGCAACAAATGAAGACTCAGCCAACTTCATGCGCAGGCTTGGTAAACGTGTTTTAGCAAAAACTGTGCTCTTCGTCTCCTATGATGGTTCCACCCCGATCCCGACCTTTCGTGGATCTGGAACGATTCATATAGAAGTTAGCTTGGCCCCGACGATTCTGTCTGGCCCCTGCCCATATTGGAGGATTTCATGCAATCAATTTCTGGCACAGAACTTCAGCTTAACACTGAGCGGTTGAATGCGGCATCTTATCTTACTTCAACTATTCCAGATGACATAGAGGCGCTCATTTGTATCGCGCATCTGCGCTGGAATTTCGTCTTTCAGCGCCCGCAGCATTTGATGACCCGCGCGGCCAAGAAGATCCCAACATATTATGTCGAAGAGCCGATCTTCGGTGACAGCGATTACCTAGAGCGGTCCACCGATCCGAGCGGCGTGGTTGTTTGCGTGCCTCACGTGACGGCCGGTCTGAGCGCCGACGAGTCGCAGGCCCGGACTGCCCGTCTGCTTGAGACGCTGGTGCGTCAGGACGGCCTGAAGAACTACGCGCTGTGGGCGTACACTCCGATGGAGCTTCCGGTGATGGCGAGGCTGCAGCCCGCCATCACGGTCTATGACTGCATGGACGAGCTCGCCGGGTTCCGCAACGCGCCGCCCGAGCTGCGTGAGCGTGAGCAGCAGCTGTTCCGGCAAGCCGATCTGGTCTTCACCGGCGGACACCGTCTGTGGGAAGCCAAGCGGCTTCAGCACCCCCACGCCTACCCGTTTCCGAGCAGCGTGGACGTGCCACACTTTGCCCAGGCCCGCCAGGAGCAGAGCGACCCCGCCGACCAGGAAGCGATCCCCTCGCCCCGCATGGGATTTTACGGCGTGCTCGACGAGCGGTTCGACAGCGCGCTGGTGTCTGAGCTCGCCCGTCGGCGTCCGGAGTGGGCCATCGTGCTGCTCGGGCCAGTGGTCAAGGTGAGCCGCGAGGAACTGCCTCAGGAATCGAACGTGCACTTCCTCGGCCAGAAGAGCTACGCCGAGCTGCCTTCCTATCTCAGCCACTGGGACGTGGCGCTCCTGCCGTTTGCCCGCAATGAGGCGACCGAGTTCATCTCGCCCACCAAGACGCCAGAGTATCTCGCGGCGGGCGTGCCGGTGGTGTCGACGGCCATTCACGACGTGGTTCGCCCCTACGGCGACCTGAACCTGCTGCGCGTCGCCGACGATGCGGCGGGCTTCGAGGCGGCCATTGCGGCCATTCTGGACGAGATGGACAGCGAGATGGCGAGAGACCGTCAGGCCCGCGCCGACAGCCATCTGCAACAGCTGTCCTGGGACCACACCTGGGAAGGCATGCGCGCCCGGATGCGTGAGGCGCTGGCCCGCAGGAAGAGTGCGTCTCTCGAAGAGATTACCGAGGGTGCGGCCGATGACTGAAGCGGCGACTGGCTTCGATTACCTGATCGTGGGTGCCGGGTTTGCCGGATCGGTACTCGCCGAACGGCTCGCCAACCTGGGGCGCCGCGTCCTGATCGTCGACAAGCGGCCGCACATCGGTGGCAACGCCTATGACCGATACGACGACGCGGGCATCCTAATCCACCCGTACGGGCCGCACATTTTCCACACCAACTCGGCGGCGGTGTTCGACTACCTGTCACAGTTCACCCAGTGGCGCCCGTACCAGCACCGCGTGCTGGCGAGCGTGGATGGACAGCTGCTGCCGATGCCGATCAACCTCGACACCGTGAACTCGCTGTACGGCCTGAGCCTCAACGCTTCGCAGCTCGAGGCATATTTCGCCTCGGTGGCCGAGCCGGTCGAGCAGGTGAAGACCAGCGAGGACGTGGTCGTGAGCCGTGTGGGCCGCGACCTGTACAACAAGTTCTTCCGAGGCTACACCCGCAAGCAGTGGGCGCTCGATCCGTCGGAACTCGACGCCTCGGTCACCGCCCGCGTGCCGACCCGGGCCAACCGGGACAACCGGTACTTCACCGACACGTACCAGGCGATGCCGCTTCACGGCTACACCCGGATGTTCGAGCGCATGCTGTCGAATCCGAACATCAGCGTGATGCTCAACACCGACTACCGTCAGGTCGCCGAGTTTCTGCCCTGGCGGCATATGATCTACACCGGCCCGGTGGATGCGTTCTTCGACTTCAAATATGGCAAGCTGCCATACCGCAGTCTGAACTTCGAGCACACCACGCTGCCGCAGGAGCAGGCGCTGCCGGTCGGAACGGTGAACCATCCCAACGACTACGCCTTCACCCGCGTGAGCGAGTTCAAGCACATCACCGGGCAGACGCACGCCCAGACCAGTCTGGTGTACGAGTATCCGCAGGCCGAGGGTGACCCGTACTACCCGGTGCCGCGTCCCGAGAACGCCGTACTGGCTGCGAAGTATGCCGCCGAGGCCGACGCCGAGCCGAACGTCACCTTCGTCGGCCGACTGGCGACCTACCGTTACTACAACATGGACCAGGTGGTGGCCCAGGCGCTGAAGGTGTTCCGCGACCTGGAAGGCCCGGGAACGGCCGAAGCCGAAGCCCCTCCTGCGCTGGCTGGGGCGTGAGGGCCGAACACACCCGCCCCGGACGTGCTGGCAGCGCTCGATCTCTCGAACTGTGGGCGGGGCCGGAAGCCTCGTACGTGCGGGTGGGTGACACCGCGACCGATCAGCAGCTGTTGAACGGCTTCTCGGTGCGGCCTGGTGACCTCGAACGGCTGGCCTCGCTGGGGGCACGCCGGGTACGCTTTCCACTGCTCTGGGAGCGGGAGGCGGCCGATCAGCAGTGGGCGGCCCACGCCCTGCCCCGGTTGCAACAGCTCGGTGTGGCCCCTGTGCTGGGACTAATCCATCACGGTGGGGGGCCACTGCCCGGTGGTCTGCTCGACGCCGGGTTCGCCGAGGGCCTCGCTGCCTACGCTGGGCGCGTGGCGCGGCGATTTCCCTGGGTCGACGCCTATACGCCGGTCAACGAACCGCTCACCACCGCGCGGTTCTCGGCGCTGTATGGGCTGTGGTATCCGCACGGCACCTCCGATGCGGCGTTCGTGCAGGCGCTCCTGGCCCAGCTCCGGGGCACGGTGCTCGCCATGCAGGCGGTCCGGGAAGTCAATCCGGGCGCGGCCCTGATCCAGACCGAGGACATGGGCCGGGTGTATGGCACGCCGTTCATGCAGGAGCAGGTCGAGTTCGAGAACCTGCGCCGCTGGCTGAGCTTCGATCTGCTGTGCGGACGCGTGGACGAACAGCACGGTCTCTGGTCGTACCTGATGTGGGCCGGGGCGACGCCGGAGCAACTGCACTGGTTCGCCGAGCACACCTGCCCGCCGCAGGTGCTCGGGCTGAACGTCTATCCGACCAGCGAGCGCTTTCTCGACGAGCGGCTGGAGCACTATCCGGCACGGTATCACGGAGGCAGCGAGCACCAGCGGTATGCCGACGTCGAGGCGGTCCGGGTTCGGGCCGAGCTGCCGGGCCTGTTCTTCGAGCGGCTGATGGAGGCGCACGACCGGTACGGGCTGCCACTGGCCCTCACCGAGGTGCACCTGGGCTGCTCGCGTGAAGATCAGCTGCGCTGGCTGAACACCGGCTGGCAGGACGCGCAGAAGGCCAACCGGGCCGGGGCCGACGTGCGGGCCATCACCGTCTGGTCGGCGTTCGGCAGCTTCGAGTGGAACAGCCTCCTGACGCGCCGCGAGGGCCATTATGAAGCGGGCCTGTGGGACGTGAGCGTGGAGGGACCACCGCGAGAGACTGCGCTGGCCACCCTCTGCCGTGAGCTGGCGGGCGGAGTTTCTCCCACCTCTCCGGTGCTCGACGGCCCCGGCTGGTGGCAACGGCCCGAACGCCGACGCGCCCACTTCGGCGGGGAGACGCAGGAGATGGCGATGCAGGGTCCGGTGCTGTCGGTCGGACCTGGCCCGCTGGCCGAGCGACTGATGCGGCTCTGTCAGCACCGTGGCCTGCCCTGTGTGCTGAGATCAATTGAAGGCGAGGGGGCGGCGCCCTGGGCCACCCTGGAGGCCAGCACACCGGACAAGCTCACCCTGCACGCGCTCGGGCGCGGCGCACTCACTGTGCAGGCCACGGCACTCAGCGACCTGCATCTGGGAGAAGCGCTGAACCTGCTGCTCGACGGCGAGACCGGTACATGGTTCTGGGAGGGTGCGCGTTTCTCGCCGGCGGGTCGCCTGCTCGAACGCGACTCGGCCGGGCGCAGGCCGTATCTGGTCTGACCAACCGACAGCCAAACAAGGGAGCAGGCCTTTCCATAGGAGGAAGGCCTGCTCTCTTGCTCGGTCTCATCCAGAATCAGAACTTGCTGAAGCGGGTCAGCCGGAATGGCGTCTCGGGCGTGCCTCCCTGCAGCTTGTCGAGCTGGCTCTGGGCCACCACGAGGTCGCCGCCGATCATGGTCAGGGTACTGGGGTACCGCAGCCCGGCCAGCGGCTCCTGCATGGCGACGCGGCCGGTGCCGTAGTCGGCGCTCAGCGTTACCTTCGTCACCACCTGCTCGGCGTTGCGGGCCACGTACAGGGTCTGCCCGTCGAGCAGCAGGCCGTCGCCCCTGGTCAGGCCGCCCATCACCCGCTTCACCGCCTTCGTCTTCAGGTCGATGCGCCACAGGTCGCCGGTGTTGAGCTGCACGCTCAGCAGGTACCGGCCGTCCGGCGTAGCGGCGATCCCGTTCAGGTTGATGCCCGGAGCGTAGCGGATCGGCGTGCCGGTCAGGTCGAGCCAGGCACTCAGCTTGAGGTCCGGTGTGACGCGGTAGATCACCGGACGGGTCGAGTCGGTGACGTAGACGTTGCCGTCGGGAGCCGGGGTCAGGTCGTTGATGTACGGATCGGGGCTTTCCGGGGTCTTCAGCACTGCCACGGGTGCGCCGGCGGGCGAGAGCACACTGACGGTTCCGGCGGCGCCGCCGGCCACCCACAGGCGGCCCTGCGCATCAACCTTCAAGCCGAGCGCGCTGCTGCGGCCGAGTGCCCCGCCCCTAGAGAAGAGGCTCACGGCCCCCGAGGCAGCGTTGATCGCGTAGATGTCACCGTTCGCCGCACTGCCGGTGTACAGCGTGCCGCTCCGTGCGTTGTAGGCCACGCCCTCGGGGAAGTCCTGGGCGCCGGGCAGGGCGTAATCGCGCACGTTCAGCTTCAGGCTGGTGCGGGCGATGACGCCGCAGCGTTCGCGCGCTCCGCTCATGCCCGCCGGGTCGGACTTGTAATCGTCCGGCATGGCGTGGATCACCAGCGACCGGTTCAGGATGCCGGTCATGCCGCTCAGGCTCAGCTTGGCGGTGGTGAAGCTCACGCGGCCGGTGCCGTCCGCGCCGACCATCAGCATCGGCAGGTCGCCGCCGTGCCCCTGGTCGTCACGGGTGGTCGGGGCGTCGTGGTTGGCGCTCTTGCCGGGGTCGAAGTGGCCGCCCGCCGCCCCGAAGGCCACGGTGGTGCCGGTCGCGCCGTCGATGCCCGGAGCACAGCGCCCATACTCGTGGACGTGCATGCCGTGCATGCCGGGATTCAGACC
>Ga0160427_10001369_pt1 | contig 14954 bp, 12 predicted proteins | sample SolpanmetagenomL_FD_108194 | JGI IMG/M metagenome (GOLD analysis project Ga0160427, IMG submission 108194) | Solar panel surface microbial communities from Lawrence Berkeley National Laboratory, California, USA - L | ecosystem: Engineered > Built environment > Solar panel > Unclassified ...
ACATGTGCGCCAGTACTGGAAACGGAATCGTGAGAAGAATGCTCGACAAGGTTGTTGTGATGAAACTGGGAGCACCTTCCTCCTCACGCGCCATGTCGCCGAACCGAATCTGACTCAGCCGAGAAGAGTTGCGCTCATGCATTGGCGGGAGCTCGGAAACAGCTGGGAGACGAGGAATTTCAGAAAGTTCTGGTGCCGCACTGCTGAAACGGAAGTTGGTAGGCCAGTTGTACAAGACGAAGCCGATAACGTTGTGGAGAGCGCGATCGCTGTAGATTCCATATACTGGCGATGATGCAGAAGATTCGATTTGCTTAGATGGTGTACCCGTCCCGTCACTCCTGGAGCTGTCAGAATTTGATGCCGTGTCTGCAATTTGCGTGAATGTCGAGCTTAGTCCTCCCTCAAGTGCGAAAGATAGCATAGCCGTAACGTTCTCCCAGCTAAGTAGCGAGGCACCCAAGCTCAGTCCATGCATGACCAGCTCTTCAACTTGAAGATAGTGACCTACTGCGGTGAAGGAGAGCGCAAACCTCATTGCTTCTTGCTGAACATCATATGCAGCCCTGGCTGTTGCCATTGCAAGCACAAAGTTCCTGTCTGGCAGCACCTCCCCATAGAGTCGCATCAATGCTTTCATGAATGCTACATCATGGTTCAGGAATCTGTCAGTAAAGCGCAAGTCCAGTGGCTTTAGATAGTCTGAATTGTTCGCGTAGTATTGCGGCATAGCCATCAACGACCGCAGTCTCGGGCTGCGAGCAATGATCAGGCTGTGAACCCTCATGTTGAACGGTGGTAGTGGGAAACGTAGAACATAGTCTGCAAATTCTGCGCTACCAAATTGAGAATGAATATAAGCTGCAATACCTGCATCACGATCGACTGAACCTAGCATGGGCTGCGCTTGAGGATTATGTTGCGAATTGTTGCCGACAACAGGTATGCTGGGTTGTCGAGGCTCGTGGTCTGTATATGGGAGAGAGTTGCGCGCTTGGCGGTTGGTGTACGGTTCTGATAGTGGAGCCCCATTCGACATCAGCGACGATGCATGTGGCGGATTCATGAAGTTGGCTGCTTTGGGATTATGAACAAAGGTCTGTGTTTGTGGTGGAGGTATGAAACCAGGATTCTCATGTGGAGGTCGTGGCAACTGTGTAAATACATCATTCCGTGGGTGTTGTGATGGTCGAGCTGATTGCATGGTCGCGCTTGGGTGATGGCCATTGCCATTCACCAAGCCGTGCTGACCAGCAGCTACCAGAGGGATATTTTCGTGACCGTAACGCTGCGAATCCGCGCTTGGAACTGGATTATGTGCTGGTATCCTTGACTGTTCACTGAACGCTGTGGCCATGCTCGGTTCGTTGACATCCAGTAACATATCTGGCTCGACATTGCCTCCAAAGATTACAGGACTCTTGATATGCGGAGATCGTGCAGCGACACGTGGAGTCACTACTTCCCTAACATCAACCAGCTCTTCCTCAGGTACGCCGTGTTGCTCATCTTTTGTTGTGACCAGAGTCGATCCCTCAGATTTAGGTGTTTCATCAGCCACTGCTTCTTTTGCGGCCGAAACTGTATCGCCGTCATCTGTGTCAATATTTGCTTCAGCCTGGGTTGTGTGCGCCTGAGGTACTTGTTCATTTGTCCCTAGCTCTTTGTCCTCCAGCTGTACAATACCCGCGTTGACCTCCATCTTTTTCCCTCCAAGATCGACTCCGTTGCCAGCTTCCGTGCTCGTCTCCAGGTTTTGCTGAGCCGCATCCAAAGGCTTCATATCAGCGGCTGTCGCGCCATTCGTCTTCACACTTCCTTTCTTCTTTATATTGAAAGCGTGTGGAATTGCAGGGATGACTCGAGAAAGAGAGGACTTGGCGGTGCGCGGAGCACCATTTACTTGCGCGGAAGCCATTGTCCTTGGAGAAGATGGCAGCTCCAAGATACTGAGCAAATTCGAGACTTGCGCCCAGTGATCTTGGAGGAGCCGAAGCGAAGTGGATGGGAGCGAAGAGCTGTAGAGCTGGAAGGTGGTCAAGATAGTTGCATTTGGAGAATGGAGATAGAACATAGGGTGGGGCATGATCGGCGTTATCGGAGCTGACTCGAGGACAGGTGGCAGGGTAGTCGCTGCCACTTGGTGAAAACCTCCAGGGCTGGAAGGAATCTTACACAACAGCAGGGCAAGGACTTCAAGAAGCCAGACAAGCTCATATCCTCATCGTTGGCGTGAAACCCCTCATTCGTGCTGCCTAGATATTAAGATATGAGATGGTTGTGCCTGGTTTGCTGAGACCGACCACACTTTCAAAAGAGATGCCGAAATGTTTTCCTGCTTTTGCTAGAAATAGCTACTGTACTTGGTATTGACAAGAGCAGGATACACAAGGGACTCCTTGGCCAATTCATGCCGAGACCTAGTTACACAATACGACATACTCGAAATGCTGAATATTTGCTTACAGCTAGAGCTTGAAAATTGAGAATCAGGTACTTGTTTCAGAACCAAGCTAACCACATTAGGCAGCCGAGCACGACCTCCGCCGCCGCAGGCTCATTGGCGATGAGCGGCGCGTTTACCGGTGTGACTCTTTCATCCGGGCCCGAGCATTCATCATGGCACGGTCGTGGTCTTGGTATAACACGTCCTGCTCTGGTATTGCTGATCTGACTTGATGATGAAAATGAAGCTGTTGTGCCTTCAAGTCAATAGCTAAAGTACTCTTCATCCTGAATAAGCACTGCCAAGTACAGCCACCGCCTAGAAGCTTTAGTGTGACAGCATGGGCATTCCATTTCTCCATCCAAAACCTCAACCTCCAACGGACCGAGAATACGAAACCATTCCTCAAGCAACAGCAGGATGGTGGTCATCTCTCACCTTCAGTTGGATTTCGCCTCTGTTGAAAGTAAGTTGATTCGATGTTGTCACAGTCCAGAGAGTTCCAATAACTGACTGCCCCACTTGCTTCCCAGACTGGTTTTGGTAGACCCCTTGAGGCTAATGACATATGGCGCATGGACAATGCCCGATTGACCAAGAATATATCTGATAGACTGGAGATCAATTTCTTTGCAAGATGTCCTCCGAGTGTGAGACCTGGAAAGTTCGCCGGAAGTAAGAAAATCGCATTCTCAAGTCACGGAAAGAATGGCCTCGATGTTTCACAGACTGGCAGTGTGACTGGCTCCGACACAGTCCAAGACTACAGTCTGAATGAGAAAGCTACGAAGGCTGGCAAGTCCGGCCTAACCATAACAGGTAAAGATGTTGAGATTATGGAGAAAGAGGCGGCTGAGCAGGAGGTACTACAAGATTTCGGTCCTGAGCTTGGAGAAACCAATCTGGCAGTCGATATGCCTGTAGTCGAAAGAGCAATGTCCCTTTCCTCGTACAACTCACGTTCACATCGTCACACAGAATCAAAGGTTTCTGGAAATACGAAAGTTCAGGGAAAGGCTTTGGAAGACTTCGGATACTTTGCACGTAAGCTGCCATTTACAGGTTACAAGAAGGCTGTGAAGCTCGCGGAAGGCAGATACGTCTTGGAAGAAGACGAGACCGGAAAAGTCAAGCTCTACGATCAGAGTCTGGTGATAGCGTTGATTCAGACAGTGAAGGTCAGGATGTTGCTTGCGATGGCTTGTAAGCTTGTTGCATCACTCCTAACGCAAACGAGCTCTTTGATCACGCGTCAATTGATTATCTGGATTACCACAAAACATTCATATGCCAAGCTCACTGCAGCCGAGAAGGCTCTGGTGACGCCACCAAGCATAGGGAAAGGCGTCGGATTGGCAATCGGCTTGGCTTTGATGCAAGAAGTAGCAAGTCTATGCAATAACCACTACGTAAGCTACTATTCTACACTACGCGGGCTCTCCTACGTTGCCTCCAAGACCTGTTTTTGTTTGTTGTGTCTCACCCTTCCACCACTTTTCGTTTCTCTCCCATAACCCAAGACGAGGGCTAAGGCGACCGTGTGATCGGTGCCATTGCGCTGCAGCAGTTATATCAGCTTTATGACCTCGACAAGATCTCACGTCGTTCTCATATTGAGATTTACCTCGTTCGCAATTATGTTGCATCTTGTCTCACCGACGTCACTACTATTGTTCGAGGGAATTCATACATGTGCTAATGGTGTCTCATAGTTCGCTCACTCTATGTCGTGCGGTTGGCAAATGCGTGCCTGCTTGATTGATCAAATCTCCAGAAAATCCTTGCGGCTGTCACCTGCCTCCAGACTGGAATTTACCAATGGACGCCTGACTACGTCAGTTTCAGGCGATTGCTCATTCCTGGATTTTTCTGCCCCGCTATCCATAGAAGCCCTGGTAGAGCCTATTTCGATATTAGTTGGAATGGCCCTCTTGCTATACTACCTAGGTTATAGCGCCCTTGTCGGTATCGCGGTGCTTCTATCCAGTACTCCTATCATGGGAATTATCTTTCGAGCTCTGATCGGGTCTAGGCGGCAACAGATGGCAACAGTCGATCTGCGAGTGCGCCTACTATCAGAAATACTCAATTCCATTCGACAGATCAAACTGTATGCGTATGAGAACTATTTCGTGAAGCGAATTATGGAATATCGAAACGCAGTATGACTTAGCCCCCAAACCTCTTTTGCCAGTGTCTCTAATACTAATATCACTATCAGGAGATTGCTAGGCTTCAAATCAATTGTCGCCACCGGGCAACGATGGTCGCTGTGATGACATTCCTCCCTACAGCGGCTGCGGTTATGACCTTTATTACCTACGGATTAACTGGTCATCAGCTCGAAGCAGCGACGATTTTCTCCGCTCTCCAGGTATTTGCTCTCGTCCAAGGTCCCTTGCGTATATTACCTATGGCATTTACTGCTCTGACAGACGCACACGTTGCTGTGGTATGTTTTTAGTCGTTTCACTGCGTGCTCTCTCTATTTCATTTCCTTCTTCCTTTGTTCACGCTACATCTCATGCACACGCCACCAAAGATAAAACCCAGCCTCAACAAAGGCATCATAGCATTCTGCGCAGTGATTAGTGCCCACATATCCTTGATCACTTCAGTGTCCTTCCTCACCAGCGGTATTTCAACAGCTCCGTCAAGTGCATTCTGGCCTCTCAGAGACGCTCCCTCGATTGCGTTGAAAATTTCAACACTAACCAGGATCTCAGGTACGGATATCAAAGCTTCTGCTGGCCAACGAGCTACCCCACGATCTCCAGATTGACGATGGTGCTGAGTGTGCCGTAAAAGTGTCTCAGGCGGCTTTCACTTTTGAAACTGCAGGCGTCCCCAAGTTCGATGCGAAGAAGCAAGTCAGAGGTCGGGACAGAAAGGCCGAGAAAGAGGCTAAGCAAGCACTAGAGAAAAGGATCAAGGAGGCTCGTGAGCGTAAAAAGCAGGGTCTACCACCCATCGTTGACGAAGCCGCAAAGCGAGATGGCGAGGAAAAGCCGTTCATGCTGTCTGAGATTGACCTTGCTATTCCTCGGGGTGCTTTTGTCGTCGTCGTAGGCAGGATTGGAAGCGGAAAGTCTGCGTTGCTTCAGGCTTTGATTGGAGAGATGAGACAAACTACGGGCAGTAATGTCAGATTCGGAGGGAGTATCAGCTATGTCGCCCAACAGCCATGGGTTATGGCAGCTAGCCTTGCGCAAAATATTGGTAAGTCTCGCAGACGAAGCGTGCGAAGAAAAGTTGAAGGAGAAAGAGGCACTGGAAAATGGCTGCTATATGGAACAGAAATATGGAAAGACAATTACGTGCAATACTGACAGCGACCAGCATTCGGCTCCGACAAGATGGACCACGCACGTCTGGCAAGAACGCTTCACGCTTGCTCTTTGAATCGAGATGTGGAGCAGTTGTACGACGGCATTGACACTGAAATTGGAGGTAAGCAAGAACTTGTATCCCCATACTCCTTCACCTGAGAAGTGGTGGCCATAAGCTTGCCAGCCACAACAGAAACTGGTGGTGTGGAGGCCGCTGCCACACGCAAGTCCTTCTTAGAGTAGACACCAATCGTGTCCTTCCTTTGGGAGTAGTGGACGAAGTCGGCGATGGTGTCCTCCAAGAAGGGGTGTGGCGGCTGCCATGCGAAGAGCCTACATCTTGGTCAGGCTGAAGGATTTCATTCCCATTAATGCGGCAATTGGGATCTGAAGTCATAACGTTGCCGATGTTGTTGGAAAGTTACTGACGAAAGTTTCAGAACGTGGCGTGAATCTATCAGGTGGCCAAAAGGCTCGTGTAGGCCTTGCTAGAGCTGTATATTTCGACGCAGATACCATACTGCTTGACGATATCCTTTCAGCTGTCGATAGCCACGTGAGTGTAGATTTGCTGACGAACTGCATTCTCGATCCCGACGTCTTGGGTAAGAAGACTCGTGTGTTGGTTACTCATCATCTCGAAGTGACACCTCACGCCGACGTCATCATAGTCGTAGAAAATGGCAAGATTGCGCAGCAGGGCTCGTATGACGACTTGAAGAGTCAGCCAGGTATCTTTCAAACCATGCTCAACGACTTTGGCCAGGAACAGCACGAAGAAGCTAAGGTAGAAGATGTCGAACCGAAAGAAAAAGAGCTTCACAAGATTGCAAGCAAAAAGAAGAAAGGTGTTTTCAAGCTAATGCAGGACGAGGAGAGGAACACTGGAGCTGTTTCTTGGGCCATCTACGGCAGCTTCTTTCAGGCTATGGGCAACTACTGGTATCCTATGTTGTCGTTGCTACTTTTGTGTCTTGCTCAAGTGGCGACAGTCGGCAACACTCTCTTCCTCGGGTTCTGGTCTGGAAGTGAGGTAGCAGGATTCAAGCAAGGTGATTACATGGGTATCTATGCTGGCTTCGGGTTTGTACTTGCACTCGCTACCTTCTTAGGGTCTTACAGTCTCTTCCTGTCTGGCTTGCGTGCCAGCCTTACCATGTTCAGGAAAGCACTTCATGGGATTATGCGCTCTCCAGTGCTTTACCACGATAGCACCCCCATAGGCAGGATCATCAGCCGGCTATCTAAGGTATATCGCGTCTCTCTTATTACAGCAAGGAAATGTGCAATGCTGAAGATTGATTAGGACATCGAGATGATTGATGATCGCCTCAGTGTGAGTAATAACCACTGTGTTACGTCGCCGTCAGAAATCGTGGGCCAGGACTGCTGTGAAGGGTGCCCTAACTTTCTTCGGGCTACTCACCTTATGCTCTTCTAGGTAATACCCCAGGCTCTTCCTCAAGCGATATTTATGGTCTAATACATTCGTAAAATTTAGAAGGTCTATGGGCACTCTTCACAACGCAATTTTTGCCCTGCCCCACGAGTTCTGACTACGACGTGGTGTCCAAGACTCTTTGAACAATTCACTAATCTCATTCCGCGACCAGGGTCAAGTATATCAGCTCGCTTCAAACGTATTGAGCGTCTTTGGCACTCTAGGCTTAGTGCTGTATACCTACGCTCTTCTCGGAGTCATCTTCATACCAATCGTTCTTCTTTATATCATTCTTGCTGGCTTTTATCGCCAGTCATCTCGCGAGGTCAAGCGAATTGATTCGAATCAGCGTAGCTACATCTACAGTGCTTTTGGAGAGCAACTCGTTGGTCTTCCTAGCATCAGAGCATACCGCCAACAACAGCATTTCAGGACAAGGTTACAGGACGCTATTGATACAGAGTGCCGTGCTTATGCTATAACCATCTACCTTCAACGCTGGCTAGGTATTCGACTTGACTTGCTAGGCAACACCATCATTGCTGGCATCTGCCTTTTCGGAGTTGGATTTGCAAACAGTGTTTCCCCAGCTAAGCTAGGTAGAAGATGTGCGCCGTCTACTGCGCGAACACCACTGATTGTTTTCTAGGCGTTGTGCTCACCTACTCGTTAACGGCAACCACTCAATTCAGTCAGATTGTGAACTTTTACGCGCAGGTGGAGCAGGTTTGTCCCCTTTGTTTTTTTACCCTTTCCGGTCATATGTTATGCCCTCACACTCCACCATACTGATGTCGACCCTCTTTTACAGGAGTTCAATAACGTAGAGCGATTGGTTCACACCGCAAATCTACCTCTAGAAGCCGCTCCGACATTGCCAACCGATCCTCAAAAGTCATGGCCAGAGCACGGTGTCATCAAGTTCACCAATGTCAAGATGCGCTATCGAGAGCAAATGCCTCTTGTGCTGAAGGGGCTCACATTCGATGTCGCAGCAGGTGAGAAGATCGGCATCGTCGGACGTACTGGGGCAGGCAAGTCGTCTTTGACTCAGGTCCTGTTCCGTATTGTTGAGCTAGCCGAAGGAAAGATTGAGATTGATGGGATTGATCTGAGTAAGGTTGGGCTCGATACTCTGCGAACTAGGTAAGTGTACAGGTCGACAATGTCGTTGTGCATCCTGATTGAAAACTTCAATGCCATTTACTGACTACTCAGATTGTCCATAATCCCGCAAGAGGCGCTTCTCTTCAGTGGTACCGTAAAAGAGGTAACAATGAATTATTAGTGCTGTTCAGAACCAATACACTAATCGAATCTTCAGAATCTCGACCCTACAGGCCTATGCACTGATGCGGAACTGCTCGATGCGCTCCGCAAGTGCGACCTCCTTCCTGGCCCGGACGCCTCACCATCACTTATCGAGCGATGCAAAAAGTTCCAGCTGGACGCCCATATCACCGACGAAGGAAGCAACTTTAGTGCTGGTGAGCGACAGCTAGTTGCCCTCGCGCGTGCTGTGGCTAAGCGATCTCGAGTGATTGTGCTGGATGAGGCCACGAGCAGCGTGGACCCGGAGACAGATGCATCTATCCAGAGGACTGTACGACAGCACCTGCAGGACGCTAGCATTATCTGTATTGCGCACAGATTGGCCACGATCGTAAGTGCTCATCTAGTGTCCTCATTCACATTGTAAGAGCATATGCTGACTTGTTTACAGGCTTTCTACGATAGGATACTTGTCCTTGACCACGGTGTCATTGCTGAGCTGGACACTCCACTCGCACTGTTTGACAAGGAGAACTCCATCTTTCGCGGAATGTGCGATGCGGCTGCGCTATCAAGGGAGACGATTGTCAAGATTCGCTCGAAGCAGGTCGAGTAATCAGTATGGATTTAAGCAATGTAAGATGACAGTAATGACGATAATGAGGATGAGTAAGAACTTCTTAGAATGTTAATTGCTTTTATACCCCCTATGCTATGCTATGCCCTGCCATGCAAGTAACTTTACAACAAAATTCACTTTTGATTCAACCTTTCATCTCCTGTTGCCAAACGTCGCAAACCCAACATTCAACACAACCATAGCAATCGCCACAACACCCAGCGACAACATCATCACATTCCACCCCGCCGCATGCGTCAAAAGCCCCCACAACGGCCCCGCCATGCACGCCAACGAAATCATAGCCGACTGCAACCCATACGCCTGCGCCAGCGCATCTCTGCCCCCAAATACATTCTCCTGCTCCTTCTGCATCACTTCAACAGTGCGTGCAACCTCCGCCGACAGCGGCGTGATGATCGATGCGGCAGCGGCGCCAATTCCCACGATCAGCGTGATGAAGAGCGCAGGGCTGCTGCCGTGGCTGACGAAGCGCATTGCTAAAAGCAGAGGACTGGCGATGATGAAGCCCGAGATGATGAGCCATTGTGTGCCGAAGTGATCGCAGGCATGTCCGGCTAGAGGGCCGAGGAGGCTGGGGAGGTACAGGGCTGCCATGACTAGACCGCTTTGGGTGGGCGTGAAGGAGAAGAGGAGAGTGCTTTGGAAGGGGAGGATGGCGTCGAAAGAGATGATGATGCTGTAGATTGTGAAGATGCTGAGGAGGGTGGTGAGCATGCGAGGGGAGGCGAGGAGGTGGAATATGATGGGCTTGTTGCGTGTTTGAGGGGTTGGCGACGGAGCGATGGTGATGATGCTTGAGGTTGTTGTGATGCTGGCGGTGTCTGAACCTGATTCTGAGTCGGCACCTGTTTCGGTGACGGACCATGTTATAGTCTTGATGTCCTTGTCGGTGATAGAGTTCCTCGGTGTGTATGTAGTCCAGGTATATGCCTTTTCGAGATCAAGATCGAGATCAATCGTACTAGAAGATGGCAATGTCTTGCCAGCAATCCCCTCAACATGCTCCTCAACCACCATCAGCCAGAGCAGAACCTGAGTGCCAATCAAAGCAAACGACAAGAAGTAGACCGATTGGTAACCGACTCTGTTGAACATAACCCCTCCAACTACAGGACTCGCAACATTCGCCAACGCGTTCGCTAGTGTCACAAAACCCATGTACCTTCCCACCTTAGCATCTCCAGCTCTTGAAGCAAGCATAGCTTGTGGACAGGTAAGCGTGAAAGCGCTTGACGCTCCTTGAAGTGCTCGTCCTGCCATGAGTACAGGAATGCTATTGCCAAAGCACAACAAGGCTGTAGCGCCGGATAAGACTGTCAAGCTAGCCAGGATACAGACACGGCGGCCGAAGCGGAATTGTGATGCATAATCTGCAAGAATAGCTGAGATGGGTGACGACACGAACCATGCCGCACCGTACACTGCGAGCAGTATCGAGATGGTATGTTGTATATCTTTTTCGTCTTTTAGTCCGAGTCTTTGTTCGAGTGTGAATGGTAGGATAGGGATGATGACTGCGAATAGGAACAGGTCAACGAAGTTGGCGTAGCCTACTACGAAGGCAAGGAAAGGTGTGGAGGAGAGGATGCGTGAGGAGGTGGATTTGGTTGTTGTCGTTGTAGCGGTTATAGTCGTTGTAGTCGATATTGAGGCGTCCATTTTATGCAATGGAGTCTTATGAAGCACTAGTAGTGTCGGTTGTCCTGACTGCTTTTCGAAAATATGCGAAAATCACGTAGATCATATATGCGAAGAAGAGAAGCTTAGACAGATCAATTCTGGTATCGTCGTACCACATTAGGCATACCAAGACAAGATATTGACCTATCAGCGGGATGTAACATCACATAAAGCAAACATGTCGCAGGATTTTACATCACGGTAAGCACATACATTGCGCAACGAGCTGAATCACTCGGTCGTGGCATGTATTTCTGAAGGAAGCCCTACGAGGATTGCCTTGGCGAGCTTGCCGGCTTGAGTGTCGGGGGTATGTATAGCACGTACTTTACCTTTCTGGCATATGGTATTGTCGTCTTGGCCATGCACAACGCCGAGACTAGCTTTTTTGTTGGTGGAAGAAGAAGAATGTAAGGAAATACACGTGGTGCACCATGCAGCCCCAGATGGCCTGGCTGGGCTCATTACCGTCATGGCATATTTGACATTCTGCTGATTGGTTCACAATAGCTGCATATTTCTTCTTGCATGCAATTCGAAGCTGAAAGCTGAAAAGACGGCTCGAGGAGTACGTACTGTACCTAAATGCGGACGTAGCCAAGGGCTACCACCTCTGCAAATCCTACACGCCATAGTGCTTCATAACAGACATACAAATGAAGCAGCGAGAAGCTGTAGATGATGATGATGTTAAGGCGTCGAGGACGAGTGGAAATGGAGGTGGTTGTTTCGAATTGGTTTGAGGTTGTTGTGATTTGCGCGATCGACAACCTGCCACGCTAGACGCCTTTCGGCAGTCGCAAGCGAGATCGGAAATGCCAAGGAGACCTCACTTCTTCATCACCTGCCATCACACCACACCTAGACACCGACTCCAGTTTGACGCCGTGCGCGACTACTGTTGTGAGCATTAAACGCTATAGATCCTTACATGCAAGATGGAGCTAGAATGACGATGATGATGCTTGAAGGACGAATGCTAAGTAGTCACTTTGCTAGGATTGGTAGTCATGTCACCTGCCACTTATCCTTCGTACCTTCAGTCACCTCCATTTCTGTACTTCTACCCCGAGCATGCTACCTCACTTCACCACCCCGTTGCAGAAGCTTTGGACTTGCAGTCATCCGAACTGGAACCACACGTTCTGCAAGATTCCTTCGGATCATGGGGTAGCTGTTTGTCCTTTGCATCACCATCAGTACACACATACCCAGAAGAGGATCCGTCCCTGCTTTCACGCACGACTTCATCCTCACTTTTCTCTTCTTCTCCGCTCCATTCTTCACTCGCCTCATCATCCGCACCGTATTCCCCCTCCTCATACCACTCCACCCCCAACTTCTCCCATTTACTCCCCTCATATCCTTCAATTCCCTCTTTGAACCCCCTTGCATACTCTTCAACCTTGAAATCCGCAAACGTATAGCTCGAGTCTGCTTTCAACACAAGACTGCTCCCAGCCATATCAACCGCGACTCGCGCCATACCCACAATACCTCTGACCTCGGGATGAGTATCCAATTTGACGAGCAATAAGCCGTTGGATTCCCAGTCATTGTGACAAAGCACCAGGAAACGTGTGGCATGCAGGTTCCACGGGTTTGAGCGGATGGCGGTGAGGAGCGAGGTGTGGTAGTCGTAGATGTCGCGGATGGTGCGGCGGGAAGGGTGGGAGAAGTCGTGCGTAGGAGCTGGGACAACAGCAGGTGGATTATCTTCGAAGAGGGTGTGGAAGGCTAGGGTGTCGAGGAGGGTTTGTAAGGCGCACGGGGTTGGAGGGACAAGGGTATAAAGAGCGTAGTGGAGACCGGATGCGCAAGTGGTGAGGTAGTTTAGGTCGATAGTGTCGGGGATGGGCTTGGAGAAGGGTGTTATTGTGGTCAGTTGAGGAGTCGTTGGTGGGGTTGGGAGAATTCTAGAGGGTGAGTCGGGAGGCGTTGTTGGTGGTGTTATGGTGGACGTGGTCGACGATGCGATGGCTGGAGCGTGATACTCTGGATGACGTTCAGGGACTAGAGTGAGAGGCGTCAAGCTGGTTGCGGACATAGAGGCTACCTGCACGATGGTCAGCCAAACATGAAAGAGTACGTATAATTAACAAGCGCTCTAACCTTCTTCGATGGTGGCTTCGGCGATGGTGATGGAGAGAAATGTCGAAGTAGTGGATAGGACAATAGATCTCGATTCAACCTGAGATGTGGCGATAGCAATAAAGAGATATTGGGATTTCTAGAGAGGTTGCGGATGGAAGCCAGGGTGGCGACGATGATGTGAACGCAGGTAGCGAATGATGTTTCACCGTCTGAAACGTGCCGAAAAGTTCTATTTGTGGCAGAACTGTATCGAGAAGGAGCGACCAGGGCTGCCACTTCCTGTTCAAATTCTTGAGAGTCAACTAGCTCCAATGCTGTTGTTCAATAACGTGCGTCCATTTCCTCCAGGTCCATTTCCTCTTCCGACTCGGGCTCGAGTTCGTCTACTGGTTGTTGCAAGTGTTTGTGTGGTAACGTATATCCTTTCACCTCAGGCTCAACATACTCAAGCCCGAGCTCTTCGGCTTGTTCCCGTGTCAATTCCACCATCATTGGAGCGTAATCATCATCTCCATCTTCAGGATTCATGTCCATCATCACTTCTTCTCCATCTTCAAGTTGCAACATACCCTGTCTAGCATAGTCCTGATTCAACAGCCATCCATGTTCAGCTCTCAGGTATTCTTCCAGGTCGTCCAATTCATCCATGATATCCAGCTTACCTGCACCAGACTGTTGTTCTAGGCCAGTCCGAAACTTCTTCAATAGTGGTCGCAAGAGTGTGCTACCTTCTTCACGCATGTCGAACAGGCCGCCTTCTGCATCTTGACAGTGCTCTAGTTGTAGCTTTAGTGTCGAAATAAACCTGGTAAATAGTTCAGGATACTGCTGTATGGCTTCAAAGGATGTCAAGATTAGACCCATTATTCGTTTCCACTGTTCCAAGCAGGAATTGTTATTCAACGTCAACAACGAAAGGAAACAGAATTGCAGTTCGCCAATGATATCGAGTGGATCCTTGCACAGAGTAGTGATGAGTTGTAGCAGAGCCCATGAACGATCCTGTGCTGCCAAAGTCCGCTCGCGTCCTACTGCTCCTTCTCGCCATGTTTGTTTGAGGTTGATTGGAAGGAATCCGAGGTCTTTTTCCATCACACTGCCGACCTCATGTTTCGACAAGCCAGGAATATCATCGATATCGGCCCTGCATGAGCTTGCAGATGTGAGGTCCCAATGATCTCCAGGCGCCGACGTTCCTGTTATTCTATCTAAAACGTGCTGCGTAATGCAATCAGTTAGCTTGTGCCAGTCCACTTTCTCTTCTTGCGGTTGATTCCCCTCGGACGTATCACTCGTGACAGTCTGACGATATGGAGTCAAGCCTTCCCGCCAGATGCTGCCAAGGTTAGCTCGCCACTTGAGGACAGAAGCAACGTCCGTTTCCGCAACAAGCTCTTCATTCTGCGCCAGCCATTTCTTGATGTGCAGATCGGGCAGATTGTCTGTTTGCTCTTTGACATGAAACCACGCTCCGCTACGCAAGGAGAATGAGCTGTTGACACCGCAGAAGACGAGGTGGTAACCTGGTGGCAAATGCTTCACTCCGTGGAAACGAGGGCTTGTAGTGAAGGAGAGCAGATCAATGCCGCAAAAGGCTTTTTCTGGTAGATCGAGAAGAAGGACGCATGCGTTCGACTCGTTATTTGCCATCTTCGGTCAACAAGTTGTTTAAATGTAAAGTGCTGAGGTGAATTGATCGAGTTCGGAACATGAAACAACTCTGAAGCAGAGACGGGTCACGCTCCGAAGAAAGCCTCAAAACCAGTTACAATACACTGGATACAGTATTTGAAACGTTTCGTCAAACACAATGCGGCTCATGCTCCAGTTCGTCTGGATCATTTCGAGGGATTTGGTATAGAGTACAGAACATTTGCACGAATGACAAGAGGAAAGGTCAACAATTGGATGTGAAGAGTTTGCGTTTGTGATATCATTCATAACATTTTCGGTCATGCCTATTTTGACCATAGGTTCATGCCCAGTTCCAGAGTGCTCTAATAAAGCACAAATGCTGAAACCCATATCCCACGATGCACCACCCACAAC
>Ga0160427_10001370_pt1 | contig 14946 bp, 18 predicted proteins | sample SolpanmetagenomL_FD_108194 | JGI IMG/M metagenome (GOLD analysis project Ga0160427, IMG submission 108194) | Solar panel surface microbial communities from Lawrence Berkeley National Laboratory, California, USA - L | ecosystem: Engineered > Built environment > Solar panel > Unclassified ...
CATCACACTTTGAGCATCATCTAACAGTTATTCTAGTATGGGTGGCTTCGTCCGCTACGGATCTGTCAACAACGACTTCCTCCTCCTCAAGGGCGCCGTCCCTGGTGTCAAGAAGAGAGTCATCACCCTCCGCAAATCCATGTACATCCACACATCCCGCAAGGCCCTCGAGAAGGTCGACCTCAAGTGGATCGATACCTCCTCCAAGTTCGGTCACGGTGCTTACCAGACATTCGCCGAGAAGAGGCAATTCCTTGGAACTCTCAAGAAGGACCTCGTTGCTCCTTCTTCGTAGATGTTGGGGTGATGATGGGTTGGTTCCGGGAAATGTCATGTACTTTGAGCGCTTTTCTTCATGTCATGTGCGTGCTGGGTCGAGCTAGATGGGAGATCTAGACTTCATTGCGCTACACGAAAGTCTAAAAATACGATACCGCTTTCTGATGTGATTTTGTTCTTTACCTATGAGGCCCAATCCCTGTGAATCTCTTCTTTTGTTTAGGCTGCTTGATATGCTTCGACCACAAAGACCTCCCTTTCCACAGCCTAATATCCGATTCCTGCGCTTTCTTTTAGTGTAACCATACTCGTTGTATACAGATATATCACCATATAGAGCAGTACAAGACTCGTGAATGTTATTTGCCAAGGCTCCTTACGGCCGAGCACAACCCTTAGTAGACCTGTTTGCCAAGCATAGATCAACATCCTCCTTCCTTGTCCTCCTTCCTTGAAACACTTACGGCCGGGGCCAAGCAATGAGTGCGTCAGTAGAAGGTGAAGCCCAGACGAGGATGAGGCATATGAAGATGCATCTCCTGTCGCGTCTTGATGTGGAACAGAAGCAGCAAAAACTACAATAACTATTACACCCTTGTGCAGAAGACAGGAAACGACTGAGTGCAAGTGCCTCAAGTGTCCGCTGTACCTGACTCTAAACATCTCCCCAATCCTATCAATACTTTCTACACATATCCTCTTCGATCGTTCCTCATCATGTCCCCAGGCTCACCAGACTCTTCCGGCCTTCCACCTAGCCTTTGTACTCTCGAAACATGCTCCCGCGATCAGTCCTTCCTCAACTACTCGCCCAACCTGGCCGGCAATGTGCTCTACCTCACCACCTTCGCCGCTTTGCTTCTTGCGCAAACTGGTCTTGGATTCTGGTACAGAACGTGGGGCTTCTTGATTGGCATGTTCACCGGCTTGACTCTTGAGGTGGTTGGATATGCAGGAAGGCTGATCCTGAGGAAGAACCCATTTCTTATTGGGAATTTCTTGCTGTAAGTGTGCAATTGCTCGAATGACGTGGAAGCGTTCCTCAGGCCACTTGCAAAGGGCTCTGGCTGACATTGCATATTCTTTTGATCAGCTATTTCATTCCTCTCGGTCTTGGTCCAGCATGCCTATGCACATCTATTTACCTTCTCCTCGCACGCATCACGGTACTCTATGGCCCATCATCCAGCTACCTTCGTCCACGCACCTATGCTTTCGTCTTCTGCACTCTTGACTTTCTTGCCTTGTCTATTCAAGGTGTTGGCGGTGGCTTGACTGCCACAGCTGATACGGACCAGAGTCGCGACAATAGTACGTATATCTTGATCGCAGGTTTGGCTATCCAGGCAGCGAGCTTGGCTGGCTTTCTGGTGCTAGCAGTAGATGTGTGGAGAAGAGTGAGGAAGCTGAGTGGAGAGGATATGAATACTGATGTTGAGGTCACCAAGTTGAGGCACAGCAAGAATTGGAAACGATTCTTGGTTGCTTTAGCTGTGGTAGCTGCTTTCGTGTTTGTCAGGACGGTATACCGCGTCGTTGAGTTATCTGGAGGATTTACTGGTAAGCCTCCACGATACCTGGTTGTCTATGAACTTATTTATGCTGATATACACTCAGGTGCACTTGCAAACGACCAAGTCACTTTTATGATCTTCGAAGGCCCAATGATCATCATCGCTTCATTCTTGCTAACAATCTTCCACCCTGGTATTGTCTTTCGAGGCGGGAATTGGGAAAGGTGTGACTTTCCTGTTCTCTCGAACTCAGGACAGCAGAAGACATGGAAGAGCTGGTGGAGAAAGGGTTCATCCGTAGACAGTGATGCAGGAACAATGGTGCAAAGAGTCAATGTAGGAGATGTCGAAAAGCTGGACGAAAGTGTTTGAGAAGGAGGGGAGTATCCCTGAGAGACCGAGCAGAGCCGTGGTGGTGTAAGTACGGATCACTGAGGGAGAGACGACGGCAGGGAAGCTGGATGAAGGTCATGTTGCAGTGCTCGAGAAGGAGGCGAGCAGTCAGACGCTGGGCAAAGCAATGGTGGTATTGGTATTGGTCGCCGATGAAAGACCTGGACAAGAAATAGGAGAATATTCCTGTAACCAAGAACATTCCTCCAGCCGTCTCATCACCTTTCGATCTGTTCCCGGCCAAACCTGCACAACGTGCTTGCGAGCTCCACCACGTTGTCTGTGGTGGCAAAGGAAGGGTACCTGCCTCTAGCAGCCCGTCCTGAAGCTCAGACCACCGCCTTCGTTCTAACACTTGAGTTGCTGTCATCGTCAGGAACTTGTGAGCTTCTACATCGCACAATGCTAGAGTGTCTAGTACTTCCTAGACTTTTCATTGGGTCGGCAGACTAGCATAAATGGTAGATTCTTTTTTCTTTTGGAGTCGGTTCCGCCGAGCCGCAGGAGCTCCACCCGACCCAGCCAGACCACCACCACAATTCTAGAACTCGCATCGCATCTCATTTCATTACCCAGCAGCAGTATGAGAATGTTTTGTTCTCCTTGTTTTTCTCATCTTCCTCGTAGAAGATCGTGGTCTGATACTGCACAAGCAGCCTACATACTCGAAACACCCCAGTCCTTCTTCTCGATACCTCGAATCCAGGCCAGGCCAAGAACAACGTCATTTGGCTACGGGAAGGAGTAATTAGGGTTCGTGCCCAACATCAACGATTACCTGCACCCACCATGCCTGTAAGAGCGACCGCGGATACAGTCAGAGTAGCGACACCTTTCTTTCCGACCTCCACAGACGACACCAACAATCGTGAAGATGTTCCCATCCAACGACCGCAGCATGTCGGCCCTGTCCTCGACGAAGCTCATGCATCACAGCCAATCGCGGCATGGGACGAGGGATATCACCAGGAAAACTATACGGAAGCGCTCAACGAGAATGCATCTGCGGAGGTACCTGCGCAACCCACAGACTTTAAAGACACGTACCTCTTTCCCATGCTTGCGAAGAACGAAAGACAGAGGTTGACCATGCTTTGGTACTATACGAGGAATATCCAAGAAGATGCGAAGTTGTTGCAAAGACTAAATGACAAGATCAGCTTGGTCAAGGAATTCATGGGATGGGAGTTTGCTATCGTTGGTATATTATCCAACAACAATTATATCAGGATAGCTACTTCAGGCTTACCTCTGGCTATACTGCCCAGAAGAGAGAGTACCTGTTCACACACAATAAATCAACAGTCAGGAGTAAGTAGAAAACGAGCAACTTATAGGACAACTGATCAAAACTGATCTGTGGATCTATGCAGTCTGTATTCTGGCTTGAAGATACGACCAAGGACTGGCGATTCAAATATTCACCACACGCTGCGGACGGTGGTCTTCGCAGCTATGCCGGAACACAACTCAGATTTAGAACATCCACTGGAGATGATGTTGCTCTTGGCTCTCTCTGCATAGCGTCCAATGAAGCTAGCGAGCCTTTCAGTGAAGAGAAAAAGGATGCCCTGGTTCGGTTTGCAGCAATGTTCACAGACGAGATGATCAATGGCGCTCGACAAGTTAGGCATAAAGCACGACATCTAATGACTGAGCTTATTACACAAATCTCAACAAGATCTGAAGAGCCCGATATTGAGCAGATTGTTATTGATATCGTGCAACAGATTTATCCCAATGCTCGTGTTAGTATTCAGCCGTCCGCTTCTGGACTGATCACTGTTCGTGGGCGGGGCCCGGTTTCTTACAATAACATTCCAGATGGTGTCTGGGAAGATTCAGACTATTTGGAGAAGCTGATTATATCACACAACCACGAGGAGTTGGTTGCAACTCAGACTGTACGTGCTATAGTCGGAAGATCTGCCCAGCTACCGATACCACGATATCTTGTGGTTGATTCTATGGAAGTCGAACTCGTTTTCGACGACATCGATGCTTGGTTCATTGAGCGGAGTGCCCTTACTCTGTGCAACATCTTACAGAGAAGGGTGTTGGAGGAAGCAATGAGGGCCAGAGAAACGTTCTTGCGAGGCATCACTCACCAGCTTAGGACGCCTATTCATGGTGTGCTAGCTTCTGCAGACTTACTGGCGGAAGAACTGGCGGCTCGAGATACCCTTGTCGAGTCCGCGGCATTAGACATGAACAAGTATGCTTCATACAAAGATAATGCGGAGTCTATACTTTCCACAATTAACAGCTCAGGAAAAGAACTTCTTGCAACTGTCAATGGTATCCTCAAGCTGAATTGGTGGGCTGGTCTCCATCAAGGCCCCCAAAAGACTGAGACTTATAGGCTGGAAGACTTGGAGCAAGATCTGTGCAAGGACATGTCAGAAGCATTGGCCTTGTCTCATCATGAAGAGGTCACAATCTTCTTCGACAATCGGCTGGAGCCTCCTACACCAATCAAGACGGATCCGGATGTTCTTCGCGAATGTTTGTCAGCTCTTGCTCAGAATGCCATGTCGTACACGGAAAAGGGCTATATCAACATCACCCTTTCACAGTCCGATGACAACACGCTCATAGTTGATGTTGTAGATACTGGAAGTGGAATCAAAGGCGAAGACCAGAAACGTATCTTTGATGCATGCGAAAGAGCCAATACCTCGATTCAAGGAGCAGGTCTTGGTCTCACTTTAGCGTCAAAGATTGCGGCCAGGATGAATGGGTCTGTGGTTCTGGTGTCTTCAATAATAGACCATGGTTCCCACTTTCGTGCCAGATTTCCTGATCTTCTCGAAACACCACCTACAGGTGAAAGTGTACAACAGTCAGAGATCCAAAAGCTGAAATACCTGCCGAGAAACTGGTACCGATTGCAGGTTGAGGGGCAGCAGTGTCCAGTCGCAATACCGCTATCCAAATTTCTCGCAGCTCGTGGGATATCTGAGGATCATGTTATGCAAGATTCCTTGGTCTTCATCGATTACACTGAAGATGCAAAAGCGCTCGACAAGCTGTTGTATTCCGTCGATAAGTTGTTGTCGTCGATCCAGAGGACACAAACCCGGCTCTGCCTTGTACCAGCGGGCAAGTCAACGGAGCATCTGGAAGACATTGCTATGAGGCACAACATCACATTCTGCTCTGGACCATTCACCACTGCCCGAATGGAAGCGCTGCTCAAACGTGTAGACGCTATTTATTGCCAATTGAGCAAATCCGGCTCTCAGTCTAACGAGCAAACTTCAGCCATATCACGAAGAGTGTCTAATTCCTCACATCATCTCTCAATACAGCAACGTCCAAGCATGTCTTCATTCGCTTCACCAAAGAAGAAAGGCGCCGACCGCTGTTTTAACACCAAGCCGTGTGCCCTCTTGGTCGATGATAATTCAATAAATCTTCACATCCTCAAATTCTATTGCGAAAAACGAGGCATCACATACACAACAGCAATGGATGGCAATCAGGCAGTAGCAGCATTCACAGCAGCACAACAAACAGAACCATTCAACCTCATACTGATGGTACGCTTTTCATCACATGACCAATGAAATTGCGCGAAACTAATCTTCTCTCCTACACAGGACCTACAGATGCCAGAATGCGACGGCATCCAAGCGACCGAGCGAATTCGCCACATTGAAGCCAATGCCTCAGTCTTTAGCAATCGCCAATCTGCCGTCATCTTCATGATCACTGGGCAAGACTCTGCAGAAGACCGCCAAAGGAGCGAAGCAGCAGGCTGCGACGCTTATTACGTTAAACCTGTTGGTATAAAGGCACTCGATCAAGCCATCAAGCCTTATTTCAAGACACCATACCTGGTGCCATGAAGCCTGCTGCTGTGACTAGACATGGAAGCGCCAGTAGCGAGGGCAGTAACTACTCTGTGGCGACTGTAAGAACGGGTAGTGTCGATGGTGCTGTTGATGATGTGCCAACAATCGTAGGTCATAAAAGGGGACGAGGGCTGCAAGTCGATAGCAAGAGCGATGCTCGAGATGATAGTCTGCATCGTGAGGTCAGAAGAGCGAGTATGAGTTGTCGTCCGGGATGCGAAGCTGTGCTGACGGCAAGTCCGACTGATGATGTACCAATATCTTCGGGCTTGCAGACGGTCATGGATGAGGCGAGCAAGTTGTCGAATGAGTGAACAAATGTGCAAAGACATATTGAGAAATTGCTAGGAGTTATGCTTGAGTAGGATATTTGCCCAAAGCGGAGTTGCTTGGTGCAGCGAAGGGAAGGTACGCAATGAAGATAGACGAAAACTCGCGGGACATGGGACTTTGGTGACGAGCCGACTAGCAATGACGAGCTCACTGGGAGACGGACGGCGCTCGAGCTGGGGTGCTTCGGAACACTCTGGGCTGATGGGCGCAGTAAGAGTATGCATGTGTATAGGAAGATCACATCTTAATCTTTGATAGTCAAATGGTGTGAATGTTAACATTATGATTCTCTTGCTGTGCGTAAAGTCACTGGTGTTGGAAAGTGAAGTTTTTACGATGTTGGTGAAGATATCGCCAGCTTCACCAGCTTCCTGTCTGAGTTAGTGCTACCCCACGCGGGCCCCTCATTGGCTCATGCTGCGCACACGACACTCAGGCTTCACTTTTTTCCAAAATCCCTCCTAGTTGCAGTCATCCCTCACTCGTCCATCTTACCTTCATCCACCTCTCACTCCCCTCTCCGCTTCATTCAATTGACGCGCCGGCAGCCATGGCTCTTCTTTTATAGCCTTCGAAGCGTCACGACTGTCTTCTGGATTGAGGAATTCTGACAATCGCGCTGACGACTGATCGACTCTGCACCCGCTCAACTTCTCACGCAGACAAGACGTGATTCTCGCGTCATTCGACGTGTCTCGAACGACCTTTACCTTTGCATCCTCAACTTTCGTCAATGGCTATCTTGTGACTAAGATTTTTACGCAATATTCAAGTGGGACCCCCACATTGAGATCCTTCACGGTACTCACGAAACTTTTGTACTGTGAGCTCAAGCAAGATACATATTACACCACTTTACATTCCGCACACTGTTCTTACCAATGCTCTGATTGAGCTCCTTCACTACCTCAACTGGCGAACTTCTCGACTCAGCTCTTACCTTCTTACCTCCTCGACTTGATCGACATCCCCATTTCTCCCCTCAACAACGAACATGCCATACATTCACGCCCCTGTTGCCGTCAGGCCTCCATCTCCTGAACTCTCACCCGAAGACCAGAAGAGCCTGAAGAGGTTCAATGGTCTACGCATGCTGTGTGATTCTGTCCAAAACCACAACAACAAGTTTTGGAACGACAAGAAACGTCCTAGGTTCGCCTACGAAAAGAATGGTCAAATCTTGATCGACCTCATCTACACACTCAACTACAAGCGTGTCTACGCTGAACACAAGCTCTACATGGGAAAATACAACTGGCGTTCTCGCATTGCTGAAGTGGAAGGACACGGTATCTTACAGTATTCCAACGATCCTGCTCCGGCCAGTGCTCATCATTTGAATGGTTGGTTACCACGGCCGGAAACTTCGGAGCGCGCTCTATCTGCCAAAGACGTTGGTCCGCCATCGGGAGTTTTCAAGCGTGTCAAACTTCCTCCTTTCCAGGTTCTGGCAGCAGCAGAAGAACTCAGGTCGGCCCGATACAGGCTTGAAGACACTCTTGATGCTTTAAACCAAAACCATGAGCGTCGCCGTGCAGCTGCTGTGAAAGGTTATCATGGCAGGGTTCCTGAGATGAGGAAGCTGTACCAGCCAAGTAATGATCGCAATCGTAGTCCTGCACTGCCAAGGAGGGGCTGGATGTGGTATTGTGACGCTAGGAGTCCTACCACTCATGTTGTTGATTCAAGCAGGCTCTGTTTCGAGCTAAAAGAGGACGGTAGTGTTGTCAAAGTTCCTGCTAAGCAATTGACTCCATTGGAGGCCTTCGCCGAAAAACAGAAGAAACTCGTTGATGCTGGAATTGACGCTTACAACCTCCTTTTCGAAAAGCATTGGGAACATGAACTTGATGCTCGCACCAAAGAGGAGGAACTTCGATTGCGCCCGTCTATACCCAACGCGCCCATGTCACCACCTCCTTCACCACCAGTCTCGCGCAAGTCGTCGCCAATCAAGTCGAAACAGTCTGTCAAATCAGCATCACCTACCAAATCGAAGGCCAAGTCCCCAACTAAGCCGCAGAAAGTCGAGAGTGCTTTTGAAATGGGCAAGCCGACCTTGACAGTAAGTGAAATTCTTTCTCAGCGTGCGAAGGAGCAGAGGCATAGGGCTAGGCAAGGGCAGGGCAACGGGTTAGGCCAGCAGCAGGTTTCGGACATTGAGCAACAGGCACAGCTCGGACAATCTTCCTTGAATACTGGATCTGGTCGTGAACGACAACAGAAGCGACAGGTCTCGCCACAAAAGGGTGAGAGAGGAAGGGCTAGGATGGTGGCGCAGTGGCAGGAGGACTCGATGAAGACGGTGAGGAGGGAGATTTCGCCTTGACGGAGGTAGGATTGAGAGAAGATAGTCTGTCTGAAGACTTTGTTTGGTCGAATGCAGAAGTTGCGGAGTTGACTATGAAGGTGGGCATATTTACGAGAAACATGATCAGAGCATGAAACAAGAGCATTGCATGCAAGCGGCGACTTGCCCAGGACAAACAAAATGGAAAGACATCAGGCGGCGACCTTTGCTTATTATGAGCTGCTTAGCTCGCAGCATGTTGTATGGTGCAATGCACATACATCACTGGAGGGGCGTTTTTGTATCTCTTGCTTTTCCTCTCGCGACGACTTGGAGACGCCTGATAGAGGGCTTATGCAGAACCACAGTACAGCAGGAACGCAGATATCGTCGACCTTAGACAAACATTACCTTTCAAACCAGCTCAAATAATGTATTGATATGTTGTGATAATGCCAATGCAATTCGACCCGCATATTGAACGACGTCATGCCATGATGGACTTGTTGCCCCTCGTCGTTTGTACATACTTTCCCATCTCTTTCACATCAACCTCAACTTTTTCAATTTACTCAATCTCACACACACCTCTCAATCAATCAATACTCTCATATCAACCGCAACAATGGCCTCAATGATCCACGACATGCTCAACCCCTGGTCCGCCAGCAAGATTCCCTCTTTGTCAGGACGTGTTGCTGTTGTTACTGGAGGTAACGAAGGTATTGCTGCTGCCGCTATTGCCGAGTTCTTCAAGCATGACATTGCAAAGGTATGTTCTCTAGATTTCCCTGAGCACTGTTTCGGCTGTGGCCTTGAGCAAAAGCTGACATATTGCATCTGCACAGGTCATCATTCTCAGCAACGACAAGGAACGTTACCCTGATGCAGTTAAGCATTGGTCATCAGAAGCCGGCAAGGACGTTTCGTCGCAAGTCACCTTTCACGAAGTTGACCTTGGTGATTACTCCGCCGTGAAGAAGGCTGTCGAGCAGATCAAGAACGACACAGACAGAGTCGATATCCTGGATTGCAGCGCCGCTATTGGCATGTACACCACCGATGTCCCTGCAGATACCTCGGACAAGAAGTACGCTCTCGATAGGCATTTCGCCGTCAACAACGTCGGCCACGCCATCCTCACAGAAGGACTTCTTCCTCTTATCAAGAAGACTGCGGACAAGACAGGAGACGCTAGAATTGTCATCATGGCCTCAAACTTGCACTTCTCTGCTCCTTCAGACGTGAAATTCGAGTCCATTGATGAGCTCAACACATCTCTTGGTCCCACTCTTCAGTACAACCGCTCCAAGCTTGGAAACGTGCTGTACGCAAAGAAGCTCGATCGCATGATTCGTGCTGAGGGCACTTACGAGGGCAAGATCTTTGTCAACTGCATACATCCTGGTGTCGTAAAGACCGCACAGCAGGATGGTGTCGTTGAGGCATACCAGAAGATTGTCAAGGACAATGTAGGACAGGGCATTATTGGTCAGGCAGCGTCCTCAGCCTTGGCTGGTGAGTTTATTATTTCCGTCTATTGATGTGATGCTTGAGTGTTTCGCGCAACTTACTAATCATGATTTAGGCGCAAACCAAGTCATGAGAGCAGTACTGGAGAAGGACTCACCAGAAGGGTAAGCCACTACGTCTGATCCCTTGAGCTACACACTTGGCTAATACTTGAAATAGCGCACTTTCATGCCTCTTCGCGGCTACTGCTGAAGAAGTGAAAACCTCGAACATCAGTGGAGAGTACATTGTGCCAAACGGCACAGTACAAAAGGCTGACGCCAGGACCCTCGGCGAGGATGGAGTCAAGATGCAGGACAGGTACTGGGATCTTGTTCATCTGTGTATCGAGAAGGACTATGGTAACGCACATGGCGCAGACCACCAAAACTCTCAAGCCAGAGGCAATGCGACGATTTAGGGTGAAGGCATTACATTGTAGGATAGATCGCGAAGCAGCATAATATGCAGAGAGTATGTAATCATAATTGACATATCTGTTGAGGTGTTCGATGCCACAAGCGTCTCATAGTTGGCATCTGGTGGTGAAAAAACATGTTCTCTTGAAACACCTATGAAACTTGAACCCGGATTCTAAGCAGCCCAAGTAATAATAGACCTCCTCTAATCGCGACACCACTCTCCTCAGATCGACCTCGAGTGCATCAAATGTGTGTTATACTCGTATCGCCAGAGAAAATGTGATCTTAAGAGTGACAGTAATCGTCGTCAGCCAAGAACAAGCTTTGTCTCCTCGGCTAAGCGGCGAAGCTAAACATGAAATGTGGTTCTTTTCCCATGGGAAAGGTGACCGCAGACATCCCGCTTCGTGCTTGCAAGCTTCGAATGTGGATGGCCATCTCGTTCCAGCCCCCACGCAGGCAGAAGGAGATGTGATTGACGTCGCTGGCAGTGCCGTACCTGCCGCTCCTCGCTGAAGATCTATACCATTCGGGCCTTCCCCTCGGGACGGGATGTAACACAACATTCCCTCATATGACCTCTTGCCAATCTACTTTCTCGTGAACTGGCCGTCGTCCTGTTTGACGATCGTTTCTTACTCTTACTGCAAGCTTGTAGCTTTGTGACCTCCCTCTCCTTTACATCATGCCACCAGCACTTTCACGCACCGCAGTAACAACCAATCATCCAGGCTCAACCCAGCAGGAAATCGACGATGAGCCAGATTGGGGTTTCGGCCACAACCACCGCATTGGCTACGTAAACTCAGACGACCGCTATCCTGGATTTACCCATAGTAACGATGAGAACAATGAGGACTACGAGGAGGTGAAAGAGGCCATTGAAGGAAGTGTGGCGGACGAGCAGAAGAAGCATGAGGGAGAATTGATCAACTTCCGGGAGGTCATGCAAGATAAGACAGATATCCATTTGCAGAGAGAGGAAGTCCATCCGCCTGGTTTCAGATTTTATGTTAATGTGACCGAAGACTGGGTCAAGAAGGAGCAACCGTGGCCAGCAAACAAGAAGGCGGAGGAGAAGAAGAAGAAGCAGAAAGAGGCAGAGGGGAAGGAGAAAAAGGGAGACAAGAAAGACCAACAAGCTGATGATGGAAAGCAAGGCAAGCCACAAGGCGACGACAAGAAGCAAGATGCACCACAAAAGACTCAAGCCGAGGAGAAGAAGCAAGATACGCCACAAGACAAGGACGCGGAGCAACATGGCAATGACAAGAATTCGCCACAGAACAAAAGGAAGGACGACAAAACAAGCGCGCCGCCTGCCAATACTCAAGGTCAACAACAGTCGGACGGCAAGTCTCCAAACGCTAGCCCAAGTGGCAACCAGAACGAGCCCGATAAACCCAAAAAGTCGCAAGCAGCTTCAGATGCACAAGCCAAACTTCCAAGTACTACTGATGAGAAGCACACTAAACAACGAGGTCAAAGTCACTATTGGCGTAATGGCGATACCGATGAGTCTGATTGGAGACGGAAGAATGACGAGGGCCGACCGAAACACAACGCTGCTTTCAGACGTTCCCAGAGCCAAGATTCGGATGAAGGTTATCAGTCTGGAGACAAAAATGACAGTGACCAAAGCAAGGATGAGGAAGAACATAAGACCGAATATCAGAAACTGCGCGAGAAGTACTCACCTGAAGAGATTGCGCTGCTGAGACATTTGCAGAACGAGGCTAAATATGCCACAAATCTTGAGCAGAATGATGGAAAGCAGGTCTCGCCTGTAGCAAATTCCGAGCAACTAATTGAGATCGATGTCAACGATCAGTTCACACCCGACAATTGGATTCCTAGGTCGACACAACTCACACGCCTGACTGGCAAGCATCCCATGAACGCCGAGCCTCCATTGACCAAGCTTTTCGCAGCTGGACTAATCACACCAAATGAGCTACATTACGTGCGAAATCATGGTGCAGTGCCACGACTTTATTGGGAAACACATACACTGGATGTAGAGAATGGTCAGCTGGTACTCACCATGGATGAAATTGCGTCGTATCCAAGCGTAAATATTGCAGTAGCTCTCGGTGAGAACGTCCCAAGGAAGTCAATCAATTACTCTTACTAATACATCATGTAGGCTGTGATGGCAACAGACGTGGAGAAGTCAACTTGGTCAAGAAGAGTAAAGGCTTCTCATGGGGAGCGAGTGCCATCAGCTGTGCCTATTGGAAGGGAACATTACTTCGTGATCTCTTGCTCGATGCTGGCGTTGATAGCAAGATCGAATCTTCCAAGCGACGGTGGGTGAACTTTGAAGGAGCGGATGAGCTTACAGATGGTAAATATGCGACGTGCATACCGCTGGAGTACGCTCTCGACCCCAGCAATGACGTGATTATTGCGTATGAGATGAACAATGTCAAGGTGGGGAATATCTTCCATATGGACGCAGCCATTATACTAACCTGAACAGCTTCCTGCAGATCATGGCTACCCGATCAGGATCATTATACCTGGATGGGTTGGTGGACGGTGTGTAAAATGGTTATCGAAAATCTGGACGTCGGACGAGGAGAACACTTGTAAGTTTACCTTTACAACGTGGGATAAAAAATGCTTTTTAACTGTATTGACTAAATATTGTTTCTAGCTCATTACCATATCTGGGATAATAGAGTACTGCCCAGCTTCGTAACAGAAAAGGACGGTCCTTTTGCGGAGACAATGTTCAAACATCCTAGCACAGTCTGCAATGAACAGAACTTGAACAGTGTGATTGTCAAGCCTGCACAAGGTGAGAAGCTCACTTTCAAGGATGCTGCAGGTATGGATACATATCGCGTGGAAGGCTATGCATACGACGGAGGAGGACATGAGATACAACGGATCGAGTTCTCGCTGGACGAAGGCAAGACCTGGCTTTATTGTACAAGAAGATTTCCCGACAAGCCTGTTAGACATGGTGAGTACTTCTCTCGCATACGCCCAGCAAATCCTGCTTCCCCTCAGGCCCATCTTCCCGCCCAGCGAGATTTAGCTGACTTATTTTTAGGCTCAAAGTACTGGACCTGGTTACATTGGTGAGTAATTCTCTCGCATACGCCCAGCAAATCCTGCTTCCCACAGGCCCATCTTCCCGCCCAGCGAGATTTAGCTGACTTGTTCTAGGTACATTGATGTTGATATCGGCCATCTTCTACAAGCTTCCTCTCTCACAGTCCGTGCAATGGTAAGTTATAGCTCTGTGGACGTGACTTGCTTGTTGCAGAATCTCTTACTCTAGCAGATTCGCATCCATCGAACATTGCTCGATTGCATCATGCTAATCTATGAATAGAACGTGTTCAAGAACTTCCAACCCGAAAATCTGACGTGGAATGTTATGGGAATGATGAACAACTGCTGGTATAAAGTCAAGCATGATCTGGACTCACATCCTTCCAAACCAAACGCCGAAGCAGCTATCATCTTCCGTCACCCTGTCGACATGGTCAACAGTGAAGGTTGGATGAAGCCAAGTCTGGAGGTCCAATTAAATGCTGCAAAGGCGGACACTGGTGTACCAGATAAGCAATTCACTCGACAGGAAATTGAGAAGCATAACAATGATGGCGACTGCTGGATCGTGGTCAATTCCAAGGTGTACGATGCAACTAGTGTGCTTGATTGGCACCCTGGTGGTAAAGCATCAATTCTTGGATATGCAGGCAAGCTGACGGCCGAGACCACGTCTTCTTTCGAGTCCATTCATGATGACTATGCGACGCAGAAGCTAAGTGGTGCGTAGCGTTGGTTGTAGCTTACCAAAAACTCCAAAGCTGACATCACAACAGAGTGCATCATTGGCAAGCTAACCGATAAAGGAGCAAACTTTATAAAAGAACAAGCCAAACACCAAGCAGAAGAACGTGCCAATTCTAGCAAGAACAACGATGTCTTCCTCCGTAAGCAGACCTGGCAACCTGTCAAGCTCATCGATCGCAAGAAGATCTCCGAAGATACAGCTTCATATACCTTTGAGTTGCCGGACAAGAACAAACGTCTTGGATTAGAGACATGCCAGCACATTCAGTTCGGCGTACACATGAAAGACAAGATGCTTATTCGTTCTTACACTCCGACAAGACCTATTCTGAGCAATGACGAAGATGGAACCTTTGAGCTCGTAGTAAAGATATACTATCCGAATGATCAACAACCCGGCGGAGCATTCAGTAACTTCATCGACACAATGCCACTTGGCGAAAGCGTAGACGTCCGTGGCCCTACTGGCGAGATCAAATATCTCGGAAACGGCAAATTCGAGATTGAAGGCGAAGAACGCAAATTCGACAAAG
>Ga0160427_10001371_pt1 | contig 14942 bp, 15 predicted proteins | sample SolpanmetagenomL_FD_108194 | JGI IMG/M metagenome (GOLD analysis project Ga0160427, IMG submission 108194) | Solar panel surface microbial communities from Lawrence Berkeley National Laboratory, California, USA - L | ecosystem: Engineered > Built environment > Solar panel > Unclassified ...
GCGGCTCGGCTCGAAGCCCCGGGGCTCCGGCCGCACTACGCGGTAACCCGCCGCCACCAAAGGTGTCACCAGCGGCAGCAAGTCATCTGGCCCTCGCCCATGCGGCGGCAACAGCAGGAGCAGCGGGCCTTCGCCTGCCACGAAGCGGCGCAGGGCGACAGCGTTGCCGCGGTGCGTCCAGGTCTCGATCATGGCAGCAGCAGCAAGGAGCCGGTGCTGCCCCTGGCTTCCAGCACGCGGTGCGCTGCAGCAGCCTCATCCAGCGGGAAGGTCCCAGCGGCCTCGATCGAGATCGTTCCAGCCGCGACCGCGCCGAACAGGGCGGCAGCAGCCTCATCCAGCAGCACCCGGTCAGCAGTGTAGTGGAACACGACAGGCCGAGACACGGTCAGTGACCGCCCTGCCAGCGCGGACATGGGCAGTGGGTCCGCCGGGCCAGAGGACTGGCCGAAGCTGACCAGGTGACCGAGCGGGGCCAGACACGCCAGCGACCCGGCGAAGGTGTCGCGGCCCACCGAGTCATAGACGACGGCCACCCCGCGCCCGTCTGTCAAAGCGGCCACGCGGGTTGCGAAATCCTCCTCCCGGTAGAGGATGGTGTGGTGGCAGCCTGAGCGCCGGGCCAGCACCGCCTTTTCCGGCGAACCGACCGTGCCGATCACTTCCGCGCCCAGGTGACTGGCCCAGGCGCACAGGATCCGCCCCACTCCGCCCGCAGCGGCATGCACCAGGATGCGGTCGGTGGGCCGCACCACATAGACCCGGTGCAGCAGCAACCAGGCGGTGATCCCCTTCACCATGGCTGCGGCCGCAACAGTGTCCTCCACCGCGTCCGGCAGGCGCACCAAGCGGTCGGCCTCGATCAGCCGTTCGCTGGCATAGGCGCCGTAATGCGGGGTCAAGTAGGCAACGCGTTCACCTGGCACGAAGCCGCTGCCGACTCCCGCTTCGGTCACCACGCCAGCGGCTTCCACGCCCGGAATGCCCGGCAGCGCCATCCAGGCGGCATAGGAGCCGTTGCGGATGTAGACGTCGTGGTAGTTCACCCCGATCGCGGTCTGCTTCAGCCGCACCTCCCCGGGGCCGGGCGGGCCGACGTCCACGGGTTCGGACCGCAGCACATTGGGTGCGCCATGCTCCCGCAGGACGATCGCGCGGGCCATATCGTTAGGTTGCCGACCGGTAAACCGGCGTGCGCCATTCCGGATAGGCGTTGTCCTGGCCGCGGGCGACACGGAAGTAGGCATCCTGGATTGCGGTGGTAACCGGGCCCTTGCGCCCCTCACCCACCGTCAGGCGGTCCACCGCAATGACCGGAACGACCTCCATGCCGCTGCCGCACAGGAATACCTCCTCCGCCAGATACAGCTCCGTACGGTCGATCTCGCGTTCCTGCACCGCCATGCCCAGCTTGTCGGCGAACAGGCGGATCAGCGCGGCGCGGGTGATGCTTTCCAGGATGCCCGCGGTGACGGGCGGGGTGCAGACCTGGCCGTTGCGGACCATCATCAGGCAGGAGCCAGCGGCCTCCGCCACCGTGCCGTTGGCGTTGAGCATTACCGCGTCGTCGTAGCCGTCGGCCCAGGCGGCATGCAGGGCCAGGCGGCTGTTCTGGTAATTGCCGGCGGCCTTCACGCGGGGCGGCATGCTCGCGTCCGAGATGCGACGCCAGGAGGACACGCAGACGCTTTTACCGGTTTCGAGCGCCTTGCCGGGCGGGCGTGCGACCGCGGTGATGAACAGGCCCTCGTCGCTGGTCGGGCCCATGGCGACGTTTCCTTCGGGGATGCCGAGATAGGCAGTGGGCATATAGTGCACGTCCTCGCGGAAGCCATTGCGGCGCAGCAGCTCCACGCAGGTCTCCGCAAAATCCGCGGGGATCACCGTGCGCATGCGCATGATCTTCACGGACTCACGCAGGCGGGCGATGTGGCGGTCGAGTTCGAAAGTGTAGAGCTGCTCCTGCTCCGGGTTCCAGTAGGCGCGCACGCCTTCGAACACGGAGGCGGCGAGAGCCACCGCCTGGGTGCGGACGTGCAGCCGGCATTCGTCGAAGGGGATGAAGACCCCATTCATCCAGGCCCATTGCGGCGTTGCGGTTGCGGCCATAGTTGGTTTCTCCCAGTTGCGATCGAGCCTAGGCCAGGCCGAAAGCCGTTGCCATCCACCTGGTCCCCGCCGATGCTTCCTTACTCGGGCAAGGCGGAGAAATCAGATGATGCGACGGATTCTTGCTGGGACGGTGCTGGGGCTTCTGGTCGGCGTGGCCCTACCGGACAGCGCCACGGCGCAGATCCGCGGCACGATGGAGCGTGTGCGCAGCCGCGGAGAGCTGCGGTGCGGCGTGTTGGGCACCATCTTCGGCTTTTCCTTCGCTGATAGCAGCGGCACACTGCGTGGTCTGGACGTGGATAGCTGCCGGGCCATTGCTGCCGCCGTACTCGGGGATGCGAACAAGGCGCGCATGGTGGTGCTGCCGACACAGAGCCGCTTCACCGCGCTGCAATCGGGCGAAGTTGACGTGCTGTATGCCAACACGACCTGGACCTATGGGCGGGACGTAGGGCTGGGCATCAGCTTCACCGGCGTGAACTACTTCGATGGGCAAGGATTTTTGGTGTCCAGGGCGTCCGGTATCACCCATGGGGAGCAGCTGGGCGGGGCGACCATCTGCCTGCTCGCCGGCGGGTCTGCCGAGCAGAACATGGGCGACTGGTTCCGGGCGCGAAAGCTGTCCTTTACTCCCGTGATCCTGGAACAGCAGCAGGAGATGGTGAACGCCTTCGCCAGTGGCCGCTGCGACGCGGTCACGCAGGACGGTTCCGCCCTGGCGGCGCACCGGCTGCGGCTGGGTGCGGACAAGTACGTCATCCTGCCGGAAGTGGTCGGCACGGAGCCGCTGGGCGGCTCGGTGGCCAAGGGCGACGACCAGTGGTTCGACGTGGTGCGCTGGGTCGGCAACGCCCAGGTGATCGCGGAAGCCCTTGGGGTCAGCAGCGGCAACATCGATGGGATGAAGAACAACGCAGATCCGAATATTCGCCGGCTGATCGGGCAGGAAGGCAGTCTGGGCAAGCAGCTCGGCCTGTCCGATACCTGGTCGTACGATGCGGTGAAGCAGGTCGGGAATTACGGCGAGATGTGGGACCGCGACATCGGGCCCACCGGCGTGGAGCGCGGCCGCAACCGCGTCTGGACCCAGGGCGGCCTGCAGTTCTCGCCGCCGCTACGCTGATGCTGGCCTCGCACCGGGACCTGTTCGAGGTTCCGCGCGACGTCGCCTACCTCAACAACGGCGCCTTCACCCCGCTGCCGCGGTCCGTGCGCGCCGCCGGAGAAGCCGGGGTGGCCGCCAAGAGCACGCCCTGGACCATGGACCCTGAACGCACCCGTCTGGAAGCGGAGGCAGTGCGTGCCGCAGCCGCCGCCTTTATCGGCGCCACTGCGAAGGATATCGCCATCGTCCCCTCCGCCGCCTATGGCGTCGCGACCGCGGCCGCCAACCTTCCGGTGGAGCAGGGCACGCGCATCCTGCTGATCGAGGGCGAGTTCCCGTCCCTCGCGCTGCAATGGGCAGAGCTGGCGGCCCGGCGCGGCGCCGTGCTGGACGTGGTTCCCCGCCCCCCAGATGGCGACTGGAGTTCAGCCCTTCTGGCCCGCATCGGAGAACCTGGTCTGCCGCCCGTCGGCATCGCGGCGCTGACACCCCTGGTCTGGACCGATGGCCGGCTCATCGATCTCCAGGCCGTCATTCCGGTCCTACGTGCCCAGGGCGCGGCGATCGTGGTGGATGCGACCCAGGCGGCGGGAGTGCTGCCGATCGATGTGCAGCGCCTGGGCGCCGACTACCTGGTGTTCCCCACCTACAAGTGGCTACTCGGCCCCTACACCCTGGCCTTCCTGTACGTAGCGCCGCATCGGCAGGATGGCGCGCCGCTGGAGCATTACGGCTTCAACCACCAGAGCGGCGCCGAACCCTTTGCCGGGCAAGCAGGCCCGCTGATCCCCACCGCACGGCGCTTCGACATGGGACAGCGCTTCAACCCGGTGAGCCTGCCTATGGCGCTTGCCGGTATGGAGTTGCTGCATGGCTGGGGCCGAGCCCCCCTTGCCGAACGGCTAGGCGCCACGACCGGTCGGCTGGCAGAGGCTGCTGAAGCGTGCGGGCTGCGGCCGGTCGCCCGCCGCTTCCGCCCGCCGCATCTGCTCGGCCTGCATGTGCCCGACGGCAGGGCCAGCCAGATCGTCGCTGCTCTTGCGTCCGAAGGCGTTCACGTCGCCGAGCGGGGCGGCACCATCCGGGTTGGCGCACATATCTACAACGACGATGAGGATGTTTCACGCTTCGCGGCGGTGCTGGACCGGGCAATGAAAGCCATGTGAGCGGACAATCGCCGCGAACAGGGAGAGGACGGTCTCTCCAGGCCAGCCGATCACCTCCGCTAGCAAGCCGTTTCCAGCAAAATAGACATGCCTTGGAATAATCCGCTCGAGGCGGTGTCTTTCCCATGGGATCGATGCCGCAGGGGCAGACCTAACACGTGACTGTCCCACGCCCGCTACATCGAGCCAACGCACGGCGTCTCACGCAAGGAGCCTTCAGGATGAATTCGCCACGCCGCACGATCCTTGCTGTCAGCTTGGGCCTGCTCGCCGCGGGCCAGGCCGCAGCGCACGAGGTGCTCGACCCCTCCATCAAGCATGACGCCAGGGACGGCGTTGTCCGGCTCTACGGGGCCGGCGGCCCGGACACCGCGCTCAAGAAGGTCGCCGCCGCCTTCACCACCGAGACCGGTATCAAGGTCGAGGTCACCGGCGGCCCGGAGCCGACCTGGTCCCGGAAGGCGCAAGCCGATGCCGACATCATCTGGGGCACGGCGCAGGAGGACATGACCGCCCTGCTGGAAACCTACACTAACTTCGCCTGGGCCGACGTCACCCCGATCTACATCCGCCCGGCGATCATCGCCGTACGCCAGGGCAACCCCAAAGCCATCTCGGGTTTTGACGACCTGCTGAAGCCCGGCATGCGCATCGTCGTCACGGACGGTGCCGGCGTGGCCAACACCTCGGGCACCGGCGTGTGGGAGGACATCGCCGGCCGCGCGGGCAGGCTGGACGACATCAAGCGTTTCCGCGCCAACATCGTCGGCTTCGGCAAGGGCAGCGGGCCCAGCTTCCGCATGTTCACCGAGAAGAACGCCGACGCCTGGATCACCTGGCCCGACTGGCCCATCACCCATTCCGACATGGCCCAGATCGTCGAGCTGTCCGAGCAGCGCCGGATCTGGCGGGATCTCAGCGTGGTGCTGGCGCCGGATGCGGACCCCGAGGCGAAGCGCTTCCTCGAGTTCCTGAACGGCGACCGGGCCGCCGAGATCATGAAAACTGAAGGCTGGACGCGCTGAAAAGCCGAAACATCCGGAATGAACCGGCGCGCTCGGTGTCTCACCAGCCAGGGCGTGCTGAACAGGCCCGGGAACGGAGAACAGGAATGAGCAAGAACATCCTCCTCATGGCTACGCTGGTCGGCCTCGCCCTCACCGGCGGCGCGATGGCCCAGGCGCCGGGCCAGGCGAACGGCCCCGCCCAGCTGGCCGACACATCCAAGGGCAAGGTGCTGGCCGACGCCAAGGGCATGACTCTCTATACCTTCGATAAGGACGCGGATGGCAAGTCGGCGTGCAACGGCCCCTGCGCTGCCAACTGGCCGCCCTTTGCCGCCACCGGGGCGGCCACCCCGGCGGGCTGGACCACCATCACCCGCGACGACAGCACGAAGCAGTGGGCCTACAAGGGCAAGCCGCTCTATACCTTTGCCAAGGACGAAAAGCCCTCGGAGATCAAGGGTGATGGCTTCCTGAACGGCGCCTGGCACGTCGTCACACCGTAGGAATCGCCCGGCTTGGCCGACCTCGCGGCGGAACTGGAGCCTCACATACCGGCGGTGCGCCGGTATGCCTGGTCGCTGCTGCGCCACCGCGAGGCGGCCGACGATTTGGTGCAGGACGTGCTGGAGCGCGCGATCAGCCGCTGGCACTTCCGGCGCAAGGACGCCAGCACGCGGGCCTGGCTGCTGACCATCGCCCGCAACCTGTTCCTCAATGGGGTCCGGCAGGGCGGGCGCCAGGGCAGGCACATGCCATTGGACGACTCGGAGGTCCCGGCGCCGGAACCCGGTGCCGACCGTACCCTGATCGCCCGGGACGCATTGACCGCGCTGCAGGGCATGCGAGAGGAGGAACGGTCGCTGCTGCTGCTGATCGGCGTGGAGGACCTGTCCTACCGAGAAGCCGCGCAGGCCTTCGACGTGCCGGAAGGCACGATCATGTCCCGGCTGAGCCGCGCCAGGGCGCGGCTGCGGCAGCTGGTCGAAGGCGGCGAGCGCGTCCCGCTGCGGCGGGTCAAGTGAAGCGGGGGTGTTGAGGTGAGCGTGCAGGATGGCAACCGGCGGCCCGTGGGCGAGGACGACATCGAGCAGCTCATCGATGGCCGCTTGCCGCCTGAGCGGTTAGAGGCGGTAAGGCGCTTCCTGGCCGAGCATCCGGCCCAACAGGCGCGGGTGGCGGTGGACGAGGCGCTGCGAATCGAACTGCGGCGGCAGCTGGACTCGATCGCCGCGGAGGCGATCCCGTCCCGCCTGCGGGTCGCCACCCTGCTGGCCCGGCGCAACCAAGCCTGGCGGCGGCGCCTCGGCACGGCCGCAGCCGCAGTGGCGCTGCTCGCCGTGGGCTTGGGCGCCGGCTGGCAGGTGCGCGGGTGGCAGGCAGAACAATGGCGTGCCGGGCCGCAGCAGCCCGCGCCGCGCCTGGCCGAGGCGAGCGACGCCATTGCCGCGCACCGGGTCTTCGTGGTGGAGACCGCGCACCCGGTAGAGGTGGGCGTGGCGCAGCAGGCGCACCTAGTGCAGTGGCTGTCGCGCCGGGTTGGGCATCCGCTCCGGGCGCCCGACCTGTCCGGCCAGGGCTACCGGCTGATGGGCGGCCGAGTCCTGCCGGCCGAGCGGGAAGCGGCGGCCCAGTTCATGTACGAGCGCGGGGAGGGCGGGGCGGGCAACCGGCTGACGCTCTACGTATGCGCCGACGGCCGGGCGGACACGGCGTTCCGCTTCGCCGATGCCGACGGCTTTGCCGCATTCTCCTGGATCGATGCGGGGCTTGGCTTCGCGCTGGTGGCGCCGCTGGACCGGCCAGCCCTGCTCGCGGTTGCGGAAGCTGCCTACCAGCAGCTCACAGCCCCTGCCGGCGCCACTGCCCCCAGCGCCACCCGGCAGCCGGCCCGGGAGCACTGAACGGCGAGGATGCCGCCGGCATACGGACCAATCACCTCGGCCGATCAAATCAAGCAACAAACAGCGCTGGTTCGAAGACGCGGGGATCATCATGCTGCAACAAAAGGAACGGGAGTGGATGACTTGAACACGGGCATGATGACTAGCCGCCGCACGATGCTCCGCGGCGCTGCCGCCCTGGGCGGCCTGGTCGCTGCGGCGCCGTCCTGGGCTGCCGATACGGTGAAGCTCGGCATCAACGGCGGCCCGGCGGAACGCGCACTCACCACCGCCTTTCCGCAGAAGGGCAGCATGATCGTGCAGCGCACCCGGCCCCCATTGCTGGAGACACCGTGGCCGGTGTTCGACCGCGGCGTGTTCACCCCCAACGACCAGTTCTTCGTGCGCTGGCACTGGGCCGTGATCCCCGAGACGGTGGATCTCGCGACCTTCCGCTGTACCGTGCGCGGCCACGTGAACAAGGAAGTGTCGCTGTCCATGGCCGATATCCTGGCCCTGCCGCGCTTCGAGATCGCCGCGGTGAACCAGTGTTCTGGCAATTCTCGCGGCCTGTACGAGCCACGCGTAGCCGGTGCGCAGTGGGAGAACGGCGCCATGGGCAACGCCAAGTGGACCGGGGTGCGCCTGCGCGACTTGCTGGACCATGTGGGCATCAAGGCCGGCGCCGTGGCGGTGCGCTTCAACGGACTGGACCAGCCGGTGGTCGATGGTGCGCCCGACTTCATGAAGTCCCTCGCCATCGACCATGCGCGCGACGACGAAGTGATGCTCGCCTACCAGATGAACGGCGAGCAACTGCCGCTGCTGAACGGCTTCCCCATGCGCCTGGTGGTGCCGGGCTGGTACTCCACCTACTGGGTGAAGATGGTCAGCGACATCGAGGTGCTGGACAAGCCCGACGACAGCTTCTGGATGACCAAGGCTTACCTCATTCCCGATACGCCCCATGCCAGCGTCAGGCCAGGTTCCACCGGGTTTCCCGTGGTGCCGATCAACCGGCTGATCCCACGCTCCTGGTTCACCAACGTGACGTCGGCGACCAAGGCCAGGCCCGGCGCGCCCGTTCCCCTACGCGGCATCGCCATGGGCGGCGACTGCGGCGTCAAAGCGGTGGAGACCTCGGTCGACGGCGGCGCCACCTGGCAGGCGGCCACGCTGGGCCGGGACGAGGGCGCCTACAGTTTCCGGCAATGGACCGCGACCGCCACGGCCCCCGCCTCCGGCACGTTGGACGTGCTGGTCCGCTGCACCAACACGAAAGACGTGGCGCAGCCGATGGACCCGAACTGGAACGGCGGCGGCTTCATGCGCAACGGCGTCGAACGCGCCTCCCTTTCCGTCGCCTAACAGGAGCCCCCATGGATCCCATCTTCAAGGTGGCGGGTGCCGCCATCCTCGCCGGCGTGGTCGCGGTTGCCGTGTCCACGATTGGCCCACGGGCACCGCTACCGGTTCCGGCCCAGCCTGTCCCGGCCTACTCCGCGGCGCTGAACAAGCAGATCGCCGCCTACGCCGCCGTCGTGGGGCCGAATGCCCCCAAGGCGGAAACGGAGATCGCCGGCATCAAGCTCCGCTCGATCGGATTCGAAATCCCGACGACAGGGCAGGCGTTGCCGCCGGGTCCGAATCTGGAGGTGGTCAGCAACAACTGCCAATCCTGCCACACGCCGGGCATGATCCTGACACAGCCGAAGCTGACGCAGGCTGAGTGGACCGGCGAGGTCACCAAGATGATCAACGTCTACAAGGCGCCAGTGGAGCAGGAAGATGTGCCGGCCATCGTCGCCTATCTGGCGGCGCTCAAGGTCGGGCAGTGACGGTCAGCCGCGGCTGAGGTCCCGCGCCGTGGTGATGGGCAACGGGCAGAGGCGGCCGGCGCGGGCCGCGATGTCGCGTCCGTCAACGGTCCCCACGATCACCCCGTGCTCGTCACGTACGGGAACCGGCGTGATCGGATCCAGCAGTAGGACCTGGAGAACCCTCGTGTAACGGTCGGCAGTGGACAGGGACGGGCCACTGCCTTGTTCCGCCACGGCCCGAGCCAGGTGGATGCGGCACGAGTAGACCGAGCGTGTCTCGAGCCGCCGTATCGTCAGCATGGCCCCACCCACCGCCAAGGCCAGGGGTGCCACCAGCCCGCCGATCTGCCCGGTCAGCTCCAGGGTCAGGACGAGGGCGGAAACCGGACCGGCGGTAGCCGCTGCCAGCAGCGCGCCAGCCCCCAGCACCGCCCCCGTGCCTCCTCCGGAAGTTGAAGGCAGCAACCACTGCCAGCCCCGTTCCAGCACGCCGCTCAGCGCCGCACCCAGGGTGATCGTGGGCGTGAACAGGCCACCAGGTGCCCCGCTGCCGAGGCAGGCGGCGGTGGTGAGCGGCTTGAGCAACGCCAAGGCCAGCATGGACCAGAGCGGTAGCGTGCCGGTGAAGATGGCCTGAACCTCGCTCTTGCCGTTGCCTAGCAGCTCCGGTAGCCGCAAGGCCAGCAGGCCGAGCGCCGCGAACACCAGCACAGGTGCCAGCAGCCCGAGTGTGCCTTGTGGCTTGCGTTGATCTGCCCAGGCGATCAGCCGCACGTAGGCGGCGGCAGCCAGCCCCATAAGTGGCCCAACCAGCAGCGCGAAGCCGAGCAGCGCCGGAGAGATGTTCGGCACGACCAGGTGGTAGGTCGGCTGGCTCGGCAGGAACAACCACGTGGTGCAAGTGGCAAGGCCGGTGGTCAGCAGGGCGGGCGCCACCAGTGGAAGGGAGATCGTGCCCAGCAGCACCTCCAACGCGAACAGCGCGCCACCGATCGGCACGTTGTAGACGGCGGCGATCCCCGCCCCGGCGCCGCAGGCGGACAGCAACCGCCGCTGCGGCGCCGGCAACCCCGTCCAGTGCGATAGCAGCCAGGCCCAGAGCGCGCCCACCTGCTTGGGTGCGGCTTCCCGACCGAGCGATGCGCCCATGGCGACGATGACGATGGAGGTCACTGCCTTGGCCAACGTCCGCCAGGCCGGCAAGTGTCCGGCCCGGAACCAGATCACTTCCGCCAGTTCCCCACCATGCCCGCCGGGACGCAGGCTCAGCAGCCACCGCATCCCGGCCGCAACCAGGCCTGCGCCGAGCAGGATCAGCAGCCGGTGCTCCGGTGCCGCTGCCCGCACCCGGTCCAGGAAGTCGCCGGTTGCTTCCCCCCATGCCAACGCCTCAATGGCGCGGAGCAGCAGCATCAACGCGGCCGCCGCGAGCCCTGCACCGATCCCGACCGGCGGCACCAGCGCCCAGAAACGCCAGCCAAGGCCACCCGCCTCGCCGGTGTTCGGTTGCGGGTCGCTGGTTTCGCTCAGCTGACAACCACGGACACGCGGTGCCAAGCGGCAGACAAGTAGCCTTTGTAGTTCCACGTATCGTCCGGCAGCGCCGGCTGGGTTTGCCCGGCATCGTCCCAGGCCCGCACCGCCAGTTCGTGCTCCCCCTTCGGCAGGTCGAGCGTGGCCGTCCAGAAGAACCAGCTCCAAGGCTGATGCGGCTTGTCCTCCAGCGTCGCTTGCGTCCAGGAGCGCCCGCCATCCGCCGACACGTCCACGCGCACCACGCTGCGGTCGCTCGCGGTGGCGTAGCCGCGCAAGGTGTTGGCGCCGACCTTCAGCGCAGCATGCGGAGCGGGCTCGCAGATGGCGCTGTTCAGCGGCAGTGCGTTGATGGTCACGCCCTTCGCCGGGTCGGCGGTGGCGGCGGTCACGTCGGGTGGGAACAGCTTGTAGTCTTCTGCCTGGATTGGACTGTCGGATGGCCGGTCCTGCACGGTGATTGTATGCAGCCACTTTGGGCTACGCACCCCGGCATAACCCGGCACCACCACGCGCAGCGGCGCCCCGTGCTCGGCTTCCAGCGGCTCGCCGTTCATGGCGTAGGCCAGCAGCACCTCATCCGCCAAAGCTTTGTGCATCGGGATCGATGCGCCGTAGCGAAAGGACTTCCCGCCGACGTGGCACTCGTCCTCGCTTTGGAAAGCGACGTGCAGCGCCGGATCCGTGTCAGCTCCTGCGGTGCGCAGCACGGCGGCCAGCGAAACGCCGGTCCATTCCGCGTTGCCGATGGCTCCGGGCGCCCAGGGATCGCCGGATACCGGCCGCACCCGCTGCATGTCCGCCCGCCGGTTGCCCGCGCACTGCATGGTGGCCACCACGGTCACAGCGGGGAAGCGGCTGCGCAATTCGTCGAGGCTCAGCGCCAGCGGCCCGGAAACCCGGCCCTCGACCCGAACCTGGTGCGCCGCGGCGTCCAGCACGGGGATGGTGCCGTGGCTTCGTACATAGAAGTGATGCTGCGGGGTGATGAAGGCGGCGCGCAGCCGGTCCATCGGCGGTTCCGCGTTGAACGGTTCCTCCGAGTGGACCAGGAGATTGTCGTTCTTGATGACGGCGCTGGCCGGCTTGGTGTGGAACGGGGTGAGCAACGTATTCTCCTTCAACTGGGCAGGCAGTAACGGTTTACTCGGAACCCGTTGAACCCAACGGGTGTGGGGCCCAGCTGTTCCGGACTGGCTGCCGGCTAGCGTCACCCCGCCGAGGTGGGCAGTGTGGCGGCCATGACCCTGGACCAGCTCCGCATCTTCGTGGCCGTCGCCGAGCGCCAGCACGTTACCCGCGCGGCCGAGGCGCTGAACATGGCGCAGTCCGCCGCCAGCGCCTCGATCGTGGCGCTGGAAGGGCGGCACGGGGCCAAGCTGTTCCACCGCGTCGGCCGTGGCATCGAGCTGACGGAAGCCGGCGCCCTGTTCCTGCCCGAAGCCTGCGCGGTGCTGGCCCGGGCCGAAGCGGCGGAGCTGGTGCTGTCCGAGCTGGGCGGGCTCAAGCGCGGCACCCTGCTGGTGCAAGCCAGCCAGACCATCGCCTCCTACTGGCTGCCGCGCCACCTGGTGGCCTTCCGCCGCGCGCATCCAGGGATTGATGTCCGACTCACTGTCGGTAATACGTCACAGGTGGCCATGGCGATCCACCAAGGCCTGGCCGAGCTCGGCTTCGTCGAAGGCCAGGTGGACGACTCCGTGCTCGACAACGAGGTCATCACCCGAGACCGAATGCTGATCGTGGTCGGGTCGGACCACCCCTGGGCCGAACGGCCCGCCATCGTTCCGGCAAACCTGGTGGACAGCGCCTGGGTTCTGCGCGAAGCCGGGTCGGGCACTCGCTCGGCGTTCGAGGCGGCGCTGGATGGGTTCGGCATCGCACCCGCCGACCTGCCCGTTGCGCTTGTGCTCCCGTCCAACGAGAGCGTGCGCGCCGCGGTCGAGGCCGGGATGGGCGCCACCGCCCTGTCCGCTTCCGTGGCCGTACCGAGCATCGAGGCGGGGCTGCTGCATCCGGTATCCCTGGCCCTGCCGGATCGCGACTTCCACGTGCTGCGCCACCGGGAACGCTACCGCAGCCGGGCCGCTGGCGCCTTGCTTGAGATCATCGGCGTAGCGTAAGCCGCTCGCCATTAGACGATCCCCAGAAGCCGGATCAGGGCCAGGCTGATCCCGCCGAGCACCAGCAGGCTGCCTGTCACCGCGGCGATCACCCGTGTCCCGGCCCGCGCCACTACCTTGAGGTCCGTGCCCAGGCCGAGGGCCGCCATGGAGATCACGGTCAGCACGTTGGCCGTCAGTGCCAGGGGAGCGAGCACCGCATGCGGCACCAGATCCGCCGAGCGCAGCCCAGCCAGCGCCAGGAAGCCCAGGATGAACCACGGCACCAGTTTGTGCAGCGGCAGCCGGCCCGGTGCCGGACGGTCGCCGGCGGTGACGTGGGGCGCCGCCTCGTCCGTCTCGTCCCGCATGCGCCGGGTGAGCACCGACAAGCCGAGCACCACGGGGCCGAGCATCAGCACCCGCACCAGCTTCACCAGCGTGCCCATCTGGATCGCCACCGCCCCGATGGGCGCCGTCGCGGCCAGCACCTGTGGCACCGCGTACACCGTCAGCCCAGCCAGCACGCCATACTGCAGCCCGCTCAGGTGCAGCAGCGCCGGCAGCAGTGGCAGGCCCAGCACCACCAGCACACCCAGCACTGCGGTGAAGGCGATGGAAGCCGCCACGTCCTCGCCATCTGCCCCGATGATCGGCGCCACGGCGGCGATCGCCGAGTTGCCGCAGATCGAGTTGCCGCAGGCCACCAGCACCGACATACGGTGCGGCAGGCCAAGCAGCCGGCCGATGCCGTAGCTGGCGGCGATCGCCAGCACGACGATGCCCGCGATCCCGGCGATCAGCGATGGCCCCGCTGCCAGGATCATCGCGGCGCTGATCGAGGCGCCGAGCAGCAGCACGGCGACTTCCAGCAGCGTCTTGGCGCAGAAGGTGATCCCCACCGTCCAGCGCCGCCCCGGCGACCAGGCGGTGCGGACCGCGGTGCCGACCAGGATGGCGAGCACCAGCGCTTCCAGCCAGGTCGCACCGAAGGCCAGGGCTTCCAGGTGCTCCAAGGCCATCGCCGCTCCAGTGACTAGCAGGCACAGCGCCAGGCCCGGCAGCACACCCCATCCACCGGAGGCTGCCTGGCGCAGCTGATCCATGGGACGGTTCGCGGCAGGGCGGAGCTGGACGGCTTGGGCGGACATGGCAACCTCGTCTACTGACCACGCAATGTCTGAACTTTGAAAGCGCTCCGATCCAACGAGGAAGCTCGATCGGATCGATCGTTCAGGCTGATTAATTTCTGATCAAAGCCGGGGTCTGAGGAGTAAGCGAACGGAAAACCTATGTAAGCTTGAACCTACCAACGATTACAGGAAGTTGCAACAATCCTAAGTTCCGCGACGACCATCGCATCTCAGGCAAAAGGGCACACTTTCTGTCGCAGATGTATGTCGCACAAGACTGAAGCTCTGCGATAAGTTACGCGACACAGCCTTACATAGATTTTCCGTTCGCTTGCTCCTCAGACCTCCTGTTCTACAGCGCGACCAATGCACTGGCGGCGGCCAACAGAGATGGCGCCTCGATGTCCGGTTTCCGCATGGTGCTGGCGAATGGACGCTCTGCCGAGACATAGGCGCCGATGCAGCCCGTGGCCTTGGCACCGTTGATGTCCCAGGAATGCACCGCGACCAACGCCATCCGCTTCAGCCTGACCCGGCACTGGCTTGCGGCGTAGGCATAGACCTCGGGACGCGGCTTGAACATCTCGATGTCCTCCACCGACACCACCCGTTCGACCAACTCGTCCAGCCCAGACTGCTGCAATAGGGACCAGGTGCCGGCTTCGCTGCCGTTGGTCAGCAGGATCGGGCGCATTCCTGCGCGCAGCATGAGACGCAGCGCATCCCTGGCGTCCGGGCGAGCGGGCAGGTGTTTGAACTGCGCCAGCAAGGCTCGCCGTGCCGCGCGAGGTGGTGCGAGGCCCTGCTCGCCCAGCACTTGGTCCAGCGCTCCCTCCATTACCGCGGTGAACGGCTTAAAGTCACCACAAGCGGTCAAGGCAAGAGCGTCGTGCACCGCGGTGGCATACCAGGTCTCCAGCCCGGTTGAAGGCAGGCCAAGCATTATGAGCGACGGGCGCATCGGTCCTAGCGGGAACATCGTCCCGATGGCATCGAACGCGACGACTTTGGGTCGCCTGGGCTTGCTCCAGCCAAACATCGCTCACCTGCTAATCTGCGTCGCGCTACAACGCAGGTGGCGAGC
>Ga0160427_10001372_pt1 | contig 14936 bp, 14 predicted proteins | sample SolpanmetagenomL_FD_108194 | JGI IMG/M metagenome (GOLD analysis project Ga0160427, IMG submission 108194) | Solar panel surface microbial communities from Lawrence Berkeley National Laboratory, California, USA - L | ecosystem: Engineered > Built environment > Solar panel > Unclassified ...
AGTTCGGACGCTACGTCGGCGTCTACGGCTCGAGCGGCCTGCTGGAGGGCAATCTCGGGCGCTCCTGGGTGACCGGCGATCCCATCGCGCAGGAGATCGCGCGCACCCTGCCGATCACGCTCGAGCTGATCACCATCAGCTTCGTGCTGGCTTTCCTGCTCTCGGTGCCGCTCGGCATGCTTTGCGCGCTCCGACCCGGCGGCATCGCCGACAAGCTGACCTTCAGCTACAGCCTGTTCGCGGGCTCGCAGCCGGAGTTCTGGTGGGGCCTGCTGTTCATCTACGTCTTCTTTGCCGTGCTCGGCTGGGCCCCGCCACCCCTCGGCCGCCTGACGCCGATGCTCGTCGCGCCGCCTGCCGTGACGGGCTTCATCACCGTCGACAGCCTGTTGGCCGGCAACCTGGCCGCCTTGCGTGACGGCCTGCAGCATCTGGCGCTGCCGGTGCTGACCAAGGTGTTCGTGCTGTCTGGGCCGATCGTGAAGATGGTGCGGCAGAACATGGTTCGCGTGATGGGGTCCGACTACGTGCTCTACGCCCAGGCCTGCGGCCTGCCGCCGCGGCGCATCGCGCTGATCGCGTTGAAGAACGCGCTGGTCCCCTCGCTGACGCTGCTCGGTGTGCTCTACGGCTACATCCTGGGCGGCGCCGTGCTGATCGAGACGGTGTTCTCGCTCGGCGGCATCGGCCAATACGCCGTCAGCTCCGTGCTGAATTTCGACTATCCCGCGATCCAGGCGGTGGTCCTGGTCATCGCAATGATCTCGCTCTTCGTCTACCTGGCGCTGGACGTCGTCCACGCGCTGCTGGATCGGCGGCTGCAGGCATGAGCGGCGCCGAACAACTCGACGGCGCGCTGCTCGCACTCGACCTACAGGCACATCGGGCGCGTCCGGTGGCGGATTTGCTGTTCTACCTCGGCGGTGCCGTGGTCGCGCTCTCGCTGCTGCTGATGGTGGTCGGCCCATGGATCGTCCCCTTCGATGTCGGCCGACCCGGCGACGACATCATGCAGCCGCCGCCAGCCCTGGCCGATGTGCCCGCCCTGTTGGTGCAGGTGCTCCGCGGCACGCCGCACGACCCGATCCATTGGTTCGGCACCGACAGCGCCGGGCTGGACATCTTCTCCCGCGTCCTGGCCGCCCCGCGCGCCGACGTGGCCATCGCGGTCGGCGCCAACGCGTTCTCGCTGGTGATGGGCAGCCTGATCGGCCTGTTCGCCGGCATGGCGCGCCCCTGGGTCGGCGCGCTGACGATGCGGATTTCCGACATCGTGCAAGCCTTCCCGGTATTCATCACCGGCATGGTGCTGGTCACCCTCGCCGGGCGCAGCGATCTCACCATCGTCGTTACCTTGGCGCTGCTCTACACGCCGATCTACGTCCGCCTCACCCGTAGCGAGGTGCTGACCCAGCGCAGCCGGGGCTTTGTCGACGCCGCTCGTGCCCTGGGCCGCTCCGAGCCGTGGATCGCCTTGCGCCACGTGCTGCCGAATGCCTTGGCGCCGGCGATGATCCAGGCCTCGGTGACGATCGGCTTTGCCATCCTCATGACCGCCGGCCTCAGCTTCGTCGGTGCCGGCGTGCGCCCGCCCTCGCCGGAATGGGGGCTGATGATCGCCGCCGGGGCCAACGACATCGTGCAGGGCGATTGGTGGCCGTCGGTGTTCCCCGGCCTGGCCATCTCCGTCACCGTGTTCGGATACGCTGCCTTCGGCAACGGATTGGAGCGGCGCAATGCAGCCTGACCCCATCCTCTCCGTGCGCGACCTCAGCGTCGGCTTCCATGGCAAGACCGCGGTTCGCGCCGCGAGTTTCGACGTCGCGCCGGGCGAGATCGTCGGCCTCACCGGCGATTCCGGCAGCGGCAAATCCACCCTTGGCCTGGCGCTGCTCGGCCTGGTCCGCCAGCCCGGGCGCATCCTTGGCGGCCAGGTCCTGCTCGAAGGCACCGACTTCCTGGCGCTGCCCGAAGCCGAGCGCCGCTCCCGCCGCGGTCGCCAGATCGGCCTGATCGTGCAGAACCCGCGCGGCGCGCTCAGCCCGCTGCACACGGTCGGCGGACAGATCCAGTCGGTGTTACGCGCGCACCAGCCGGTGGACGCGGCGCAATCGAGCAAGCGCGCCGTCGGCCTGCTGCGCGACCTCGGCCTGAACGACCCGGAGCGCCGCGCCGGCGCCTTTCCGCACGAGATCAGCGGCGGCATGGCGCAGCGCGTGCTGATCGCCATGGCCGTCGGTGCGGGCCCCCGCGTGCTGGTCGCCGACGAACCGACCAGCGGCCTCGACGTGACGATCCAGGCGCAGTTCCTCGACGAGCTGGCCCGCACCGCCCGTGCCACCGGGTCGGCCGTGCTGTTGATGACGCAGGACCTCGGCATCATCGCCAATTACTGCGACCGGGTCATGGTCATGCAGGCCGGCGCGATCGTGGCCGATGGCGAAACCCGCGCCTTCTTCGCCGCGCCTTCGGACGAGTACAGCCGCACCGTGCTGGCGCTGCGTCACGCCCCGCCACCGGCCGCACCGTCCGACCCGGCCCCGCTGCTGCAGGTCGACGGGCTGACCAAGCACTTCCCGCTATCGGGCTCCAAGAAGGTGCTGCAGGCGGTCGATCGGGTGACGTTCGAGATCGGCCGCGGGGAAACGCTCGGCCTGGTCGGCGAAAGCGGCTCCGGCAAGACCACGGTGGGCCGCTGCCTGCTCCGCCTGATCGAGCCCGACGGCGGCACGATCACCTTCGACGGCCACGAGCTGACCCGCGCCAGCGGCAAGGAGCTTCGCACCCTGCGCCGCCGCGTCCAGATCGTGTTTCAGGACCCGCTGGATGCGCTCGACCCGCGCTGGACCGTCGCCGCCATCGTCGGCGAGGCGCTCGACCGCCCCGATCCCAAGCGCACCGCCGAGTTGCTCGACCTCGTCGGTCTCGGCCCCGAAGTGGCTCGGCTTCGCCCCCGTTCCCTCAGCGCCGGCGCGCAGCAGCGGGTCAGCATCGCGCGCGCCATCGCGGCGGACCCGGCGCTGATCGTGCTCGACGAACCGACCTCCGCGCTCACCCCGCTGGCGCGCGTCGGCATCGTCAAGCTCCTGCGCGACCTGCAGGCCAGGCTCGGAATGTCCTACCTGTTCATCTCGCACGACCTCAACACGGTCGAGCAACTCAGCCACCGGGTCGCGGTGATGTACATGGGCCAGATCGTCGAGCTCGGTACCCGCGAGCAGGTGTTTGAAGCCCCGCTTCATCCCTACGCCCGCGCCCTGCTGGCCGCCCACCTCGCCCCCGACCCGGCCGCTCGGCGCATCGACCGGCCGCGTGAGGCAGGTCTGGCGGGTGAGATCCCCAGCCCGATCGACTTACCCCCGGGCTGCTACCTGGCCGGCCGATGCCCGGACGTCCAGTCTGCCTGCCGAACCACGCCGCAAGCGCTACAGCATCTCGGCGACGGACGCCTGGTTCGGTGCACCCCGGCCGCCCGAGCGAGATCGGTCCGCGTCGAGATGTCGATGAGAGAACAAGCCGATGGATAGAGGACTCTACGAGAAACTCTGGGACGATCACGTCGTCAGCACGTACGACGACGGCTCGGCGCTGCTCTACATCGATCGCCACCTCGTGCAGGAAGTCAGTAGCCCACAAGCCTTCGCCAGCCTGGAGAAAGCCGGCCGCCGCGTGCGCTGCCCCTCGGCCACCCTCGCCGTCGCCGATCATGCCGTGCCGACCCGCGACCGCGGCGGTCCCATCGCCGACCCGCTCGCCCGCAAGCAGATCCAGCGTCTCGAGCAAAACGTCGCCAAATTCGGCATCCCCTACATCCCGCTGACCGATTTGCGCCAGGGCATCGTCCACGTCGTCGGCCCCGAGCTCGGCTTCACGCTGCCGGGCGTCACCCTGGTCTGTGGCGACAGTCACACCTCGACCCACGGCGCGTTCGGTGCCCTCGCCTTCGGGATCGGCACCAGCGAGTGCGAGATCGTGCTGGCGACGCAATGTATCGTGCAACGCAAGGCCGCCACCATGCGGGTCGACCTCGACGGATCGCTCGGCCGCTTCGTGACCACGAAGGACGTGGCGCTCGGCCTGATCGCGGCGATCGGGGCTGGCGGCGGCAGCGGCTACGCGCTCGAATTCGCCGGGCCCGCGATCGCCCGCTTCTCCATGGCCGCGCGCATGACGCTCTGCAACATGGCGATCGAGGCCGGCGCCCGAGTCGGCCTGATCGCGCCCGACGACGTCACCTTCGCCGCCCTCGAGGGCCGACCGATGGCGCCGCAAGGCGCCCTATGGGAGCGGGCGCTCGACAGCTGGCGCACCCTGCCGGCCGACCCCGCTGCCGTCTACGACAAGAGCGTCGGCATCTCGCTCGACGCGCTGCAGCCGCACGTGACCTGGGGCACCAGCCCGGAGGACGCCCTCCCGGTCGGCGGCCGCGTGCCCGACCCGGCCGACGAGACCGACCCGGCCAGACGCGAACGCCGCGCCAAGGCACTGGCCTACATGGGGCTGACCCCGGGCACCGCGCTCGAGGACATCCGCATCGACCGCAGCTTCATCGGCTCCTGCACCAATGGCCGCATCGAGGATCTGCGGTCCGCTGCCGAAGTCGCCGCCGGGCGCCGCGTCGCCCCCGGCATCGACGCCATCGTGGTGCCGGGCTCCGGTCAGGTCCGCGCCCAAGCCGAACGGGAAGGTCTCGACCGCATTTTCATCGACGCCGGCTTCCAATGGCGCGTTGCCGGCTGCTCCATGTGCGTCGCCATGAACGACGACCGCCTCAACCCACAGGAACGCTGCGCCTCCACCTCCAACCGCAACTTCGAAGGCCGGCAAGGCTATGGCGGCCGCACGCACCTGATGAGCCCGGCCATGGCCGCCGCCGCCGCCATCGCCGGGCACATCGTCGACGTCCGCAGCTTGGTGGCCTGATGTCGCAGTTCGACCGCTTCTCCGCCGTGGCCGCCGTGCTCGAAACCCCCAACATCGATACCGACATCATCTTTCCCGCACGCTTCCTGCTGCTGCTGGATCGGGACGGCATCGGCAAACACGCCTTCGAGGATCGGCGGCTGGACCGCGCCGGCAACGAGGATCCCGGCTTCGTGCTCAACCAGCCCGCCTTTCGCGACGCCCGCATCCTGGTCGGCGGCCCCAATTTCGGCTGCGGCTCCAGCCGTGAGCACGCGGTCTGGGCGCTGCATGACCGCGGCATACGCTGCGTCATCGCGCCCAGCTTCGGCGAGATCTTCTTCAATAATTGCCTGCGCAACGGCGTGCTGCCGATCGTGCTCGCCGACGTGGAGTGGCAGCGCGTCCAGGCGCACGCCCGCACCGCCGCACCGGTCACGATCGACCTGTTCCGTCAGTCGATCGAACTCGGCGATGGCGCACCGATCGGCTTCGCCATCGCCCCCGAACGCCGCGACGCGCTCCTGAACGGTCAGGACGACATCGCCGCGATCCTCGATCGAAGCGGCCCGGCGATGCACGACTACGAGCAACGTCGCCGCCACACCCACCCCTGGCTGTTCGCCTCGGACGAGAACCGACAAGGAAACCAAGCATGACGACCATCCGCGATCTGATGCAGCCCAACAAATGCCTGGGGCTTCCAGGCGTGTTCGACGGCATCTCGGCCCGCGTGGCCGACAGCCTCGGCTTCCCGGCGCTGTACATGACGGGCTACGGCGCCGTGGCCTCGTCCCTGGGCGTCGCCGATGCCGGCACCGCCACGTTCTCCGAAATGCTGGACCGGGTCCGCTGCGTCGCCGGTGCCGTCTCGGTGCCGTTCATCGCCGACGGCGACACCGGCTATGGCGGCCTGCTGAACGTGGACCGCACGGTGCGCGGCTACGCGGCGGCGGGCGCGGCCGGCATCCAGCTCGAAGATCAGGAATTCCCGAAGAAGTGCGGCCATACCGAGTATCGCCGGGTCATCCCGATCGACGACGCAATCGCGAAAATACGCGTGGCCGCCGAGGCGCGTCCCGGCCCGGACTTCCTGATCGTGGCCCGCACCGACGCCCGCTACGCCCATGGCCTCGACGAGGCGCTGCGCCGCGCCGAAGGCTTTCTTGAGGCCGGCGCGGACATCCTGTTCATCGAAAGCCCGGAATCGCACGAGGAACTGCGCCGCATCGCCGAGACGTTCAAGGGAGCTAGCCTGCTCGCCAACATGGTCGAGGGCGGCCGCACGCCGTATCTAGGCACGGACGAGTTGGCGAGCCTCGGCTTCACCGTGGCGATCTATCCCGCCACCGGCTTCCTCTCCGCCGCCGCCGCGCTGAAGAGCGCCTACGGCCACCTCAAGGCGACCGGGATCGGCACCGGCGGCCCGGTCGACATGATGCCGTTCTCCGAGATGAACACGCTGATGGGCTTTGCAGCCGTCCACGAGTTCGAACGGCGGCACGGCCAGACCGACGCACGCTTGTAGGCGCATCAACATCACCGCCGCCGAACGGAACATCGCAGCCCGTCTCGATCGCTTACCGATCCTGCCGTTCCACCGTCGCCTGCTGTTCTTGATCGGCGCCGGCAACTTCTTCGACAGCTTCGACATCTACCTGGCCGGCTCGGTGCTGGGAGCGTTGCTGCACGACAACTGGTCGGACCTCGCCTCCAACGCCCGGTTCATCTCGGCGACTTTCGTCGGCATGGTCATCGGCGCCGCCGTCGCCGGCTGGTTGGGCGACAAGTTCGGGCGGCGGTTTACCTACCAGTTCAACCTGGCGATCTTCGGCGCGGCCTCTGTGGCGAAATATTGAGGAATTAGGCGGCTTCGTAACGGGTAAGAAAGTCCTTGTTCACGGGTCAACTCCTTCTGTCCCGCTCCTATTTAACTATTCGTTATGATCCCATTCGGCTCTGCTGAATTTGGACGAATTACATCAACGGATGTTCTTACATTCCATCAAAGGCAACTATTCCCTTCACCCACACCAGGTGATCGGTCGCGTCCACCTGCCACCAGACGTTGGCTCCCATCGGCGATCCACCGGGCCGCAGTGGAAAGCCGCCGTGCTGCTCGAAGAAGGCGTGACGGGTGCTTGGGTCACCTTTGCACGAACCCGCCATCGTGAACCCGAGCTTCTGTAACTCCGCTGTCATGGCCTCCGCCTCGGAACTCGGCGGGAACTCGCGCTCAAGCCGACGACTGAACTCAGGTGACCACCCGATCGGCGAGACGGGGAAGCTTCGCCTTGAAGCAGCCTCCTGCTCTGAGGCAGGTGGGCAAACAGTTGTGGAGCCACCAGAGCTTCTCAGCCCTTGAAGCAGCGGCGGCACTGGTGGTTCGGGAACGGCGGTGACGATGGCGACGACCTTCACGCCGACCATGAGCACCAGGACGAGAAACACGGTCCCGATCATCCGGCGCGGTCGTAGACGCTGCATTCAGGTTATAGCCTGATCAGGCAGATACCAGCGAGTTCTTCCCTCGCTAGATCGGCTCACGACCGTAGTAGTCCGTGAGACTGCCACAGGCATAAGCTACAGCTTCCCTCATGGGGACGACTGCCTCGTCATCGATTATATCTACGGGACCGTGCAACTCAACGTGGCTGTGGTGCACGGATCGCTGCGTCGTTGGCTGGGGTAGGATGACTGGGGGCCGTTCCCTGTCACTGTCCAGGGTGGATTGTCTTGCCGTTCAAAGCCAATGCCGAGCGTCGTCATCACATCCCCAGGCAGCGGCACCGCGCGACGAACTCCGCAGCTTATGATGCCGCCCTGCGGGCACGCGGCAGCCTGACGGTGTGGTTCACCGACGCGGCGATCGTGGCCTGGAAAGCTGAGCCGCGAACGACACGAGGCGGCCAGCCACGCTACTCGAGCCTGGCGATCGCGACGGCACTGACGTTGAGAGCGATATTCCGCCTGGCGCTACGGCAGACCGAAAGGTTGATCGGCTCCATCATCGCCCTGCTCGGTCTCGATCTCGCGGTGCCGGACCATACAACCTTGAGCCGCCGAGCCGAGACCCTGGCAGTGGTTGGTCCTCGGCCAAGCTCGGGTCCCGTGCACCTGCTGGTAGACAGTACGGGCCTGAAGCTCTGTGGTTCAGGCGAATGGCTGCTCGAGAAGCACGGCACGAAAACACGGCGGTCATGGCGCAAGCTGCACATCGCCGTCGACGCCGACACCGGACAGATTGCGGCGGCGGCGTTGACAACCAATGACGTCGACGATGCCTCCCAGGTCGGGGCCTTGCTCGATCAAGTGAATGGTCCGGTCGCCTCGCTCACCGCTGATGGTGCTTACGATCAGGATGGAGTCTACCGTGAGATCGCTGCTCGTGTTCCCGAGGCGTCCGTCATCGTCCCACCACGTTCCAGCGCCGTGCCGAGCGAGACGGCAAAAACGGCACCGACGATGCGAGACCGTCACCTGCAGATCATTGCCGAGCGCGGCCGCATGGCTTGGCAGAAGGCCTCCGGCTACAACTGGCGAGCCCTGGTTGAAGCCGACATCAGTCACTTCAAACGGGTCATCGGCGATGGCCTTCGATCCCGTACCGATCGGCGTCGGGCGACTGAGGTTGCGATTGCCGTCGACGCAATGAACCGGATGCTCGAACTCGGGCGTCCAGATTACGTCAGACTTTCGTAATAAGTGAAAGAACGTGCTGGTAGCACGCGCCAACCACCTGATCTGTGCAACACACTTGGGCAGCGCCCTACGTGCTCCGTGGGTAGGTGGGGATCGCCGCCAGCTGGGTAGCGCTGAGGCTGGCCGGATCTTCCACTGGAGGCGGTTCTGCGCGTGCATCGCCATGGCCCATCCTGACCATTGAATCGGTAACGCGCTGAGCCGCTTCCGCGACGGCGCGTTCTATCGCGGGTAAATTTTCCTTCACGCGCTCCAACGGACCTGAAATATTGATCGCACCGATCGGGCGGCCTGCTTTATTGAGGACGGGGGCTGCGGCACCAGCAGCACCGTCGAAGACACCTCGCATGTTCGAGGCAACACCACGATTGCGGGCGCTCACGAGCGTGGCTCTGAGCAGGTTAACGGCAGCTTTGCCTTTGCGAAGCTCCGGGTCATCGCTCGTCGAAAGATAGTGCTCAATCTCCTCGACCGACAACGCCGAGAGAATGGCCAGTCCGCTCGCTGTCTGATGCGGGATCCGTTCGACGGTGATGTTGCGGTTGTACACCACCTCCCGATCTGGCAGGATCTTCGTAAGATATCGAACCCGGGAACCTACCAGAACGCCAATGAAGCCACTCTCCCTGAGTGTGCCGACAAGTTCCCAAATTACCGGGCTGGCGTTACGAACCAGTGAGGGCCAAACGGCCCCGTCCTGACGCTCACCGGGTAGGCGGCGCAACAGATATCCGCCATCGCCCTCGCGGGTAACATAGCCCTCTTCGACTAGCGTGGTGAGTAGCAGACGCACGCTGCTTTTCGGGAGGTCGAGTGCCGCTGAAGCATCGGCTAACGACACCTGCTCCGTTTGGGTTGCCAGCCACTCCAACAATTTCAGCACGCGTGCGGCGCTTCGAACGCTCGCCGAGTGATCATCGGCAGCCATAGAGAAAGACGGTTTCTGCATCGTTCGAGACTTTACATCCGACCTAGCTAGTTTTTAAATGCAGCATTCTGCACCTGTTCAGAATGCTGCACAGCCACGAGCTCAACAACGATAAGGGAAGAGACACTGCATTCTCATTGGCTTCGCGATCTATGACCGCTACCGCAAGGTTAGCGTTGAACGGCTTAGACCTTACGATCGCTTCCGGTACTAACGTCAGCGACGCCCTGTGTCGCATGACGGCCGTCGGAGATCGGTTGCGCCGGGCGGCCCCGTTATCGACGACATGGACGAACCGCTGTCGATCTCGCTCGAGAGTAGAGGCGGGGTGCTGTCCGCAGCCGAGGCCGAGGTTTTGCAGCACTGGCCGATACCAGCGATCGGTCGAGGGTTGATGCCACTCTCCGGCGCTTGGGAAGTTTGGGGTAGCTTGCGTGTGGGCTTTGTCCCAGGAATCGGCGTTGCCGGCCATTGAAGGACGACTAACCCAATAATCAGCCGTCGAGAGCTGAAGCAGCAAGCACAATGGTGGGAATGTTCCAATGATCAACTCCATGCTCCGACAACCTCAAGATGCAGCTATTGCCGAAGGCTCCGAAGACCTCGCACCTGTGATGAGAAAAGTCGCGTTCCGCTTGATGCCGATATTGGTGGCGGGACAAATTTTCGCCTATATGGACCGCGTCAACGTCGGTTTTGCTGCGTTGACGGCAAACAAGGACTTGGGCCTCTCCCCCGCGCAATATGGTTTTGGCGCGAGCTTATTATTCATCTCTTATTTTCTATGCGAGTATCCCAGCAACCTGGCACTGCATCGGGTCGGCGCACGGATCTGGATCTCCCGTATTTTGGTAACATGGGGGCTCGTCTCGGCATGCATGGCTTTCGTCGTCGGACCGAACTCATTCTACCTGCTTCGGTTTCTGCTCGGTGCCGCGGAGGCGGGGTTTTTCCCTGGCGTGCTGCTGTATTTAACCTATTGGTTCCCGACTGAATACCGAGCCCGCTACATATCGATTTTTCAAATTGGCATTCCGTTAGCGAGCGTGATTGGTAGCCCGTTGTCGGCCGCGCTTCTCGGCCTCGATCAGATCTTCGGCTTAAAGGGTTGGCAGTGGCTCTACATCGTTGAGGCAACGCCTCCGCTCATTCTGGGCGTTGCAGGATTTTTTCTTCTGACCGACCGGCCCGCTCTCGCGAAGTGGCTGTCTCCAGCCGAGCGGGACCAGGTACAACGTCGGCTCGACCAGGAGATGGAGCGTGCCGCCTACGTCTCAAAGCACGGCGTAGGTCTGGGCCTGCTTGCGGATCGTCGAGTTCTGTTCTTTGCCGCGCTTTACTTTACGATGGCAGCTCCAAGCGTGGCACTTAGCCTTTGGATGCCGCAGATCATCCGCGGCTTCAGTGGCGCGTCATTAGTAACAATTGGCGTACTGAGTGCGATCCCTTTCGCCGCCGGAGTCGTAGCGATGCCGCTCTGGAGCATTGTGTCCGATAGACGGCGGGAGCGGCGTTGGTGCAGCGCACTTCCGTCCTTCCTGACAGCAGCCGTTCTGGCTGCCTGCTTGCTGACCCAATCTGCATGGATTCAGATGATACTGATTACCGTCGCTGGCACTGGTATCTACGCGATGAAAGGCCCGGTTCTTTCCTTCATAACTGAAGGTCTGCCGGGTTCTGTGGGCCCAGGTGGCCTGGCCATTGTCAGCGCACTGGGCAATCTCTCCGGCATTGTCGCACCATACGCTATTGGCTGGATCCGAAGCGAAACGGGCAGTTTTCAACTCGGGCTGCTATTCCTGGCTGGCGTTTCGCTGATCGGCGGCATCTTGCCGCTGCTTGCGCCGCGGCAGGTCGATGCCGTATCGGTTTCGTGATGAGCGCTGACCTGTGCGGCGGCAGTTATCCGTGGTCCGGAGGTCGGGAGCAGTCCCGCTACCGCCCTCCTCCAGGTGCCATCGACGCGCATATCCACTTATACGGTGGACAATATCCGGCAGATCCGGCGTCGACGTTACGCCCCGGAGATGCAACGACGGAGGACTATCGGCTCATTCAGGCCCGCCTCGGCCTTACGCGCTGCGTCGTGGTGCAGCCATCAACCTATGGCACCGACAATAGCTGCCTGATCGATGCCTTGACCCAGCTTGGCGATAAGGCAACGGGAATCGCCGTCGTCGACGGTAGCTGCTCCGATGCAGAGTTGATGAGGTTGCATATGGCCGGTATCCGCGGGCTCCGGTTCAACCTGTCCCAGCGAGCCGGCGCGTCCAGGTCCGACTTTGTATCTTTGGGCCAGCGTATCGCTAACCTTGGCTGGCACATCCAGGTGCAGGCGTCGGCCACGCAATGGCCGGAGATTGCGCCAATACTTAACCGCCTGTCGGTTCCAGTGGTCATTGACCATATGGGTCGACTGCCGCAACCCGAGGGTGTCACGCACCCGTCGTGGCGCGTGCTGCTCGACCTAGTTGAGACGGGCAGGGTCTGGGTGAAGCTGTCCGGTGCCTATCTCGAGAGCCGCAGCGGTGCGCCGGGCTATGAGGACGTTGGAACCGTTGCCCGTGCCTGGATCGCCAATGCGCTCGAACGACTGGTGTTTGGGACCGACTGGCCGCATCCCTCGGCCGCAGCAACCGGCGGACCCTTGCCAAATGACGCCGAACTGTTGGACCTAGTTGCAGACTGGGTGGGCTCAAGCTCTTCGATGAAGCAGGTGATGGTGACGAACCCGTGCGAGCTATACGGATTCTTACCATGACCGGGACAGCACGGGATCTACGTGTGTTCCTGACGCACACGGAAGAAGAGCTGCAGACGGCATTTGCAGGCGATATTTTGGCAGAACTGGAAACACATGTCTGCCTGGTGCGCAACGTTACCGGAAGAGTGCTGCAAGGTGAGGAGCTTGCCGAGCAGGCGAAAGGGTGTGCCGTGATCGTTGCCCACCGCTCCACGGCGGGCCAGGCTTCCACTTTCGCTGCATCACCCGCTCTGGTGGCGTTTGTTCGCACTGCGGTGGATACGAGCACAATTGACGTGCCGGCGGCATCCTCGCACGGGGTTCTCGTGACCAATGTTTCTCCCGGTTTTGCGGACGCTGTCGCGGAACTCGGACTTGGCATGATGATCGATCTCGCCCGTGGTGTGTCACGTGGCTGGAGGTCTCAGGCCAGCGGCGAACCGCAGCGGCTTACTCTAGGCACCCAATTGTGAGGCAAGACGGCTGGTGTGGTCGGTTATGGCCGGATCGGGCAAAGGCTTGGCGATCTTTGCCGCTGTTTGGGTATGCAGGTCCTTGTGCACGACCCGGCCGTCGATGTGGCCGGTTCCGACGTCAAGGCGCTTGGCTTTTACGAGTTGTTGACTCGGTCCGACTTCGTCATCTGCCTGGCCGCGGCGACGCCTGAGACACGACATCTGTTCAATGCGTCAGCCTTCGCTGCCATGCGTCCGGGCTCGTTCTTTCTCAATCTATCCCGCGGTGCCTTGGTAGATGATGCAGGCCTGGAGGCAAGCCTCGACGAGGGCCACTTGGGCGGCGCCGGTTTGGATGTCGGGACTGCGCCGGACGAACGGCCCGCCACCAAGTTCTTCGCCCGCTCAGATGTCCTGGCAACCCCGCATATCGGTGGTGTGACGGCGGAGGCTCGCAGGCACCAAGCAACTTACGCGGTAGAGCAGGTTAAGGCTATCGCAGCGGGATCAGTGCCTGAGGGAGCGATCAATCTCGAAGCTGCCTGTCGGTTTCAGAATCTATTGCGGAACCGCGGAGTGAAATCCTGAATACCTTTACTGTCTGAAAGGCAAAACGGGCTTAACCACTCGGCAAGATGGCTGACGAAGCAGCAGATGCCTGCGGGAGTATAGTTGTCAGCGGGTTTACAAGTCTAGGAGTGGCAATTTTGCAGGCATTTAATCCAGAGCGAGGGTTGCTCATCGACCTGCGATACGCGACGGCTCACAACTTCACGGGTCGGCCAATTTACACTAGGCCGGTTGCGCTGCTTCAACCCGAGGCACATAGCCGCCTCACTGCAGCGGCTGTTCGGGCTGTCAAAATCGGGCTGTGCCTGAAGCTTTTCGACGCATTCCGGCCGCTTGAGGCGCAGGAACTATTTTGGGCGATCAACCCCGACCCTCGCTACACGGCCGATCCCAGGGACGGGACGGCGCTGCATCCGCGCGGCGTGGCTGTGGATCTGACGCTCGCCACGCCTGACGGCACCGAACTCAACATGGGTAGCGGCTTCGATGAGGCCACTGCTGCGTCCCATCACGACGCAGTCGATCTTTCTGCAGACGCGGTGCGGCACAGGGCGCTTCTCCTGGGCATCATGATCGCATCCGGATGGGAGCATATCGCCACCGAGTGGTGGCACTACCAGCTTCCAAATGCCTTGCAGTATCCGCAGCTGCGGGCTGCAGATGTACCGGATGGTCCAATGTGAGCTTCTATTCTGCTGAGTCGATTAATCCCACAAGATCGATTGCATGGCAGCGCTAGTCTCCAACGCCAGTTAGGCCACATCCCGTTGCCGCCAGATGCCGTAACCTCGTATCGGAGGTGACCCTGAGCTAAGTTCATCGGGTGACGATGTCTTCTCCGACGAGCCCACCGTTCGATGCGCTGGCCGGGTTGGTGGAGCGTGTCACCTTCCACAATGCCGACACCGGGTTCTGCGTTCTGCGCGTCAAAGCTCGCGGTCAGCGTGACCTGGTGACCGTGGTCGGCCATGCCGCCTCCATCGCCGCCGGCGAGTGGGTGCAGATGAGTGGCACCTGGCTGAACGATCGCACCCACGGCCTGCAGTTCAAGGCCGCCTTCCTCAAGGCGAGCCCGCCCACCACTCTGGAGGGCATCGAGAAGTATCTCGGCTCCGGCATGATCCGTGGCATCGGCCCGGTCTACGCCACCAAGCTGGTGCGAGCGTTCGGGGCGGCGGTGTTCGAGCTGATCGAGCAGGAGCCGGCCCGCCTGCGCGAGGTCACCGGCATCGGGCCCAAACGCGCCCAGCGCATCATCGCCGGTTGGGCGGAGCAGAAGGTGATCCGCGAGATCATGCTGTTCCTGCACGCCAACGGCGTCGGCACCAGCCGGGCGGTGCGTATCTACAAGACCTACGGCACCGAAGCGGTGCAGATCATCACCGAGAACCCCTACCGCCTGGCCCGCGACATCCGCGGCATCGGCTTCCTGACCGCGGACCGGGTGGCGGAGAAACTCGGCATCGCGAAGACGGCCACGATCCGCATCCGCGCCGGGATCAGCTACGCCCTGGCCGAGGCCATGGACGACGGTCATTGCGGTCTACCCACGGATGAACTGCAAGCGCTCACGGTCAAGCTAATCGAGGTCTCGCCCGACCTGATCGAGGCTGCGCTGCAGCTGGAACTGGATGCG
>Ga0160427_10001373_pt1 | contig 14932 bp, 14 predicted proteins | sample SolpanmetagenomL_FD_108194 | JGI IMG/M metagenome (GOLD analysis project Ga0160427, IMG submission 108194) | Solar panel surface microbial communities from Lawrence Berkeley National Laboratory, California, USA - L | ecosystem: Engineered > Built environment > Solar panel > Unclassified ...
GATTCGTATCTTCGTGCCATTTCAATCGTGATTGGGCCATTTTTATGGTTTGCATAACGCTACCAACTTCTACAGCTACTGCTTTAGGTTGTCCTGTCGAGCCTGTAAAATGTCAGTCAAGGAAGCTTCCTACATATCTCATCATAATCACGAACCTGATGTATATAACCTAAAGACTAAGTCATGTTGATTTCGGTTGACATCTTGTACAACCATATCAGATAATTGATCGATATGGTCTGCATCATTCAAATCAACGACCTGAATATTTTCAGGTAGCTGGAGATCACCTAATGAGGTCGAGTCGCATATCAAGAAACGTGCTTCAAGTTGCTCTAGCATGAATAATTTCCTCTCTTGAGGAAGTTTCAAGTCGAGAGGTGTAAATACAGCCCCCGCTTTTAGACATGCAAGAATAAGGACATAGAAAAGATGATCCTGCTTCAACATTATGGGCAACGCCTCCTCTTTATCAAGGTTCAAAGACCGTAAGAAACGCGAGCATCGATCTGCTTTGTCGTTCAATTGTGCAAACGTCAACTTTTCTATTGCCCCGCTCTCGCTCAGATACTTGAATGCAATTTTGTGAGGAGTCCGCCTCACTTGAGATTCAAAAGCTTGATGAGGATATAAACTATCATCGAATCTTGTTGGAACTGACTCTGAGACAATATTCACTGTAGACTTCATACTATCTCCAAGGTTGCTGAAGTCGAATACGGAAGAATCAGGATTTTTCAAGCACGACTTTAGAGCCTGTGAGAATTGTTCGAGTATCAAAGCTGCACTGTCTTCTTTAAGAAGGTACCTATAGATTTGTTAGACTTTGTCTTGTTATATGCCATTATATTCATGGTAGGCAACCTGGAGTATCCTAGCGTGAATCTTAAACAATCATCCTTTCGATTCGCGTGTATGTTCAAACATATAGGGTACTAAGAGGTCAGACATGTTTTTTTGAATGGCGTAAATGATCACTTACAGAGATACCTTCGTGCTCCCATCCACAAGTCCATATCTGTGAATCATACAGCTGATCGTGTGGGCGATCATAGTCAAATCTTATAACTGTATCAAATAACCTTTCTTCGGATCCTCGTGATAAATTTTCTATGTGATGCAGAGGAACTGTAGTAAACTCCCGCATGTCTTTGTTCATTTGCTGGAATCTTTGTACAAGGTGCAAATTCGTAAGATCTGCTGTGACGACAACTCGTAAAGGTAATATATTGCTGCACTGCCCCACAATTATATCAACCTGATTCAACTCCAGATCACGACAATTGGTGTAACTTCCAAAACAAACGTCTCGTTCTCCTGTGTATTGAGAGAGGAGTTTCGACCATACTGCCTGACATAGGGATACAGTACTAATCTGAAGCTTTGTACATCGACTCTCTATCCCCTCGAGAGACTCTGGATGTTTGAGAGACTCCACTCTACGTACTTTTTGCTTGTTTTTGTTGGATGAAGTTTCACCTGTAAGATCAGGAAAGCGACTAGGTTCAAAACCTGACATAACACCTTTCCAAAACTTTTGAATTTTAGTCTCATCCATATTTTGGAAGTATTCGTCCATAAGATATGAGTCAGGGCGCTCTGAAGTCATGCTGCCACGACAAATCGTTTGGACATCTTGAATCAATAAATTTAGAGACTGTTCATCACATAAACCGCTGTGCATCACGATGACCAATTTTGTATGCACCCCAAATCTGAAAACATCGAATCGATATGGTGGTTTGCTCAACTTCAGCAACTCTTGAGACAGTTTTATGTGATCCTTGACTGTAGAAGCTAGACTCGCAATTGAGTCTACTTCAGTGTCCGACCATTGTAATTCATACTCTTTTAAAACGATCTGAGCAAACTCATGGTCCTTATGAGGTGTAGCAGTAAAACAAGTTCGGAGTTGCGGCTGCTGAAGGACTACCTGTTGCCAAGCGTTATGTATCGTGTCAAGATTTCCTTTGATATCGAGGATTTTGTAGATGTAAGGTGGTTCGATGTCATCTCTTTTTCTTTTACCAAGATGTGTGATTTGTAGTTGTAAACATGGCGTGATATATGCAATCTGTTCCGCCTCAATTCCCAATTCCTTTGCGGCGCCATCTAGTATGCCTCTGCTGTAAGAATGGAGTTTGCTTGAATGTGCTGACATTCTGCGAATCGCGATACCATATCAATATCAAGACTAAAAATATTCTTGAAATAGTGTCAAACAATTGACAGTGATAGCTTGTCTAGTCTCCGTGTCATAGAGAGATCTGGATGCCGTATGTAATTATCCCCAGTACAATTATGCAATCGAAGTTGAAAAGAATTTTTGTTCGCGAGTTCGGGCTGTCGCGAATATATTGACTTAGCGATAGTAAAGCAGTTTAAGCTCTTTGAGGATGTCCGAAGTTAAGAATGAGCATTGAAACAATTTGGCGAAAAGACAAACAACCACGACTCCAATCGATTCACCCAGGTCTATGTATGCACCTACTTCAGACGATCCATACCTGCCGAACTGTTACTCAGGATCTATATGGCGACCTGACGTGGATTACATGATCTGGTGATGACCGTTATGGGGATAATACCCGATGTCGCAATCAAAGTTTTTCGTTGTAGTCGTCGAGGACTTTTTTCTTCTTCTTCTACCGTGACTTGCCTATGCAGTTGCCGTACCACGAACGGACAGAAAAAGCAAGACACTTTAGCGGCTTCATGTCAGAGACAGTTTGAGAGGGAAGGTAGCGTGGAACCATACTCAGGACAGAGATTTGGTGAGAAAGATAATTTCGATCCCACGGTTCACCCCGGACATTTTCTTATGCGATATCCTTCCCACGTACATATCAAGTACATACTTACAGAATGTACAGATTATCACTTGCTTGCGTAATATCGACGACATTGTATGGATAGAGAATGAGTACCTGCTGGAATGTACTTACAATTAATTCCATAAAACGTCTTTCTTGTTCATGGTACACATGATAACACTGAACACAACATATCAAGTACTTGAGAGATACTCCCTAAAAGTTCAAGGGAAGAAACGGCCCAAGGAGCTCATTACATCATCCATATTGGCAGCCACCAGGAACCAAGAAAAATTTTCCTTTTGCTGATCACACCCGATCCATGTAGACGCCAAGATCAAATTGAGAAGACTGCATGATCTGATAACTTTAAATGATCAGTCTTCCGTTATCAGATCGGTTACATTGATCCTTTTTCACATCAGCGCTCTGGTAGTGTTACCATAACCAGATCCTTGTTGAACAAAATAACTCACATCGGCGTTATATATAATTAGAGGATCTCTTGGGAATGGCATCTAGGCTTTGTTCAAGACCAGACTGCATTAACGGAAGGAGAAAAAATGCCTAAAGAAACTTTCAAGTTTTGTCAAAAGATGGGCGCTGACCCACATACCGATCGGGAGCGGTATGGCTGTTCTACGTAACTTACACTGGCTTCCCACTAAGGGAAAACTTCTACGGCCACATACGCTACGCACGACGCAAGTCATGAAATGGGATATATGACGAGAAACTTGCTTAAATAGAGACACTAGGCGTTCAAGATAAGACAGGGTTAAATTTATGTGATCCTTAGCATTCTGTCAACGAATGTAGACCCTTTCCATCTGACTTGACAAATTTATGATATTAATGCCACGGCTCAACAACAGTTATACCGAGTATACGTTGAACCAAAATTACAATTTTTTAACGTATCAAGTACCACAATTTACAAACGTTATTCTAATTTCATGAATCTAGTTCGTATCACTTCTCAGCGGTCTTCGAGAATAAGGACTTTTGGCTGAACGATGAGATTACAATATAAAATATGGAAATTTGATTATTTCAAACTTTACACTTGTCTTTGGCGCAAAGAAGAAAATGAGCGAGTTCATTGCACAACAAGTCGACGTCGGGGAAACATAGTTCTGCTTATATTGAGTATCACACTATCCATCGTCGCAGGAACACCTTTACCCATCATTGGTATCATATTTGGGTACGTTATTTAGTGTTTATGCGTAGTAAGCAGCATTATCAAATTTACTTACATGACATTTGCAGAAAAATTATCAATGGATTCCCTCCCTCTGAACCCGAACTCTTACAAAGACTCTATCAGCTGATGGCCGTTGGTATGTCATGGATCTCAAGCGCTTCTTAGTGTACTATAGAGATATTAAAACTGACATGTGGTAGCTGTTGCATACTTCTTTGTGACTTGGGCTTGGAGTTGTTGTTGGGCATTGGTTGGAGAACGAATTTCTTTGCTCTACCGTCGCAGTCTGATTCATAAAGCGTTGGGTATGGACCTGACATATTATGAAACTCAGAATCCGGATGTATGTTCAAAATTGTTATGCTTTGGCTTGATTACTAAAGTGATCTATTCAGATATCACACTTGATTACAGCAGACACTCAAGCTATACAAGTAGGCACAAGTGAAAAGATCGGGCTCTTCGTTCAATCATTGTCATATTTCATAACTGCCTTCGCGGTAGGTTTCGTCATCGAACCTAAACTCACTGGCATCCTGTTTTGCACAATTATACCAGCAATGATCATTGTGATCACAGTGGGATCAAAGATCATCGAAAAGAACAATGATATGGCATCAACCGAATCCTCGAAAGCGACAAACCTTTTCTCATGTGCTATCCGTGCTATTCAAGTTCTAAAAGGATTAGGTTGTTCCAAGCGTATTAGCATGATCCATGACTCTCATATAGCCATTGCCGCTCACTATGGTACTTACAGGGCTATTGCAAGTGCGGTTATGCTAGGTAGTGTCTTCCTTATTACGTAGGTCCACAAGTTTGATGACCTTATTATGTAGCTGATAAAAGATTTAGGTACTGTGCAAATGCTTTAGCATTTTACCTTGGGGCACATATCATAGCAGACCGCAACCAAGATAACAATAAAGGTGCTGGTACAGTTTACACTGTGGTCTTCCTGGTGATTGATTCTTCATTCATACTTGGTCAGTTCGGACCTTTCCTTCAGATCTTTTCCCTTGCATCCTCTGCTGGGAACAAAATTCGTGAGGTTCTAAATTATCCCGAACCCTCAATCAATGAAAAGAAAGTTGGCCAGCGTGACTTTTCGGCCATCGAGACCACCGATATCTCATTGAATGGGGTACGTTTTGCGTATCCAAAGCAACCTGACATACCAGTGCTTGAAGATGTGACATTAAAATTTGCATCTGGATCATTCAACGCCATAATTGGAATGAGCGGTAGCGGAAAGAGTACCATCGCATCCCTATTAATGCGTTTCTATGATCCTTCACATGGTCATATCCGTTGTGGGAATACAAAGCTTGAACATTTCAATGTCAAAGATTATAGAAGACATATCAGTCTTGTGGATCAGAAAGCATGTTTGTTCGAGGGCTCCATAATGGAAAACATCAAACAGGGCTTACCATACACATCTAGAACAGATGATGAGGAAGCGACTAAGCGTTGTATCGAAGCAGCCGAAGAGGCTAACGCTCTGACCTTTATTGAAGCACTCCCGAATGGATTTAAAACCATGATTGGAGCCTCAAACACCTCTCACCTTTCTGGTGGCCAAGAAGCTAGAATTGCATTAGCTCGTGCACTTGTATCAAAACCGAAGATTCTTATTTTAGATGAACCAACGGCCTCTTTGGTATACTTAAATCGTAATCCTCATTGACATTCGTTATACTGATTTGAATTAGGATGCTATCAGCGAGCGTCTCATTATCCAATCCTTGTTCAAAACTCAGAAGCAATATAGAAGAACAACTATCTATATCACGCACCGTCTGGGTAGCATTGAACAATCCGATAAAATCATCGTCCTTGGTAACGGAAAAGTGATAGAACAAGGAAACTTCCAGGAGCTCATCAAGAAGAAAGCACATTTCTTTGATTTGATCTGTGCTCAATCGAGTCCTGAGACTGGTATCGTTGTTAAAGGTCCCATTGAGGATTTGAGCATAGAAAGTGACTCGGATGCTACAGACTCAAAGGAGTATCTGTCTGAAGATTCACCTCAAACTGAAGAATTCATCTCTATGACTATGAAGGAGATTAGTGTTTTGACTCTCTTTACAAGAATTCTACGATTAAGTTCTTTCGATTGGCCCTTCTTTGTTGTTGGTATTCTTGGTATTTGATGAAGCTATCTTATCTTAATCAACAACATAGCTAACAGGTTTAGCATCAATATTAACTGGCGGGCTAGTAATCGGCGAGTCCTTCATATTCGGTCATTTGATTACGGTTCTGAATATGGAGGCCAAGGATCATATGAAATCGGATGCCAATTTCCTTTGCCTCATGTTCTTCATTCTATCTCTTATAGCCTTAGTAGCATATTCAATCTCTGGTTCGTCCTTTGGTATCATTAACGAACGCTTGGTTCAACGGATACGCAACAAGTCTTTGACGACTATCATGAAACAAGATATTTCTTGGTTCGAGAAGCCAGAGAACAGCCCTTCATCTCTTGTTGCTTCATGTCAAGACACCGCAAGCAGTATTGGTGGTCTTTCTGGTGTCTTCATAGGCACTATCTTGTCGGTCGCAACCTCAGTTGTTGGTGGTTTCATTGCAGCCTTGATCATCTCTTGGAAGGTTGCAATTGTGATACTGGCAGCTGTTCCTGTGATGATTTTAGCTGGTTTTATTCGTTTCAAGATTCTGGCAAAGTCTCAAGAGCGTCAGGAGAAGGCGTATGTCGAAGCTGCCAGTTACGCCAGTGAATCCTGCCACGAGATCAGAACTGTAGCGTCCTTAGGACTTGAAGAGAAGGTTATCAATCGCTACAATAGGCTTCTCGACAAGCCGCACAAAAGTAACGTGCGATTTATCATCTTTGGTAATATGTGGCTTGCATTTGGTACAAACCTCAATTCCGTATTCAAAACACATATGAGCTCAATTCACAATTATGTTGCTAACATGAATTATAGCTTTCTCTATTACATATTTTGTTTATTCCTTAGCGTATTGGTGGGGTTCCAAGCAGGTCCGTAATGGCACCTGTACCGCGCAAGAGTTCTTCATCATACTACCACTTCTGTTGTTTTCTGCTCAAGCATCAGGACAGATGTTCAGTCTAGCACCTGAGGTTACGAAAGCCAAATCAGCAGCTCGTATCATATTCGCACTTCATGATCAGAAGCCAACCATAGAAGACGATTCGTTAGCAGAAATTGATTCTGCTTTGGCCACTAAATCCTCTGGTCCGGGCGCAGGCAAAGGGTCAGTGGAGCTTCGAGATGTCTTCTTCGCATATCCCTCACGGCCAGAAACCAACGTGTTGTCAGGGCTTGATCTGACTATCACAGCAAACGAATTTGTTGCCATCGTAAGTACAGCAATCGATCATCGTTGCACAAATCTCATACTAATACCAATGGTAAAAGGTTGGGGAGAGTGGGGTTGGAAAATCATCTATCATATCCCTTATCGAGCGTTTCTATGACCCTTACAAGGGCACAATTTTAATAAACGGCCAAAATATTGCAACAAACTCAGTAAATAAACACAGACAGCGCCTAGGACTGGTACCACAAATTCCCGATATATTCCCTGGAAGCATCTACTTCAACATAAGTCTTGGCGCAATTGACAGTGATCAAGTTCCAAATGCAAAAATCGAAGCCGTTTGCCAAGAGACGGGATTACATGAATTCATCATGAGTCTGCCGGATGGTTACAACACGTAGGTTGAGGTCTTTCCAATAACTTTGAAACGAGTGGGCTAATGGATTCAGTGAATGTGGTCGACAGAATACTCAATTAAGCGGGGGTCAACTTCAAAGGCTTGCTGTAGCACGAGCATTGATACGTGATCCTGAGGTATTGCTATTAGATGAACCGACTTCAGCTCTTGATTCACACAACGAGACTATTGTCATGGATGCAATCAAAAAAGTTAGTAGGAAGCGAACGACGATCATAGTCAGTCACCGGCTCGCAACTATACAGGATGCGGATTGCATATACGTCATGTCCAAAGGAAGAATGGTAGAGGCTGGCACTCATGATGAACTGATGGACAGGGAAGGTCTGTATTCAGTCATGTATCACCAACAATCATATACATAATTAAAACACCTAATAGAAGAGAATCTCGAGGAATGATACGAAAACAAAATTGTTCAATAATATAGTATGCACCCCTCGAATTTTATGGACGTTTTGATGTGTGAACACGACAGGGGATAGATTCGAAATAACGCCGAGACCTTGCGTTACCCATGCTGTTCTTACGAGCGCCGTGATCGGATGTAGAGACTTATCAGATTATCGATGTAACATGAGATGATCAGATAAAAATTTTCCCTGTCGTACCAAGCCTTGGCAAGGGCTATAACGGGCATGTTATAGGGAGACAGAACTTGGATTTCGTGTTTTTTTGAGCATCAACTTCACAACTCTCCTCAAACGCATTGCAAGCTTGACAGATTTGACACACTTGGCATGTCGTACGTAAAAGAGAAACTTCAAGGAAAAAATCAACAAATCTCCTTCCTGTCTTTCGTCTCGGTCTTCCTTTGCAAGAAGACCAAAAGAAGCCAGAGGACTTGTTATATTGCCACTGAGTTCAGTTGGGGAAGCGACATCCGTTTACTCCTCGTCATCGATGTCAAACGTTCCTCTCGAAGCAAAGAGCTTACGGAAGAAATGTAGTCGGACTTGCTAGGTCGTGAATGCCATCTCTCGATATCAATTGCGTCATGCCTCTTGAAGATGCCAAAAGCAGTTCTTCTGCTCGTAGCCGAAATCCGATATCTGGCGCAGAGCTAGCTGATGGGGCGAATTCTGCTTGAAAAGTTTAAGCTCAATTGAGTTGAAAATTTGTATGGATCATGACTTCAGGATCTAGCCAACAGCGACGCGGATCTCAGATTAAGCTTCGTGCGTTCAATAATAGAAACCAATAGTATGGAATGAGTGACCCGCAACCGTTGAGATGTGTGTACTCTACATTGTGATAGATTGGTATCTCCCCCGTATTTCTCCCAAACTCTAGACATTTTATCTTGCACTTCCCACCATCTTGCGACTTTGGATTTTCTGCCAAGCAGAATACAGCCAAAATTTATGACCAACATGGGCGAACACAACTTGCAAACCAACGGTAGAGGCTTCACCGCATCAAACGGCGTTGACGGTCACCATTCTGAAGACTACGACTTGATTTGCGTCGGGTTTGGTCCAGCATCGCTGGCTGTGGCCATTGCTCTTGAAGATGAACAAATCAAGCCTGCACCTAGAGTTTTATTCATCGAGAAGCAAAATCAATTTGTCTGGCATGCTGGCATGCTTCTGCCCGGATCACGTATGCAAATATCGTATATCAAAGATCTAGCGACCCTTCGAAATCCGCGTTCAGAATTTACTTTCGTCAATTATCTCCATAACAAAGGCAGATTAGTGCAATTTGTCAATCTTGGGACATTCTTGCCTCTGAGAGAAGAATATAATGACTATATGAGCTGGTGTGCTCAAAAGTTTGAGGATGATGTGAGATATGGCGAAGAAGTCACATCAGTTGAACCAGTTGATGCTGAGAAGGAACCTGCAAAGAAATTTCGAGTTCGTTCGAGCATCAATGGATCAGAAAAGATAAGAACCGCTAGACATGTGGTCATTGCAGTTGGTGGGAGACCTAGCATACCGAAAACGCTACCACAAAACCATCCTAGAGTACTTCATTCATCCAAATACGCATCCTCAGTCGGAAACGTCCTGCCAGATCATCAAGGAGAATACCAAATTGCAGTCGTAGGCGGGGGGCAAAGTGCTGCTGAGATCTTCTCAGACTTACACGATAAATACCCTAATGCTACAGTCAACTTATTTATCAAGAGTAGCGCACTGAGGCCTAGCGACGACAGTCCATTGTAAGTAATTATGCACTTTGAATCATTGACTATTCTAACAAAGTTGTAGCGTTAATGAGGTATTTAATCCTGAACGAGTCAACGACACGTATTCGATGCCAGATGATATGCGAAAAACAGCAATCAATCAAGACCGAGCCACAAACTATGGGGTGGTCCGTCTCGAACTGTTGGAGCGCCTGTACGATGAGATGTACGTTCAGAGGCTTCACAACGAGGACGAGTCTACATGGAAATTCAAAATACACCCTCGCCAACAGATTATAAGTGCGTCCAGTCATGACCAAAAGTCAAAAATCGAAGCCAGAATTCAAAACTTGCGCACAGGAGAAATCCAAGAGGAATCTCGAATTTTTGATCTCGTTATGGTTGCTACAGGCTACGAACGAAATATGCACGAACATATGCTCGAGGACGCCAAGTGGATGATGCCTCAAGAGAACAGAATCATGACAGTTGTTAATCGAGACTACAGTGTCAAGTTCGAGGAGGGTCGGGTTAGCAAGGATGCTGGTATCTGGTTACAAGGATGCAACGAGAGCACTCATGGTGTAAGTCATTACATAAGTGTAATACAAGTGGCCTTATGCTAATATTGTTATAGTTGAGTGACACCTTATTATCTATATTGTCAGTACGAGCTGGAGAGCTGGTATCTTCCATCTTCGGCACTGGAAACAATAATACAATGGCAAAAACCAAAGCAAATCTTAATGGTTTTGGTCAAGTGGACGGAGAGAAGAGCTCAAAGATGCCATATACCAATGGCCACATTAAAAGTTATTCCAACGGTCATAGTAACGGCCACACCAATGGTTATACAAATGGTCACACCAACGGTAATGGTATTACGAATGGACATTGATTTATTCTTGTCAAGATTACACTAGTGAACCACTCCGATGATCACATAATTCATCATTGGGAATCAAGGGATTTTCAGTACCTTGCTCGTAGACTTAGTGTCAAAGACACACTCTCTATTTTGTCATGATTGTACATAGCGCATTTTTAGCCTAGAAGTCAAGGATCTATATTAATTTTAATTCTCTAGTTCGCGTCATGTTTATAAATATCATAATTGGCCTTAGCCTAGACCTGATAGGATCGTTGACATCATGAACTCCACAATCTTTGTTATGGCGCAGAGCTAAACTTAATCTAAGCTTTTTGAATCGTCTGGAGATCTCTAGACCGTAAACTGCCACCTAGCGAGGATTACGCGTAACTGTGTCCTGCGTGCTTCGAGATCTATGCATTGTGATGGCCGGAATATTCGGACCACATCTTAAACTTAAATCCATGTCCGTTAGCCATTGACGATGTTCGGACTCCCTAGATTTGAATCGAGAGATCTCGAAATGTTTTTGAATCATGTTGTTGAGTGACCCGAAGCTGATTCATATTACTCGAGTAGAATTATCAACAAGGTCATAATAAATATCAGAGTCGCGACCCGTAGCGATTTGTCACCTGATTTCTGTAATGTCACTCTTAAATCTATTCAAATAATAATAATCCAGCCATTGACTTGTGTACATAAGACTGCTGCATGATATCATTCCAAAATCGGAAAATTAAACAACAATGCCGCTAGTCGTAAGTAATGGCCATTACAGACTTATGCCGCTAGCACAGGAATGGCTAATGATCAAACTGACGTTTTAAATTGGGATTACAGGCAGCTGGTCAATTTTGTGCGACTGCAAACATTGCTCAAAATCTGCTGAAATGTCAGATCTTGGTAAAGAAAGCCGTGCAGGCGGGTGCGAAGGTAAGATACTGATATCAGCTGGAGTAATGTTCAAATGAATTATTCATGACTTTATAATATTAATCTTCAAGCATTAACTGCAAATTTGACTCTTTTATAATTCTTTTATGTACTAAAGGTCTATGTTTAGGCTTTGTTCCTACCTGAAGCTAGCGACTACATCACTACCACTTCTGCATCGTCCCTCTCCCTGGTACAACCTGTGGAGAAGAGCGAATTTGTTTTAGGTCTGTGCACGTCTGCAAAATCCAATAATCTACCAATATGTGTTGGTATTCACGAACCAAGCACGACATCAAAGCGTGTCAAGAATACATGTGTTTGGATTGATCAGCACGGAAATATCACACAGCGTTATCAGAAGATTCATCTTTTTGACGTAGATATTGCCGGCGGCCCTGTATTGAAAGAGAGTAATGGTGTAGAACCAGGAAAGGAGGTTGTGAAGCCATTCGAGACGGGTGTCGGGAAGCTTGGGATGTTAATATGTTTCGATGTAAGTGCTTGCTCGTGTAATTATTGGTACTTTGATCTCCGCATATGCACGCAAGACTATCTCACTGTGTCCAGTTTTCACAAATGTGCTGAGCATACTAAATAAGCAGCGATACACTTATACTGATATGAAATATCGTGCCCCGTCCAGCTTCGATTTCCTGAGCCATCCCTACAACTTCGTCGTTTAGGTGCTGAGATTATCTCTTATCCTTCGGCTTTCACCGTTCCAACAGGCAAAGCTGGTCACTGGTCAGTATTGCTACGAGCACGTGCTATTGAAACCCAGTCGTATATTGTTGCCGCTGCACAAGTAGGTAACCATGATGACGAGGGTAAGCGAGCATCTTATGGACACACGATGATTGTCAGTCCTTGGGGAGACGTCATAGGGGAATGTAGCGGAGATCATCAAGAAGAGGGGGAGATTTGTGTTGGTGAGGTCGATCTTGAAAGGTTGGCTAAGGTGAGAAGGGAGGTGCCACTTTTAAGAAGAACGTAAGTGCTTATCACATGAACGCGAGGTTAAATAGCGATATATTACGTTGCTGACAACAATTCAGTGATATCTACGCAGAGATATAATGGGAGGTCGGAAAGAATAAAGGTAACTCAATAGTGGGTGAGTACAGGAGTTGATATTAACTGGCTTCCGATCCTCAAATATCTTGTCTAATATTCGCATATTGATTCCACTGGATTACTACACCTATAGCAAAGAATTCAAGATGAGATCTACGACCCGTATTACTAGTATTCCTTCTTTTTTGCGAAGAAGAATATCTGAGGGTGTGTGTATACATTTTTTATGCTTCCCAAACCATCAACCTTGACGCTGTACCTTTAGCTGGCTCAGTATCTAAGATTTTGAACCCTTGCGACAAGTATGTCTTTTGACCAATCCCTTGCGCTTCTACACTAGCATAGGTCTCATCTTCCTTCGCCCATTTACAACCCCATTGTATCATCTCCGTAGCGATACCTTTTCTTTGTGCAGCTGGCATAACGCCCATGAGCTGGAGATGCCACCGATCAGCATATTGTGGACCCAAGGTCGCCCATTTCTCCTTTTGTGCAGAAATGACATTGAGGAAAGTCTTAAAGCCGTCAAAGTCAACCGCTTGATCATCGGGTGGGCAATAATCAATGAGTGGTTCAGATGGATGGTGTGATTCTGATATAATTAGTAAAATATGTTTACCTCAATGGTTCGAAAATGCATCCGGTCAAGCCAGAGACGGGAAGTCAAATTACTTACTCAAAAATGCTTCGTCCTTCTTCTCCACAGCCTTACTCTGCTTTCCATATTTTTGCCATGCACCGAATCCTACGATCCTCTTTTCCCTTCCTCTACCTTCTCCAACTATCTCTTGTTCATCAACCAACATTTCCGCGACCACTGTATATACATTTTGATCTAATGCATTGTTACGATGCCGTCTATACCAGAATGCGTGATAATTATCAGGAAACTCATGTCGTCTAGGGAATGTCATAATGGTCAATGGATGATCAATAAGAGATTTACAGGAGACATCAGCAAGACTATCAAGGTCGTCCCAAGTTGAGAGTCGAAAGCTTAGGTTTCGATCTTTTGGAGCCATAGTCGAAAAGATGTTTCTGTGAGGTCTAGAGGGGGAGAATTGGAAGCTTTTCGTGAATATTAAATCGGAAAGAACCCTTACTTCTAAATAATTCATACATTGAAATTCCGTATAAATATAAACACTCCTAACAACCTCTTTCCATTCACTGTATAGAGGTTATGAAGCCACCATAAGCGCATAAGCTTAAGTTGTTCTACTGTCTTGCAACATGACTGAGACAATCACAAGATAAAATTTATAAATAGATGAATTTACTAATGATTACTATCGAAACAATTTGGCTGTCTTAAAATCGACGGGCGAGGATCTGAGGTTGGAGGTCTGAGCTCTCCCTCTTCGCCTGTGAGTTTTTATGTTTACACTTAGGAAATTCGAGTCACTTTATCGGCCGAGAAGGTGATACTCGGCCAGAGTTTCGTAGGCTATATATCGAGCTCGAACGTGTTACACGAACGCCTCCCATGACACAGGCTTTAGTAATTCTTGTTATTGCCTTCTGCGCTTTCTTTGTTGGCTATTCATTTCATGTTTTGTGAGCATGTGAGGATATGGCTAAACTATAGCCGGTATCAATTATCATAACTTCCGTGATAAGTTGCCGTCATAGTTAATATTATTTACATTTGTATATTGAATATTTGATTATAGAACTCTAGAGGTGAGATGAGATGGATTATGAGAGGAGAGTGAGATAGCTAGATCCGGTGCGAAGACGAGATACTCACCTACATAAGCAATCAAGCATGAACTATTCCATACACCGAGCCAAATCTTCCAAGAACTCTTCTCTACTATTTACAAACAGGCTTGCGTGTGTCTCTTCCTCCACTCTGAGGTGCGCTAGATTTCCTAACCTTGCCGCAATTCCTTCACCATGACGAGCTGGGACAAAATTGTCATACTTCCCATACCATAGTCGAACACGTAAATTAGAGTTTCTGTCTTGAATATCTTCCAATTTGAACTTCCAATCTACACTCATCAAATGACCATCCAGCCCTATCCCTTTCCAGCCCTGAGCATAAGCTTCGCGTCCCGACCGCAGATACAGTTCGACAACGCTGGGGTTTGTGAAAACCTCAACGTCTTTTGGATGAGCATGCTTTGCATTTTTAAATTGCTGCACAACAAGTGCGTAA
>Ga0160427_10001375_pt1 | contig 14920 bp, 14 predicted proteins | sample SolpanmetagenomL_FD_108194 | JGI IMG/M metagenome (GOLD analysis project Ga0160427, IMG submission 108194) | Solar panel surface microbial communities from Lawrence Berkeley National Laboratory, California, USA - L | ecosystem: Engineered > Built environment > Solar panel > Unclassified ...
AGGCCTTCTGGCGGTCCCAGTCGGCGGGCACGCTCGCCACGATCTTCAGGGCCGGGTTCTTGGCCAGGGTGGTCTTGAAGCCCAGGGTGCGCTGCTTGGCGGCGTACACGCCGGCCTGGCCCTCGATCACCGCCACCTGGCCACCCTTGGGAAAGGTCTTGAGCATGTAGTTGCCGACACTCACGCCGTTGTCGTACTGGCTGTTGCCCACGAAGTGCTGGGCGGTGGGCGCCACCGCGTCGTTGACGTTGATCACCAGGCTGGTCTTGCCGGCCCGCTCGATGCCCGGCAGCAGGTTCACGTCGCTCTGCGGCGAGACCAGGAGTGCTTTGTAGCCCTTGCCGATCATGGTGTTCATCATGCTCAGCTGGCCGATCTGGTCACTCTCGTTGCTGGGGGCCTGGGCGTCCACCTTCGGTCCGTATTTCTCGGCGCCCTTCAGGTAGCCGGTCCGCAGCAGCTGCCAGTACTCGTTCGACAGGGCCTTCATCACGCCGCCGATCTGCACGCCGGCGGCCGCCTTGGGTACCGGGCCGAACTTGGCCGCCAGTTGCGACGACTCGATGCGGCTCTTCTCGGTGTCGGGCGAGAAGGTCTGGGCCACGGCGGCGCCGGTCAGCAGGACGGTCAGGCTGAGGGCGGCGGTCTTGAGCTGGCCGGAGCGGAGCTGGGTGGAACGGGTCTGGATCTTCATGGCGTGCCTCCTGGGGCGGAACGTGCTGCTCGGCGGATAGGGAACTGCGTGCGGAAGTTGGAATCCAGGAACCGGCCCCGTTCAGCTGACCAGTTCGGGAGCGAGGAGCGAGGGAGGGTGAACGGTCTGGACGTACTGCGCGGCGGACGCTCCGGCCTGAACGAGTGCGGTGTCCAGCGGCCGACCGAGGGCCAGCTGCGCGGCCAGCACGCCCACGAAATGGTCGCCGGCCCCGTGGGTCGAGTGCGCCTGCACGACCGGCGCCGGCAGGTCGGCCGCCAGCTCGCCGTGTCGGTAGTGCAGGACGCCCCCCGCTCCCAGCGTGACCACCACGCTCGGATGGTCGAGCGGCAGCCGGGGCAGCCGGGCCTGCGGGTCGGCGCCGGTCCAGCCCTGGGCCTCGACGGCGTTCACCACCACGTGGTCGGCCAGCGGCAGCAGGTGGCGGTGGTTGTCGTGCCAGGGTGCGGCGTTCATCAGGGTCACCACGCCTCTGGCCCGGGCCTGTACCAGCAGCGTCTGGAGCGTCTCGGCCGAGGTCTCCCACTGGCAGACCAGCAGCGCCGGGCGCTCGGTGCCGAGCAGATCCGAGACCGGCGCGGCGTCCAGCTCGGCGTTCGAGCCGGGCAGGATCACCCCGACGTTCTCTCCGGACGCCTCGATCAGCGCCACGCTGCTGCCGGTCGGAAGGCGCGCCGAGCGCTGCAGCTGAGGTTCGACGCCCCGGCGCGCGAGCGTCCGCTCGGCCTGCCGCCCTTCCAGGTCGGTGCCGACGCACGCGGCCAGCAGCGAGCGCACGTGCTCCGCGGCGGCCACCGCCTGGTTGGCGGCCTTGCCTCCCAGCTGGGTCCAGCTCTCGGTGCCGGTGACCGTCTCGCCCGGCACCGGCAGGGTGGGCAGCCGCACCATCCGGTCGATGTGAATGCTGCCGGCCACCAGCACCGTCGGCCGTCCGCTCTGGCCCGGCTGTTCAGGCATGGACCGGTTCCATGCTCAGCAGGCGCTCGACCACGCGCGTCACGTTGAAGGCGTCGTGGCCGCTGCCGAGCGCCGCGTCGGTGGCCAGTTCGCGGGCCAGCGTCAGCAAACGCTCACTGACCCGGATGTTCCACTCACATTCGCGCACCGGGTCCTCGCGCACCGGGAAGGTGTCGAAGTAGATGGTGCCCGGGTATCGGCCGCGTTCGAGCAGCACCAGCAGTTCCAGCGTGGTGATCAGGCTGGAAGTGCCGACCATCAGGCCGTCGTCCTGGCGGCCGTAGCCGTCGTTCAGGTGCACGCCGAACAGCTTGTCGTGGCGCAGCGCCAGCGCCGCCGCCTTGGGTGCGTGCTCGTTCGCCATCTGCGCGTGGCAGTAGTCCATCACCACGCCCAGGTTGTCCGCACCGATTTCCTGCACCACCAGCAGCGCCTCGCCCATGTTGCCCACCAGTGAGTATTTGCGCGGTTCCCACGGCTTGTACTCGATGCCCACCCGCATGGCCGGATTGTGCGCCGCCACCTGCGCGAAGCCCTCGACCGTGTGGGAGAACATCCGCTCGTAGCTGTCCTGAAACGGGTAGTCGAAGCCGTCGAAGCCGGGCCAGACGATCACATGGTTGCCGCCCAGCTGGGCGCAGGCGTCGAGCGCCTGACAGGTCAGGCCGATGGCCGCCTGACGCACCGAGGCCGACGGATGTGTGAACCCGCCGTCGCCGAAGGTATCGGCCGGGTACCGGACGTTCAGGCTGTCGACGCTGAGGCCCAGGTCCTCGATCTGCCGGCGCGTTTCCAGCAGCGTCTCGAGCGTGAAGTGCTCGGGAAAATTGAGGCTCAGCGAGTTCAGCCCCTTGATTCTCGACGCCCGCTCCAGCAGCTGCCGGGTGCTGATCGGTCCGGGTGAGAAGGCGAGTTCCGGCCTCGACTTGAGAGAATTGAGACGTGTGGCGTAGAGCATGACTCCTCCTGAACACCCTGGACGGGTGCGTACCGATGCGTATTTACAGTGCTTTGACAGAAGTATGCACCTCTACCCAGGCTCTCGTCAAGCGTTTGTGATCAAGTGATCGCATATGCTCAAACAGACGGGTCGGGAGAATTGTGGACATGGGTGGAGCACGCATGCGTGTCGGATTTCGGCCATTCGTGCTGGACAGCCGGCTCAAGCCCGGTCGTCCGGCACGCCGGATCGGCGCAAGACGTTCCAAGCTGTCAGTGAGGGCGTCATGACGTTTTGGCTTCAGAACTGGCTGAGGCGTGAGCGGCCGACCTCAGCGCGTCGACCGATGTTCCGGCTGAAACGTCGCTCGGGCTCCCGGCTTGACTTCCCGAAGTATGAGAGTCATCATGAAATTGTCTAACAACGTTCCCACGGCCGAAAAGGTCCTCTCGGTGCCGTGCACGCGTGACGCTCGGGCGGCTCATGGTGCGGCCACCGAAGCTTCCACCGCTGCGGCGCGCCCCCAGGGCAGGGGAGAGGACGAGCATCAAGGTCAACAGGGCCAGGAACATTCGTTTCATCAGTGGTTCCTCCCTGCGGCTGCTCGCCGCTGCGTACGGTTACCCTCCGAATGGGGACATTCGACGACGGCAACGGCGGTACTTAAGGTTTCACCATCGTCAGTTTCGGGTAGATGAGCCACGCCGATTGGGGTGACCAAGCTTATCCAGATACATCCGTTCGTCCGCCAGCCCGATCACACGCCACGGGTCTTGCCCCTCCTCTGGAAAGTACGCCACACCGATACTGGTACTCAGAGGGCCCTGTTGTGTCGTCATCTGTGCCAGTGCACGCCTCAATTGAGTCAGGATTTGGTCGCCGCGCCGCGCCTCATGAACAGGCACCAACACCAGGAATTCATCGCCACCCAGTCTGAAGATCTGTCCCTCACCCGCGACCTGGATGGTGAGTGTCTTCGCCAGGTGATTCAAGGCCTCATCTCCCGCTGCATGCCCATGTTGGTCGTTGATCCCCTTCAGATCGTTGAGGTCCAGAAACACCAAAGCGTGCGCTCCGCTAAGGTCCTCAACCGCTTGATTCAGGCTGGCCCGGTTCAGGAGTCCGGTCAAGGCATCATGGGTGGCCACCCATTCCAGTTGTTGCTGAGCTGCCACCTGAGTGCTGCTGTCGTTTTGGATGGCGACGAAGTACGCCAACTCGCCCTGCACGAACAGCGGAGTCACGTGCATTTCGAACCAAAGTTCCTCTCCAGCGCGGTTGTAGTTCAAGATCAGCTGACGAACAGGACGTCCTTCTTTCAGAGCGTTCCGCAGTGTTTCCTTGTCTTCTGGATGGGTCGCTGGCCCCTGAAGAAACCGGGGATTGCGTCCGATGACTTCTTCAGGAGCGTAGCCGGTCACGCGGCAAAATGCCGGGTTGACGTAGACCAGTCGTTGCTGGGCATCAGTGATCAAGACACTGATCGACGCCTCTTCTAATGCCAAAGCACGGATATTCTCGCTCAGTCTCGAAAACGCTGCAGCGTTTTCGAGCGCGACTGTCGGCCTTCCTTCCTCTCCAACTACTTTCAGGAACAGGTCGGTGAGTTCAGGATCGAAATGACGGCCCGCTTGAGCTTTGAGCTCGCTTAACGCCTCTTCAGGGGTCCAGGCGCGCTTGTAGGGACGTTCGGTGATCAGGGCGTCATACACGTCTGCCAGAGCGAAGATCCGGGCCAGCAACGGAATCTCAGCGGCCTGCATGCCTGCGGGATAGCCGGTACCGTCCCAGCGTTCGTGGTGCCCACGAACCACCTGCAACGCCTCGTCCGTCAGAAATCCCAGAGCTGTAGAGAACTGATCTCCATTAATCACGTGTTCCTGCATGGTCTGCCACTCTTCCGGGGTCAGCGACCCCGGCTTCAGTAGAATGGAATCTGGAACAGTAATTTTGCCGACGTCGTGTAGGTAAGCGCCGAGGCGCAAAGCTTCCAACGTATGGGGAGGCAGTCCAGCGGCAACTCCGAGACGTAACGCGAGGTCTGTCACCCGGTCTGTGTGTCCTTTGGTCTCGTGATCTTTGACCTCCAGCATCAACCCGAGTGCTCGAACGGCTGCCTCGCGAGCGGAGTGTGCTTCCTGCTCGGCCAGCTTCTGATCGTGAATATCGGTGCAGGCGCCAGTCCAGACAACATCTGCGTCTGGGTGCGGGGCTTTGGCGCCCTGCGTGAGGTGCCAGCGGTATAGACCATCCGAACGTCGGAGTCGGTACTCTGCTCGGTAAGGTGTTCCCTTGGTGACTGCTTCCGTCCAGCGTGCGACAGTCGGAGCGACGTCCTCCGGGTGCAGGGCAGCTTCGAAGCCGAAGTGGCCGGGCGCGTCGTCACCTTGGAACCCGGTGTAGGCCTCCCAGCGAGGATTGACATGGGTCCAGACGCCGTCCGCCCGGGCGGTCCAGAGCATGATCGGCAACGCTTCCAGAAAGTCGAGGGCATTCATCGCATGTACCTTGAAAGTGAGACGAGGAAGCCAGGGAAGGCAAGCATATGGCAGTGTAAGTAGGCGTCTCATCAGAAACGTACGAACCCGTTAAAGGTCAGCAACCTTACCAGGGGAATTCAGAAATTAATCATACGGTTTTGAGGTAAACTCGAGGCATCAAAGCGATCGAGATCATCCGCCACCTGACGCTGGACGAACTGCGCCAGCGGTTCAAGACAGTCGCCACGCACGACGAGCGCACCCGCTGGCAAGCCCTGATGCTGCTGAGCGATTCCGCGCATCCCCGATCACGCCATGACGTCGCACAGATCGTGCAGCGCTCGACCAGCTGGATCACCACGACGGTCGTGCGCTACAACGCCGAAGGGCCGGATGGTCCGAAAGACCGACGCAAGGGCCGGTCGCATCCCCCGTTCCTGCTCAATGAGGTCCAGCGTCAGGCGCTGGATCTCCAGTTGCAGACGCCACCAGACGATGAAGGCCGCTGGACCTCACTTAAGGTGGCGGCGTGGATCGAAGAGATGGTAGGCCATCCGGTGAACGTGGTCACCGGATGGAACTACCTGCGTCGGCACCAGTACACGGTCCAGCTTCCCCGTCCGCAGCATCTTCAGGCGGCCGGTGCGGAACAACAGGACGCTTACAAAAAAAATCCAGGAGATCGTCGAAACGCTAAAGGCAGCTTCGCCGAACCGGCCGGTGGAGGTGTGGGTTGAGGATGAAGCCCGCCTGGGTACCAAGAGCGTGTTGCGTCGCTGCTGGGCCAAGCGGGGGCCCGGCCCCTCGCCTTGCAGGACCATGGCTTTGCGTGGACGTACATCTACGGCTTCGTTCATCCGTACTCGGGGCGCAGTGATCTATTGCGCCTTGATACGGTGGATGTCGAGTTCTTCAGTGCAGCCCTGGCGCTGTTCAAAGCGAGCGTTGATCCAGCAGACGAACGTCTGCTGGTGTTGGTGGTCGGTCGACAACGCCAGCTGGCACCGCAGCCCTCAGGTCGTGGTTCCAAGCGGTGTTCAACTCGAGTTCAGCTTGCCGTATACCCCGGAGCTGATGCCCGCTGAACATCTCTGTCTCCCCTTGAAGGAAGGCTTAGTCAACCGTGCTTGGTCCAGCCTGGCAGACCTTATCACGCCGTTAGATCGGCGCTGCATCTGGTTGATGCAACAACACGCCTTGGTCTCGAATCTCACCAGCTTCCATTGGCTCCCCGCCGCTTGACCCCAAAAGCTCAAATCAAAACCGTACCAACCGGTCAACAAGCCGCGACCCTGACGCAAGTGCGCGGGCCGCGGCTTCGACGGTGAATAGACTTCGGGGAAGTCTTGAGGTCAGTCAACGAAGGCCGTCTCACACATCTCTGAAAACATAAAGTTGCCAAGTATGTTTGGCCGGAGATTCAAGCGTAGACTAGGCTCCTCTGAGCCTGGTCTACGAAGTCAGCGTCAGTTGGTCCACTGGATGATGGACCCGAGATCCCGTTTATTGGTCGTGGTCCCTTGGAAATACCCGTTCCCCATCCGAATCGCCCCCAAGAAATCGTCACTGCTGTCGATCTTCACTCCCAGCGAGACACCTTCGACACCGACATTGAAGTCCACATTGTCCCCGTCTTTCTCATACCAGTAGAAGTTCATGTCCCCGGTCGTGGTGCCCAGCAGGCGGTTAATCTCCAGGTGGTCACCTGAGTTATTCAGATCCACGACTCCGCCATGGTAGTAAAGGCCCGAACCCTTAGCGATCAGCATCACTTCGGCGTCCCCCAGAATCCACGGCTCCTTATCCTCGACGAGCGTGGCCGCGACCAGCTTCACCTGGTAGGTGCCTTGCGCGCTGACCGCCTGCTCCGCCAGACCAGGTTCCTTGAATTCCTGTAGCACATTCCCCTGGTCGTCGGTGCGCTCGTTCCGGCTCAGGATGATGACCGGTACAGGCGGTGCCACCTGGGCGTCCAGCGTGTGGGCCTGCCCCTGCGCGTCATAGGCGGTGATGGTCTTGATCTGCCCGTCATCAATACCGACCGGCGCGAACCCGACCAAAGGGGTGTACTGGGCGGCATCCCAGGCCTCGAACCGGGCCGGCACAGCCACTTGGAGCCGTGTGACGCTGCTGGACAGCTTGTCGATGGCGCTCAACGCGGCGACACTCTGCACATGCAGCCCCTGGCTGTAGGCTGCTGCCAACTTGCTGCGGACGTCTGAGGAGGCTGCGAGCGTCGAGTAAAGGACGTTGGTGTCCCCATCAAAGCGCTTTCCCACTTGGTCGTGAATCTGCTGACGCAGGCTCGGGTCGGTGACGGCCTGAGCGAGATATTTGGCCATCTGATCGAGCGACTGGTTGGCCGCTGCGCTTCCCGCCTGCACGGCGGATGGTGCTTGTGTACTGGAAGAAGCCTGTGAGGTGGAGGGGAGTTGAGAGGTGCCACAAGCTGCGAGCATGATCGATAACGTACCTACCGCGAGCCAGCCCAGTACAGGATGCTTCATGGTGCTTCTCCTCACTTCCTCGAACGTCTTGATTCCCACCTTCGGGGGTGATCCCGATCCAGTCCTGCTCTCTCCCACAGCTGACTTCTTGGGCACAGCGCACCTAGCTTCCAAGAGCACTCGGTGGAAACGGGTCATCGTGATGTCTCCCGATGGCACGAGCAGCCTCGCCCGACCCTCCTTTCTCATGTTGTCTATAGAATCAGCTTACCAGAATTGTGCCAGCTGCTACCAATGGAAGAGCTATACCAGTGAGGCGTTCAGGCTGTCGGGGACTCTGCGACGGCATAAGGCGCTGTACGAGGAGCCGGGCTTCCAGCCGATCAACATCGTGATGGCCAGACAGGTGGACGGGCTCCGGCAAGTCAAGTGGGGAGGGACCTGATGAGGCCAGTGGCTGTCTGAACTTCAGACAGTCACATCAACGGCGCTCTGCCATGCGAGGTGGACATGGTTCTGGTTTGATCTTCGGAGGTGGGCCGGAACTGTCGTACGGGTGTGCTGTTGAAGGTTCGAAACGCGGGCATGCAGGGCGAGGAATTCCTGTGCTCGTCGTGGTTTTTTAAAGCCCAGCTGACTCCGTTCCTGTTGCCGGGTCGGGCGATGGGATTGCTCAATCAGATTGCTGCAGCGCGCCGTGGAGAAGACTTGGACGTGCTCCACAGCGTGGAGCACCGGAAGTTCCCGAATGGGGCCGCTCCATAACTCCAGAGCTTGTCTGTGTGGATCACGTCTGGAACGTCGTAATTTACCAACAGCCTTCCGAGAAAGGTCTTCGCCGCGCGGGTATCTCGCCGATCTTGCCAGCACTGCACCAGAGTCATCGACAGCGCGCCATCACCAGAGTTTTTTGCCACCGATCTCGATGCAGACTTCATCCAGAAACCACCGGGAACCCCGCCGGGGTTCCCGGTGCCGCAGTTCCTCGGTGAGGAGGGGCGCGAACTTGATGTTCCACTGGCGCAGCGTCTCATGGCTGACCTGAATGCCGCGTTCCTGGAGGAGTTCTTGGACGTCACGCTGGCTGAGGGAGAAGCGGTGATAACACCGAAGAGCGCACTGGGTGATGCTGGGTGGGAAGCGATGGCAGTAGGGCTTGCGGTCAGTCACATCCGATCAGCCTAGTGTACTTAACTTGCCAGAACCGCTCAGAGTGAGATTGAATCAGAACAGAAGGACGACAGACGAGCGAAGCAGCAGTACTCGTCCAAGTAAACCGGTCACGCCGATTGCAACCGGACGGTCACGAGCGCCGCAGGGTTTGCAACTCGTCCAGGTAGACGGCTTTCAGGACCTCTGCAGTCTCGAAGTACGGCGCCTCTTTCAGGCGCAGGGTATCGGCGATCACGACGTGGTCTCCGATGGATCCTTCCTGCCGGAGGGTAGGGACACCGTCTTTGGATCCCTGGCTGCCCGCGAGCTTGATCTGCTGGTCGGTCTATTCCACGAGAATGAAGACGTTTTTTTCCATTCCATACGAACATCAATGATCGAACTCTCACACTGTCAGAAATGCACGAGATACGTGCTCAATTTTGATATCAAGGAGTTTGACCATGGCCAATTTGATTCCTACTGCTGATCTCGTCCGCGACCGCAACTACGACATGAGCGGCAGCAACCACAGTGACTTCATCGGCACGACCGCTTACGGCACTGGTGGTGAGAAGATGGGCACAGTTCGCGAAGTCCTGACCGAGGACGGCGGAAAGATTCGCTACTTTGTGGTCGAGGTCGGCAGTTGGTTCACCAGTAAGGAAGTCGTGATTCCCGTCGGTCTGGCCCGAGTCGAAGACGACGGCGTGTACTTCGACAGCCTCAGTAAGGACCAAGTCAAGAACATGAACGAGTACAGCGTCGGTCAGGAGTACACCGACGAGCAGCAGGTGTCCGATATCCGTACGCTCAAGGGCACCGGATACGTGCCTCCGGTCGCGGCCACGGGGACAGCCGTCACGGCTGCCGACCACTACACCGATGAAACCCTCTTCAAGACGCCCACCAAATTGCAGCTGCTCGAAGAGCGCCTGAGCGTCAACAAAGAGAAGTATCAGGCTGGCAGCGTGCAGGTGGGCAAGAAGGTCGAGACGCGCACCGAGAACGTCAACGTGGCCCTCTCGCACGAGGAAGTGGTCATCGAGCGTCACCCGGTGGCTGACGCCCGTCCCATCGACGGCAACGTCACGCTGGGGGCGGCCACCGACACCATCCGGGTGGACCTGGAGGCCGAGCGGGCCAATGTCGGCAAGGAGGCCTTCGTGACCGAAGAGGTCGAGGTAGGCAAGCGGACCACGACGGAGCAGAAGACCTACAGCGAGACGGTGGGCCGTGAGGTGCTTGACGTCACCAAGACCGGTGAGATTGAAGTTACAGGCGATGTGACCGACAAGCCCAAGATCTGATCCAGACGGCTGCACAGCAGCTGGGACGGTGGACACCTTCTTGGTGTTCACCGTTTACTTATTGCACACCACAGGGTCTTGGTTGTGCAGCCGGTTCTGGCAATTTTGTCGCTGTAGGGTGCTGTCGTGCTGCCCGGAAGCTTCTAGGGTAGCGATTCTTGCTTTCGGTCATCGGTCCTGCTCAAGGTGGCTTCACCACCGGTGTGCCCTGAGTCACTGGGATGTCGAAGAATTGCTGTTCGGTCAGGGCATTGATGTCTTTCACGAGTCCATCCACACGGCACTCGGTGCATCAAAGGTCAGAATTTTCGACCTCGGCTGATCCACCCCCCATGCTCCGCCTTCGCGACCTACCCTTCGGCAACTGTTTGGCTCACGCAAGTGATCCCAACATCAAAATGATCTGATAGCGGTGTGTCTCCCCCTGGGCTTCCCAGAGGCCGTTGTACCGCCGCTGCCAAGTAAGTTGAGGGCCAGCCTCGCCATGGTCATCGCAGCTTTGTTGGGCGAGGGTCAGGTCATCCCAGATGCCGAGCAGATGGATACCAGGGGTGTACGTCAGGGTGTGAGCCTCTGCCCGGTAATGCACCAGGCTGTGGTGTAGGGGAAACAAAGAGAACGACTCGACATCCATACTGCAGGATAGGAAATGAGGCGTCACATCCGTATGACATTGAAAAATAAGGTCTGAACCCTATCCGACCTGATCGGAATGGCTCGCCCTCGCCCTTGAAGGTGCAAATGACCATCACGAAATAGGGATCCGCTGCGCTTTTGGGGGTCGTTCTACAAGGGAGGGGGAGGCAGAAATCTGTCTCCCTCTCTTCAGCTTGCTGCCCTGCTCTACCTCAGCTGGAACAGGGCGGGGTGCAGGGTGGTGTCGTTCACCATGACCTCCAGACGATAGCAGCCCCACCATGCTCTTGGCGGTTCTGGCAAGTTAAGTACACGAGGTTGATTGGCTGTGACTGACCGCAAGCCCTACGGCCACCGGTTCCCGCTGAGCATTATCCAGTACGTGCTCTGGCGCTCCTACTGGTTCTCCCTCACCCAGCGAGACGTCCAGGCACTGCTCCAAGAGCGCGGTATTCAGGTCAGCCACGAGACGTTGCGCCAGCGGAACATCAACGTTGCACCTCTCCTGACCCAGGAACTGCGACAGACGGAACCCCGTCGGAATTCCCGGTGGTTCTCGGATGAGGTCTGCATCGAAATCGGCGGCCGAAAACTCTGGTGATGGCGGGCCGTCGATGACTCTGGCGCGGTCTCGGATCTTCTCTTGCAGGAGACTCACGCCGCGAAGACCTTCTTTGGAAGGCTCTTGGCGAAGGATAGCGTCCCAGACGTGATCCATACCGATAAGCTCTGGAAGCTACGCAGCGGCCATTCGAGCCCTTCCAGGGCTTCACCGCGTGGAGCACGTCCAGGTCATCAAGGCGGCGCGCGGCACTAACCTCATCGAACAGCGGGGAAGAGTCATCATCGGCGCTGTTCTGCCCAAGACCCTCCCATCGATCTTCCCGGAAACAGGAGCGAAGTCAGCTGGGCTTCAGAAGATCACGAAGAGCACAGGAGTTTCTCGCTCTGCATGTCCGCATTTCTAACCTTTACCAGCATGCCCGGACCACCGTCCCCGCCCACCACCGAAGAGCAAATCAACGCCATGGCCATCTGACATGGCAGAACACAGTTCAAATGAGCATCTGAGGTTCAGACGCCCCCTGACCTCATCACGCCCCTCCACGATTAGATTGCGAGAACTACGCCGAAAGAGAACTGACAGGATTGGTGGGTAGATTGTTTAAATATGCAAGCCACGTCGTCCAGCGTCGAAGACCTTCGATTGGCCGCCCTGGCGAGGTACGCGGTGGTCGATACCCTCCCGGAAGCGGCCTTCGACCGACTGGCGGAGCTGGTCACCGAATTTTTTTGCGCTCCGATCGCGCTGATCTCGCTGGTCGATCAGGAACATCAGTTTTTCAAGGCTTGCCTCGGCATGGACATCCGCTCTACAGACCGCTCATTGTCGTTCTGCGCGCATGCCCTCGACTCGGACGACATCATGGTGGTGGCTGATGCCACCCTCGACCCCCGTTTCCAGAACAACGCGCTGGTGACCGGTACTCCGCACATCCGGTTCTACGCGGGCGCGCCGCTCGTGACTCCAGATGGGTACCGCCTGGGCACCCTCTGCATTATCGACGACCATCCACGCCCGGGCTTGAGTGAGCGGGAACAGCGAATGCTTCGGCATCTGGCAGCCATCGCGATTGACGAGTTGGAACTCCGGGTGCGCAACCTCGAACTGGAACGACAGATGGAGGCCAATCAGCAGCTGACCCGCACGCTGCAGGACAGCCGCCGCTTCAGTGAGGCACTGCTGGGGGTTTCGGAGTTGATGCTGCTTGACCTGCCTTTTGCTGAGGTGGCAGTTCGGGCCTTGCAGCTGATCAGTGAGGTGATTCAGGTCGACTGCGGGCAGCTGAGTGTGGTCCAGCAGAACCAGGCTGAGGAGTTCATCTCGTTTACGCCTGCCTCCTTCCATCCGCTTCACCCGGCCGCGCTGGTGCAGACGGTGCGGCAGCAGAACCAGCACAGAGGACCGGTGTTCGGGGATACTCGCATGGAGCTGCCGGATGCCGCACCTGGCCTCACCACCACCAGTCGAGAGTGTAGTGCGTGGTTGCCGTTGGGGCAGATCGGCCAGGCCACGTACGGGGCACTGTTCTGGCGGGATTCTCTCGATGCTCCCTGGACTGTGAATGAGCAGGCGTTGTTGCGCACCGGCAGTAATTACCTCAAGGCGGCGCTCCAGGAGCGACATCACCGCTGGGAACTGGAGCAAGCTGTCCTGACCGATCCTGTGACGGGGCTTCCAAATCAGCAGGCGCTACAAAATGCGTTTGACACTGTGCATGATCAGAGGAAGGTAGCGCTGACGGTCCTGGAATTGAGAGGCGAAAAAGCGGTCACCAATCATGAACGACAGGCATGGGCGGAGATGCAGGTGCAGGAGTTCAGCGGTGCCTTGCGGCAGGAACTTCAGGCGGGAAGGCAGCTGTACCGGCTAGGACAGGAGCGGTTCGCTCTTCTGACTGAGCAGGGCACCTCTGACGAGATTTCCAGCTGGGCTGAGGAGATGTTGATCTCGGTGGACAAAGCGCTCGCCATTCACCACCTGTCCGGTATTGAACGCCTTGAGGTCTGGATCGGAACCGCCTTGGGCAGTGAAGGTGTCTCCCTTCAGGCAGTGCTGTCGCAGGCGTACCGTCGGATGTCCACAAGCCGGCACTCCGGGCTGACCAGCCGGGGTGGGCATGTTCCTGCAGCTACGACTGCAGGCCCTCTTGAGGACCGTTTTCTCCTGAAGCAGGCGGCACTGGATCCCGTGTGGCAGGTGGGCCTGCTGCGCGTCAGGCCGGCCAGTGGCGTGATGGAGTATCACGGAAGAGCGGTGTCACTCAGCCGGAAGGAGGCGCAGCTGATGACAGCGCTGTCCCGGCAACCGGGCAAACCTGTTCCCAGGCACGAACTGATCCACCAGATCTGGCAAAATCCATCATCTGACCACACCGCCAGCCTGAGCGTGTACATTTCGCGTGTTCGGAAGAAATTGGCAGAGTTGACGCCGACCGTCACGTTGACGTCGGTTCCCAGGGAGGGCTACGCGCTGAACGCTGGGCACGGTTCTGAATCCAGAACGGGGTAAGGATGACACCAGGGTTCTGTCTCTTGATCTGGCCGGCTGGGTTTGCTTGTCCGAACCTGACGCATCGGCGGCTGCAAGAGGTTCTGCTCACTCACGAGCGCAGCGCCGAACGACGCGGGAGCCGAGTGAAGTTCAGTTGGCGCTTCTGACGATGTTCTGCCCGTCCTGCGCGTGACTCTGGTTCACCCTGGAATTGGGGAGCTGATCGATTCGAAGGTACCCTGGATCGTTGTCGGTGAAGATTGGGAGGGCGAGAACGGTAATGCAGCCATCAACGTGCCCAACGATCGCCATTGGAGCTTGGTGACCGTCGAGTATTCGGGTCAATCACGGCGAGTCAGCCGACCGTGATCCAGTAAAGGCAGGATGGCCCTTCAACCACCTCTGGCCACAAGCATGGGTCACAGCCGAGGCTGTGACCCATGCGGCCATTCCAGGTCAGAAGGGGGAGAAGACGAACTTGTCGCTGGATGCACCGCGGAGGACGCTCTCGGTGTGTTCGCCGAAGTACATCTGCCCAGTGACGGTTTCCAGCGCGCCCCACACGGCCCCCAGGGTGAAGGTACACTTGCGGTCGCTGCCCTCCGGTTCGCAGGCGCTGCAGACGGTCTCCTGGGTCTCGATCACGATGTTCTCGCCCTCATAGTACGACCGCGTCACCGCGCACAGCCGGGTGCCATCACGTCCGATCGCCTGGTTCAGCGCCCCGGCGATGGCCTCGACCGACACGCGGGCACCCGCCAGGCCGAGTTCGGTCGCCAGTGTCTGCCCCCGGACCTTGCCCGCGCGGATGAAGGCCACGGCGGCCCCGTCGGTTCCGAGGGTGTCTTCAAGGCCGGTGATGACGGCCTTGAAGCAGACGATGCTGTTGAAATCCCCAAGGGTGGGGCGGGTATCGAGGGTGGTTGCGGTCATGTCAGGACTCCTAGGGGCGTGCACTGGAAGGGGAGGGTAGAGGACTTTCAGGAGCTCAGCGAGCGAAGACATCGGTTGGCCCGTGCAGTTGGAAAGGCGTTAGAGGACGCTGGCGATGCCCTGAGCGGTGTCACGGGCTTCCATGTGCAGCAGACCGAGGTTCATCCCGGCTGGAGATACGACCGCCAGGACGCCCTTTCCGGCGGCGTAGAGGAAGACCTGCCCGTCCTGCCCGCTGACACTCATTTCGGTCAGGACGCCGGACGCCAGGGTGTCGTTGATGCGCTTTCCGAGG
>Ga0160427_10001376_pt1 | contig 14920 bp, 18 predicted proteins | sample SolpanmetagenomL_FD_108194 | JGI IMG/M metagenome (GOLD analysis project Ga0160427, IMG submission 108194) | Solar panel surface microbial communities from Lawrence Berkeley National Laboratory, California, USA - L | ecosystem: Engineered > Built environment > Solar panel > Unclassified ...
GTCTTCAGTAAGGCATGGTCCCATGCTTGCATGCTTGCATTCTTGCAAGCATGCAAGGTATATTGACCTTACAGAACCACCCAGGAGGCCAGCATGCAGTACATCCCCGACCACAAACTCCAGCCCGGCGAAACCGAAGCAGTGATGGTCGGTGCCATCCGGGTCAGCCGCAGGGGCCGCGCCGGATGGCACATTTCCCTGAGCGACATGGCCGCCCTCTGGCAAGCGGCGCTCGACGCGCACCCCACCCAGCCGGGTGAGCGGGTTTACAGCGGCGTCTTTGCCGGACGCAGCGGCCACGCCACCCGCGCGCAGGCCGACGCCTACAGCGCCTCGGTCCTCAAGTGCATCCGGGCCGCGCGCCGCGCCACCAAACCCAAGCGCGACCTCAAGCGCGCCGCCCTGCAAGCCGCCGTGCAGCACCACGCCGACATGACCCACGCCCTGATCGAGATGCAGCGCCAGCGCGGGGCCATCTGATGGGCCGTGTGGAGAGGGACACGAAAATGCGGGGGCGTCCTCAGTTCTGGAGCCTCATCGAGCGCGGCGACCCGACCGCCTGCTGGCTCTGGCGCGGCCCGACCCAAACCAAACGCCCGACGATCCCCAACGCGGTCAGCCTCGAAGGCAACGTGCGTCAACCGACCTACCACGTCTACATGCACGAGTACGGCTCCGTCCCGGCTGACACGATGCTCTTGCACCGCTGCGGCAACTCGCTGTGCTGCAACCCGGAGCACCTGTACGCGCGCCCGGTGTCCAGCACCCGGACCCACTGCCCGCGCGGCCACCTGCTCACCGACGAGAACACCAAGATGCGCGGCGGCACGCGGGTGTGCCTGAGCTGCAACCGCCTGCGCTCCGCTGCCGGTCACGCCCGCGCCGCCGCCCTCAAGGCCGCGCGGTCCACGACCTACCGCCTGACCTACGCCGGGGGGCTGCGCGAGGTCTTGACCTCCTGGGCAGCCCTCCAAGCGCGCGTGGGTGAGCTGCGTGACCAGCACGGACACACCGTCATCGTGGAGCGCGAAGTCAACGGCGAGTTCGTGCGCTGGAAAGCCCCCAACCGCCCGAACCCCAAAAAGACCAAAGGAACGGTGAGCCTATGAGCTTCGCACCGAGCAGCTACCAGCAAGCCATTTTCAATTGGGTCCAGCACGGCGAGGGGCACGCCATCGTCGCCGCGACTGCCGGGGCAGGCAAGACCACCACCGCCGTTCAGTGCGCCGGGCTGCTCGGCAATCAGCGCGTGCTGTTCCTGGCCTTCAACAAGCACACCGCCGACGAATTGAAGTTCCGACTGCCGGACGGCTGCACCGCCAGCACCATTCACAGCCTGGGCAATTCGGCGCTGCGCTCTGCGCTTCCCAACAGCAAGGCCCGCGTGGAAGGCGCGAAAATCAAGCTCATCGCCCAGCAGTTCGTCCCGCAGCTGCTGATCCAAGACGAAGAAACCTACCGCTCCACCGAGGAAGGCGTCATCAAGCTGGCCGACTTTTGCCGCCTGACCCTCACCAACCCGGCAAACCGCCTCGCGGTGCTGGACATGATGGAGCGCTACGGCGTGGAGCTGGACGAAGGCTGCGAGAAAGGCGTGCTGGATCTGCTGCCCACCGTGCTCTCCGAGAGTGAGCGCCTGGCCAAAGAGCAGGGCGTCATCGACTTCACCGACATGATCTACCTGCCGGTGGTGTGGGGGCTGCGCCCGCGCGGATACGACTTCGTGATCGTCGATGAGGCCCAAGACCTCAACGCCGCGCAGCTCGAAGTGGTACTGTCCTCGGTCCTGCCCGGTGGGCGCGTCATGGCGATCGGCGACCGCAACCAGGCCATCTACGGCTGGGCCGGTGCCGACCACCGCAGCATGGACGTGATCAAGGCCCGCCTGGGCGCTGCCGAGCTGCCGCTGAGCGTCACGTACCGCTGCCCGCTCTCGCACGTGCGCCTCGCGCAGAAGGTGACGCGCGACATTCTGCCCGCCCCCGGCGCGCTCGAAGGCGTCGTGAGGGAAATCGACCGCGACACCCTGCACCGGCACACCGCGCCCGGCGACCTGATCTTGTGCCGCGTGACCGCGCCGCTGATTTCGGCGTGCTACGAACTGATTGCCGAAGGCGTCAACGCCCGCGTGCGCGGCAGGGATATTGCCGTGGGCCTGGTGCGCCTGATCGAGAAGATCATGGGCACCCGCACCGATATGGCCGTCTTTCCGCAGCGACTTGCCACCTACCGCACCCGGCAAGTCGCCATGCTCTCGCGGCGGCACATGGACGACACCGACCGGCTGGCGCGCGCCGTGGACGATCTGGACGACAAGTTTGAAGTGCTGCGCATCGTGGACGCCAAGACGCGCCCCGAAACCACCCACGCGCTCATTCAAGCGCTCATGAACATCTTCGACGACGGCAAGCCCAGCGTGATCCTCTCGACGGTCCACCGCGCCAAAGGTCTGGAAGCCGACCGCGTGGTGATCTTGCGCCGCGATCTGCTGCCCCACCCGCGCGCCACCACTCCCCAGGCCAAAGAGGGTGAGCGCTGCGTGCAGTTCGTGGCCCTGACCCGCGCCAAGAAGGAACTGGTCTGGGTGATCGAGCCGCGCGACAACGCCGCGCCCACCGTGCGCCCCGCCGTCTAACCCCGCAGCCACCCACCCCGGAGGTTTTTCCCATGACCCTGACCCGCCTGCCTGACCTGAGTGACCGCCTCGAAGCCGCCGCCGCCGCTGAGCAAGCTGAACAATCGGCCCGCCGTGAAACTGAACTGGACCGGGCGTTCACCACGCACCAAGACAAAATCGTGCTGGAGCGCGCGCGGCTCACCACGGCCCTGAGTGAAGCGGGCCTGCGCCCCGGCGACTTCCACCTGTGTGAAGCGCACCACGGCCCCGACCTTGAAGCTCAACACAACGCGCACGTCCACTTCTCCCGCCCGGACATTGACGTGTACGCCTTGGTGCAGGTGGCGGGCACGCCCGTCGCGCTGTGCCGGGACCAGTACCGACTCGGTGTCCTGGCCGTGCAGCCGGACGACACCGTGCGCCTGGACAGCTGCCCGCCCGCAGCGTTGTTCCTGCACCTGCACCATAACCGCGCCAAATTGGTGCTGCCCGAACAGGTACTGAACTGGTACGACGAAGACACGGAAGAACAAGGCATGGTGCTGCGAGGCAAGGCCGACGACTTTGCAAGCGCGCGGCCCGTTTTTGCCTCGCCCCCGATGGCCATGCCCTACCGCGCTGAGCAGATCGAGCCGTTCGCGGACGCCTTGGCCCGCCAGCGCTTCAATGACGACCACTACGCCTGGGCCAAGGTGAAGATCGTCGCGGCGCTGCTGGCCAACCCCGCACGCAGCCTGGAACCCGCCGACGCCGTGAGCACCGCCGAGGCCGTCATGGTCGAGCTGATTGAGAGTGTGCGCTGATGCCCGCCACCACCCAGCCGCCCAACCTGACACGCGGCCACCACCCGCTGATCGGCCTGCTGCTCAGTAACCCCGATCTGATCTTCACGCCCGGAGAGCTGCACACCATCCTCGCGTCCTACGGCCATGACGTGCCCATGCGCAGCGTCACCCTGATCATCGGCCAGCTGGCCCACAAGGGCACGCTCACCCTCGACGGTGCCCACTACCGCCTCACCGGCCCGCTGCCGCCCTCACGCCGGGAGCGCCACAGCGCGCAGGAGCGGGTGCGCGCCCAGCGCCGGACACAGGCCAGCCCAGCCAGGAAGCCGCGCCAGTGGACCGCTGCCCAGCGCGAGAAAATGGCTTCCACCCGCCAGCGCAAAACCGAACAGATGGCCCAGGGCGTGCTGGCCCACTTCCGCGCGGTGCCCGACCCCACCACGCCGCGCTCCGAAAAGGAGCTGGCCCGCGTGGTGAAGGGCAATGTCTTGCTGTTGCGTGACGCGCTGCGCGACCTCAGCAGCGAGGGCCAGCTGCACAGCGCCGTCAGCAGCACGATGAGCGGCGTTCACCCGACGCTGTACTGGCTGCCGACGCGCGCCGATCAGAAGCGCGCCCCGAAGCAACTCAACACCATCCACCACACCATCCTCAGCCGCGTCCAGGCTGCCCCCGCTGCCGTGAGCCTCGTGGAACTGGGCTACCTGCTGCCCAGTCTCAGCGCCGATCAGCGCCTGGGCCACGCGCTTGACCTCTACCACGCCGGGCAGGTGCAGGTGCGCCCCGTCGGCGCGACCATCCTGCTGAGGGCCATGTGAACGCCCTCAGCGCTGGCCTGGGCACTGTCATGAGCAGACCGGCCCCCGTGCTGCGCTGGCCCGGCGCGAAGTGGCGTATCTCCGAGTGGGTCTGCGGCCACCTGCCCGAACACGACGCCTACATCGAGCCGTTTTTCGGCAGTGGCGCGGTGTTCTTCAACAAAGCCCCCTCACGCGTCGAAATCATCAACGACCTCGATCACAACGTCGTGACCGTCTTCAAGGTCATGCGCGAACAGCCTCAAGCGCTGGCCGCCCTACTGGCGCTGACCCCGTGGGCCACCGAGGAGTACAGCTATGCGCTGGAGCAACTGGAGCGCCCGGACCTCTCCGAACTCGAACGCGCGCGCGTCACCATCACGATCACCTGGCAGCAATTCGGCAAACGCCGGATGCAATCGCGCTCCGGTTGGCGGTTTCGAGAAATCGCTGGGCAAAGCCCACTGACCGCCTGGGCCGGGCTACCTGACCGGGTGCTCGTCGCAGCAGAGCGGCTGATGGATGCCCAGATCAGCAGCATGGACGCCCTGAAACTGATTGCCCGCACGAACGGCAAGAAGGTACTGATTTACGCTGATCCGCCGTACCTGAAGCAAACGCGCAGCAAGGATCTGCTCTACGACCATGAAATGCTCCACGAGGCGCAGCACCTGGCGCTGATCGACACCCTACGCGCCCATACCGGCCCGGTGGTGCTCAGCGGCTACGCCAATGCGTTCTATGACCAGCACCTACCGGGTTGGCAGACCGTCAGCACCAGCGCCCGGACCCAGACCAACGCCCAGCGGCCTGAAACCTTGTGGATCAACCCGGTGGCCTGGGAGCGCCTGCGTCACGTCAATCAGCCGTTGGTGCTGTCATGAGCGCGCCGGACACCCAGATTGCCCTCAGCCGCAGCGGCCAGCTGCACGCCGTCAGCAGCGTGCAGTCCGAAGACGACGCGGCGCGCTTCGAGGCCACCATGCAGCGCCAAGGCTACGCCGTGACCCGCCTCACGCCGGTCGAGGCCGCCGCGCGCTTCTCATCCAACGTCGTCAACGCGCGCCCAGGTCAAGTCAAGGGTCAGCCCGCACGAACGCCACCCGCCACCGGCAGCGCCGTGCGCTTCAAGCTCGACGACGGCGCGTTCGTGACCGGCACGGTGCTGACGGTGCTGCGCTGGCCAGCCGGGCACCCGCACTGTCCGGGCCGCGTGGCCGCCGTCGTGCGCAGCGCAGGCGTGGAGTGCTGCGTCAACGTGGACGATCTGCAAGACGCCGCCCCGCCGCCCGTGGTGGTGGCCATTCCCGCCCCGCCGCTGCCCGTGGTGGTGCCGAGCCTCCCTCCCGCCGCCGACGGCTGGGTGCAGCCGAGCTTATGGTGAGCGACGATCTTGCAGGCACCTTCAAGGCGCTGTTCGCTGCCGCCCCGCCCGGTCAGCCTGCCGTGCTGCACCTGCCGGACGGCCTGGGCCTCAAGGTGCTGACCCGCCGCGACAAGCGCCTCGTGCTGGCGTGGCAGGCCAACGGGCGCAGGCTCAAGGCCGCCACGAGTGAAGAAATCGGCGAGGACGCCGGATTCTTCGATCCGCAGATCCAGCCTTGGGCGTGCGCCGAGTCGCCCAAGGCCATGCTGATCACCGAGGGCTATACCGGGCCGCTGTGCGAACACGAGTTCAAGGACCGGACGCACGTGAAAGCAGATCGGTGGTTTGCCTGGATGTTCCGCTGCGCCCGGTGCGGCCTGGAACTCTCCCAGGAGCACGCCCGCCGTGGGCAGCGCAGCGAATACCTCTACGACGGGTGGGAGCTGCGCCAGCACATCTATCAGCGCTGGAGCACCTGCGGGCCGGTACCGGGACAGCTGACGCCCAAGGCGCACCACCACGGCGCAGGGGCCGCATGAGCTTAGAAACCCTCACCCGCAACGGGCTGCGCAAGGCCCGCACCAGTGGCAAGGTCGTGTCCGTGTCGCTGGAACGCGGCTTGCAGGTGCGCCTCGCGGCTGATCCTGACCGCGCGGTGCTGCTGCGAAAAGGCGTCCCGGCCAGCGAGGGTGAGGCCCGCGCCGTCGCGGCAGCGCTGGGCTGGGACGATCCGAAAATCAGCTCCCTGCCGATTCCCGGCCAGCCGCCCGGCCTCAAGGTGCAGCCGAGCGACCCGGACGACGGCGGCATCGACCTGGCCGAAGACGAAGACGACACGCCGCCCTGGAATGCGCCCGCACCGCCGCCCCTGTGGCCCGCTGGCCTACCTGAGCGCTTCCACGCCCTCTACACGGCAGCCGCGTCAGGCACCCTGCCGACCGGGGCCATGACCCTCAAAAGCGGCCTGATCACTGACCTGGCCGTGTACGTGCTGGCCTGGGCTGCACCGTGGCCCCGCGATCAGCAGCACATCGAACGGCGACTCGACGAAGCCCTGGAGGCCATATGAAAGAGAAAGCAGTCATCACCAACATTCGCCCCGCAGGTGACGCGCACCAAGTCGTGCAGGTGCGCGGCGGCACCACCGGCCACATGCACCGCCCCTGCGAGACGTGCCCTTGGCGCGTCGATGCCGTGGGGGAGTTTCCCGCCGAGGCGTTCCTCCACTCTGCGCACACGGCCTACGACATGGCCATGAACACCTTTGCCTGCCACACCGCAGGCGTCGAGCACCCCAAAACCTGCGCGGGCTTCCTGCTGCGCGGCGCGGACCACAACCTCGCCGTGCGGTGCGGTCTGCGCGACGGCAAGTACATGCCGGTGGACGACGGCGGCCACGCCCTGCACGACAGTTACCGCGACATGGCCGAGGCCAACGGCGTAGACCCCCAGCACCCCGCCCTCACCCGTTGCCGCTAAACCGCACGCAACACCCTGGAGGAAACCCAATGAAGAAAATGCCGAGTCTGTTTATTCGTGAGTGGGAAGGCGACCGCACCATCACCGAGGCCATCACCCCCGGCGCTGAGTGGGTGATCGAGGGCGAGGGCGTGGCCACGCGCAAATGGGACGGCACGAGCTGTCTTGTGCAGGGCGGCAAGCTCTACAAGCGCTACGACGCCAAGGGCAAGCGCGCGCAGAACCTCGATGCCAAGGGCTTTATGCCCGCGCAGCCTGAGCCGGACCCGGTGAGCGGCCACTGGCCTGGCTGGGTGCCGGTCGATATGGACCCCAAGACGAGTCACGATTACTGGCACCTTGAAGGCTGGGACGCCGCTCACATCACGCATTGGGGAAAAACCTATCCGCCTGACGACGGCACGTATGAGCTGATCGGCCCGAAGGTGCAAGGCGGCATCGAGGGCGTGCCCGAGCACCGACTGATCCGGCACGGCGAAGACCACCTGCTCGACGCGCCGCGCGACTTCGCCGGGCTGCGCGCGTACTTGCAGGACCGCCCCGGTATGGAGGGCATCGTGTGGCACCACCCGGACGGGCGCATGGTCAAACTCAAGCGGCGCGACTTCGGCAAGGAAGGCCAATGAACAACTACGTCAAGCCCACCATCAACGCCAAGCGCCTGCCCGTCACGGATCTGCAAGCCGCCAAGCTCGGTATCGCCGCCGCGTTCCTGCTGTGCCACGACTACAGCCTCAGCGCCATCGACGCCGCCGAGGACGACGTGCCCACCGATTACCTCGCGCGGATCAACCACAACGGCGTGCCGGTCGGCTACATCCTGCGCGGCGGCGACGAAAAGCTGATCATGAACCCCACCAGCTACGGCCTCGCCCTGAGCGTGGACTGGAAGGTGATCACCGAGTCGGCGCACTGGCCGACCCGCCCGCCGCTCTACACCCTGCCGGAAGGGCCGACGTGGAAACCCATCAAGAAGGGCAGCTTGCCGCCCGTGGGCATCAGCGTCCTCGTGGCCATCGGGGAGCACCTGACCGTCGGCTCACGCAACACCGGCCTGGACGACACCCCGCCCCCGGAAAAGGACATGGTGCTGGACTGCCAGCCGCCCAGCCCTGAGCGCGCGAAGGTGTGGTACTGGATGCCGCTGCCCGACGCGCCAAAATAAGCCCGAATACGCCAGCGAAAGCGCCCGAATAAGCCCGCCCCCTCCCTGCCCAGGTGAGGGGGCTTTTTCGTGCCCGGATTTCTCCCCCCGCAGCCCTGACGACACTTCCAGGCATGTTGAAACGTCTCACAGGCTTTCCTTTGCCGAGCGGCGGCGCGGTGCGCCTGGAACTCACCACCACCCTCGAAGAACCCAGCGCCCTGATCGTGGCCACCAGCAGCCCGGTGGCCCCCACCGATCCGCACGACCCGCTGCTACGCGTCATTCATTCCGGCCCGCTGCGCTACCCCAGCGGCATGCTGACCGGCCCCGGATTTCACTATCAGGTGCTCGACCTCGATACCGCCAGCCTGCCGGACGGCGAGAACGTCTACTACCACGCCTACGACTGGCCCGGTCCGGCCAGCAGGCCGCTCACGGTCAAAGTCACCCCGCAGTGCCTGAGAGACGCCGTGGTGCTGCTGGCCCGCGACATTCTCAAGCCCCGACTGACCTACCACCTTGACCGTGGCCTGGCGTCCGGGGCCATCAAGCTGCCCGCAGGCCAAGACATTCCGGTGCTCGAACAGGAAGTGCGCATCCAGGGCGAACAGATGCCCGCGATTTACCTCAAGGAATCGGCCAACCCGAACCCCAACTACGACACCGTGGGCAAGTTGGCCGGGCAGTGGATGGACGCCCAGGACGGCACCGCCCACCGCGACACCCAGCACGCCTACAGCACCCGGCTGGACATGCTGCTGCTGTGCGGCACGCCGGGGCAGCGCGCCTCGCTGGAGAAGTACCTGCACGGCGTCCTGATCCAAGACCTCGATTACTGGCAGATGAGCGGCTTCGAGGCCGTCACCATCAGCCGGTTCGACCGCCATGACCTCGATCCGGGCGGCGTCAACATCTACAGCGCCGAGCTGACGTTTGAATGCACCATCTACCTGCGCATCATAGAACAGCTGACCTACACCATGTCCAGCGGCGACAGCACCCACGTGCCGGGCGGCAGCGAGGGCGGCGACGACAACTTACCGCCGCGCGGCGTGCCCTGCGGCGGCGGGCGGCCCTGAGCGCTCGGTCCTGATCCCCCCGCATCCGTGTTCACAGTTGGCGGCAGGAGGAATCATGCCCGATTCAAAAGAACCTGCCGACCCGACCCCTGCGGCCCCCGCCAAGGTCAAAACCCCGCCCGCCCCGCAACTGAGCGTGCGCACGTACATCGAAACCTCGTCCGTGAAACGCAAAGAGGCCGACATTCTGCGCCTCGCCCACGCCAGCGAGAAGCACACCCAGGCCGACTGGGACGCCCTGGCGGCCTCGTACAAGGGGACTGAACAGTGAACAACATCAACAAGTTTGCCGTCTGCATTAACGGCAAGTACGTCCTGCTGCCCGGCGTCTACACCGTCACCGACGCTTCCGCCATGGTGCCCAACCGGGGCACCCCCAGCCGCGCGGCCATCATCGTGGCCACCGCACGCGGCGGCAACGTCGGTGCGCCCACCATCGTCAAGCGCGGCCAGGTCCGCAAGCTCTTGCGCGGCGGCATCGGCGCGCAGATGGCCCACGTCATGCTCGATAACGTCGGCCTGGACTTCATCTACTTCGTGCGTGTGAACAAGGCCACGCCCGCCACCCTGGATCTGGGCGACGGCACCGTGTTCTCGCGCAACCCCGGCACGCCGGGCCGCAGCGTGCGGGTGCAGCGCAGCGTGAATGCCGTGCGCGCCGACGCTTACGATCTGCTCGTCGAGGACGCGTCCGGCAGCGGCGCAGATCCTGAGCGCTACACCAACCTGGGCGTGGGCCTGGACGTGAACTACGTGGGCAGCGGCACCGTGCCGACCATGACTGTCACCCTCAGCGACGGGCTGACCACCGTGGCGCTGGGCGCGACCGGCGACACCGACGCGCCCTACACCGTCACCAGCGCCAACGCGCCGGACTTGCAGACCCTGGCCGACGTGCTCAACGGCACCGCCAGCTGGTCGGCCAAAGTCGTGGGCAACGCAGGCACCCCGCTGAGCGACTTGAATGCCGGGGCCGCCACCTTCACGGCGGGCCTGGGCACGCTCTACACGTCGTTCAATGCCGTCGTCACGGCGCTGGAAGCCAGCTTCCTGCTCGACGGCGTGGCCAAGGTGGGCGCGAAGCGCCTGACTGCCGGGTACGAGTACCTGGGCGGCGGCACCGACGGCGACCCGGCAGTTGTCGCGGATTACGTGGACGCCCTGACCGTCGCAGAACAGCTCGACGCCATCAGCGTGTCGCTGGGCAGTGGCCAGGGGCCGATTGTCGCGGCGCTGCAAAGCCACGTCGAGCGCATGTCCGAAACCAAAGCGCGCCGGGAGCGCATCGGCTACACCGGCCCCAACCTGAGCACGTCCAAGGCGGATCTGAAAACCTCGGCGCTGGCGCTGGCCAGTCAGTGCGGCAGCAGCCGCATGGTGATCGCCGGAAACGAGGTCTACGACGCCGACGTTGTGACCGGGCGCGACACCCGCTACCCCAGCTTCGTGCTGGCCGCCTACGCCGCCGCGCTCAAGAGCTTCAACGAACCGGCCATGCCGCTGACGGAAAAGACCATCGGGCTGCGCCTGGCCTACACCATGTCGCCCGACGACGACCTCGAACCGCTGGTCGGCGGCGGCGTGATGGCCGCGCATTACGACGACGAGCGCGGGGCCAGCATCATCACCCAGGGTCTGACCAGCTACACGCGGGACGCCAACGTGATGTACCGCAAAACTGCCGGTCAAGACATTATCGACTACCTCAACAAGCGCGTCCGTGGCGGCCTGCGCGAGTACATCGGCCAGGTGGCCGATCAAACGCTGGTCAACAGCGTGTACTCCCGCGTGGCCCAGATCCTGAACGACGAAACCCGCACCCAGCGCAACCGGCGCGGCGTGCTCGTCGCAGGCGTGGACCCCGTGACCAAAACCCCGACCGAGAGCTGGCGAAACCTCGAAGTGGTGTTTGACGGCTTTGACCTCGTGGGCGTGCGCTACGACGCGCACCCCGCAGGCGAAGTCGCCTACATCCCTGTTTACAACTCGCTGACGCCCGTGAACATCGTGGCCTCGGCGTAAGGGAGCGCGCAAAATGGGTAAATACGAGCACTACAACGGCGTGGACTCGCGCCACGCCAACACCTGCATCATCAAGGTGGAGGGCCAGATCGTCGCCGAGGGCACGTCGCTGAGCATTTCCGAAGATCCGGGCACCGACGGCACCTACACCGTGGGCACCTTGTTCGCGCACGAGCACGTCCACAACCGCTACACCGCCAACGGCAACATTGCGCGCGTCGTGTTCAAGAAGGGCGCGCTGCTCAAGTACGGCCTGGGTCAGACCAGCATCGTGCGCCTGCCGGTCTTCACCGTCGAAGCGGTAGACGAGATCGACGGCAAGACCCTGTTCACCGCGACCAAATGCACCCTGTCCGGGCGCGATTTGAGCATCAACGCCAACAGCCGCCTGGCCGCCAACCTGCGCTTTTTGTCCATCGAGATTCTGGACGACAAAGGCAAGAGCGCCGAAACCGCCTGAGCTTGCAAGCAAGAAAGCAATCAAGCAATCAAGCCAGCGCCCCGAAAGGGGCGTTTTTCCATGCCGCGCGCGCGGTCACACTCCCTGCATGACCCTTGACCCCAACAGCGTGACCATCACCCACGAGAACCCCGATTACTGCGGCACCGTCAAGTTCCGGCTGCCGCAGCCGTACACCGCTATCGCCATCGGCGCGCGGGTGTCGGACCTGGCGAACAGCGGACGCGACCCGGAGCTGCCCCGGCTGCACCCCGCCGACTTGCCGCTGACGGAGTACCGCCTGGCGTATGCGGTGGCCACGCTGGAATACGTGATCGAGGCCGCGCCGAAAGCACTCTACGAAGTGCGCGGCAAGGACGTGGTGCTCAACATCGGCGCGCTGGCAGGCGAGGACGAACCCGACGGCCTGATCATGACCCTCTACGCGGCCTACGCCCAATGGAGGTCATCTTTTCGACGCCCTAGAGCAGCAGGTGACGAGCAGCCTGCTCAAGATGGACGCGGCTCGGCTGATGCTGCAAGCGGCCCTCAAGATCCGGGTCAACCCACTTGACGCCCTGGGCTTTCCGGGCGGCGTCCTGACGCTCGACCGCGCGGTGTTCCTGCTCGAAATGCTCACCCCGATCGACGAGAGCGGCATGAGCGAACACGAACTCGACGCCGCCGCACAGCGCCTCTTGGACAAGCAAGACCTTGAAGACGCCTGGGAAGCCGCGCTGGACGGCCCCTACCAAGGCCCGCGCGGGCAGGTGCGCCCGGCACTGCCCCAGGTGCTGCCGCTGACACCCGCGCCGCGCGTGCGCTTCGTGGTGCTCCCCCCGCTGCCCCGGCGACACTGACCCATGACCGCACGCACCGTAGAAATCGCCGTCGCCGGAAAAGTGATTGTGGACGCCGACGTGTCCAAGGCGCAGGAGAAGATCAAGAGCTTAGAGCGCGCGCCCGCTGCCACCATCGGCAGCGGCGCGGCCCCCAACAACCTGCCCATGCCGCCCCTGGTCGGCGGCGCGGCCCCACCCGCCAGCCCCGACAGCCTCAACCCAGGCGGCCCCGGCATGGGCGGCCTGAACGGCGGCAGCATGGGCGGGCGCAACCACCTGAACGGCCTGAACGCCGGGTACTTTGAGGCGCTGGCCACCCGCGCGCTGGCCAGCGTGCTGCCCAAGATGCAGCAGCAGCTCACGTCCGCTGAAATGCGGCGGCTGGGCAATCAGATCGAGCAGGCCATCTTCAACGCCGAACAGTCCAAGAATGATGAACTGGTCGATACCCTCAAGCAGCTCCAAGAGGAACTGAACCTCAAGCGCAACGAGGCCAACCGGGGCGCAGGAGCCGGTGCAGGCGGCGCAGGTGGCCCGCCCCGGCCCGGCCCCACCCCGCCGCCCGGCGAACCGCCGCCCGGTGGTGGCGGGGTGGGGCGCAGCGTGGGCCAGTGGCTGTCCGGGCAGGCGGGCGCACTCGCGCAAGGCTCACTGACCGGCGCGCTGGGCAGCGGCGTGGGCGGCGCGGCAGCGGGCTTTGCGGGCCGGTTCCTGGGCGGCCCGGTGGGCATGGCCCTCGGCGGCGCGGCGGCACTGAACTGGGCCTTTAACGCGGCCAGCAACAGCGTGACCGAAGGCAACGCCCTGGCCAGAAAAGAAATCACCGGCTACGCGGACCTGGCGCGGCAGTACGGCAACGACGCCAACTTCCAGACGCTGTTTCGCACCGACCGGGGCTGGACGGATCAAGCCTTCGGCAGCCTCGGGTACACCGCGCCGCAGGCCGCGCACACGCTGGCCTTGTACGACCGCCCCGGCATGAGCAACAACATCAACAAAATGACCTACGAGGACGGCTCCGATACCAAGGCGCGCGCCCTGGATCACACCAAGAGCGACCTGACTTCCATGCTGACGTTCGCGCGCACCATGGGCCTCGACGAGTCGCGCGTGGCGTCCACCACCCGCAGCCTCGGAATCGCGGGCACGTTCCAGAGCGGTGACGCCGAAAGCAGCCTGCGCATTCTCAAGCTGGCCATGATGGAAGGCGTCAAGAGCGGCATTGCCAGCTCGGATACCCTGAACACCATGCTGGGCTTGCAGCAGCGCAACTCCGAGCGCGGCGTCAGCACCGACAACTCATCCCTTGCGCTCATGGCTGCCATTCAGTACCGCCTCAACAGCACTTTTATCAACGGCGGCAACCCGCTGATGAAAGGCGCAGAGGGCATGAAAACCGTGCAGGGCATCATGGACGGCATGGGCAGCCCCACCGATCCGGGCATGGACTACCTGCTGCTCAACGGCCTGATCAAAAAAGGACTGCCCGACGCCAAGACGCTGGGCCTCGTCGATGAGCGAGGCGACGTGACCCGAACCGGCATCGGCTACAGTCAAATGCTCGAACAGTCGCCCCTGCAAGCCGCGCGCTTCGTGCGGGAGCAGGCCATCACCTACAAGAACCCCGCCGCGCTGGCCACGCTGGGCAAGACGGCAGACGACGCGGCAGACGGCAATCCTGCCGTGAAGCTGGCCATCTTGCAAAGCCTCAACCCGTCGATCAGCTATGAAAAGGCGTTCGGGATGCTCGGCCCCACGTCGCTGCAAGACATTCTGAGTCCCAGCGCCGCCGAGATTGCCTCGTCCAAGAAAGGCGCGGATCTGAAAGACGACGTGCAGGGCAACAACAAAGTCGAGCAGCAAACCCGCGCGCTCGATACCGCCATGCAAGACCGCGAGTTCATCAAGTCGTTTAGCAACCTGATCGCCACGGGCGGCGTCGAGCAGTGGATGGCCAGCGTCAAGAACGACATTTCCGATATTCGCGGCTACATGGCGCAGTATTTCGGCGGCAACATCCCCACCAATTTCGGCGGCCAGGTCGGTGGCGGCGTGAAGTACAACCCCGGATTCATCACAGGCGGTCAGGACAGTAGCGGCAGCGGGAACGGAAACGGCGAAGGCGGCAGCGGCGGGAACCCGAACAGTGCCGGTGTGGCCGGAAACGGTGGCAGCGGTGCCGGGAACGGTGGCGGTACTGCCGGTCCCAACGGGAACCCGAACCGCAGCGGTGTGGCCGGGAACAGTGCCGGGAACGGCAGCGGCAGCAGCGGTGCCGGGCGCGGCGGCACCGCGCCTCTGTCCGGCCCGGCGCGCAGCATTTCCGCCGTGGCCATGCAGGAATCGA
>Ga0160427_10001378_pt1 | contig 14910 bp, 10 predicted proteins | sample SolpanmetagenomL_FD_108194 | JGI IMG/M metagenome (GOLD analysis project Ga0160427, IMG submission 108194) | Solar panel surface microbial communities from Lawrence Berkeley National Laboratory, California, USA - L | ecosystem: Engineered > Built environment > Solar panel > Unclassified ...
AGGTGCCTACTATATATGGGTAGATACAAAACCATGTAAAAATTCAGGAACAGGCTAACGTATTATGCTTGCAAAATCAATCTTGGTACAAGATGAAGATTAGTGCACCATGAAACATGGGACTGTTGGGATTCTTGGAATAACAAGCACTCGGCACTATCATCCACATATGATCATGAAATTTCTCCGTTTTTGCAGTATATTTCATTAGATGCATAATTCGCGCATATGTTGAAGCCTGATATAATAGCACAAGGCTGTAGATCAAGAGATCATTCGAAATTGTATATTGGAAGCTAGAGCACTGCATGGGCAGCTGGCCCCAAAAATTTCGAGGTATAGCACGCATCAGCTTACAGCCCTACCTGTACCAGGCCAGGAGTCATATGCATCACTGACACATTCCCGCTTTGCATGGTCTCGATCAAATGATTATAAGATGGAACCATTTTGTCTCATCTGATTCCTGTTTGAAAGAGTATATTGCAATTGTTCTACATTCAGCAACAATAGTCATGGATTTTATACTTTACGAAGCACAGATTGAAGATTCTGATATCGCGATTGATGTCGGAAAAGATACTGCAGCTGACAATTCCAACGAACCGGAACACCTTGATAACATCACTGATACTTGGACAAGACACCAGAAGTACGATGTAAATGAATTGTGGTCGTCCTCTGACATCTCTCCCTTCTCCCCACTACAGTCTTCAGGACTGGAAAACTTTACATCAACAACAGGACAACACCGTACACCTCATGATACCCTTAATATCATAACCAGATATAATGAGTTTACTTCATTATTGTCCGATCGTTCAAGGATATTTAACTCGGACATTATTGAGACGACCTTTCCTTGTATCCAAGACACCAAACACTCCGATGACAACATCGACATCATTTCCATCAGTTCAGAGTTTGACGACGAAGGAGAAGTGATTCTAAATCCCATACAAGAACAATCCATAGAGAAATCTCTACACGCTTCAGAATCCGCAAGAACAATTGCTCTGTCATCATCATGCTTCGATGTACATGATCCAAGTTGGCATCTACGGTTCATGATGTTTCACAACCAATACGTACCAACACCATCAGCTATTATCATGAAATCTGTCAGTCGTAGATCTATTTGGGGTTTGATACGTTGCACAAAAGCACCAAGAGAAGCACCGACAACGTCTTTAGGACGTTATCTTCTTTCTGGAACTTATGAGGATTCATACCCCTTTAGAACAATACGGAATGAAATATTTCTGCAAGAAGTGGTGTATTGTAAGGGCAATTAGAAAGGAAAAAATACAACATAATTTTGATGAGTCTCAAGGCCTCGTGTTATTGGCCATTTCAAGCAACATGTACAGAGTTTTTTCAAGTGTCACATGTATAAGATCTCTTATAACACATCATACCTGTCGCTGTATACCCTACATATAATCATACTCTTCTTTGCTTTTATCTAGGGTTCTTGCAAGCTTGGTGTAAATGATATATCACAAAGTTGTTTTACACGTCACTTACAGTAACATAGTCTTCAATCAAAATTTATAATTTGTAGAGGAAAGTTCGGGCAAGTGCATGAAGAGCTAAACATGTGAGTTATACAGGATTACAAGACGTGCATTATATCCTACATTTGTTCTTCTAAGCACAACGATGAAACTTAAGAACCACCAAGAAGCTTTTGCATTGTAAAGTCCTAGAACCCAGACAACTTTAAACTCTTGAAGCTCTTAGCATACTTGATTTTTTGCGATTCTGAGTATACATTGTTCGCAAACATCTTGACCATGAATCGGCAAGAAATGCCGTTTGTATTTTAAATTACCTGAAAGCTACTGGATCAAGTAAATCACTATACATCGATCAACCAACCTCATCACCTTCAACAAGAAATGAATCTATCTACATACCGATGAAAATTAATCACTCATAAATCATCCATACCTCAACAACCACAGCCATGAGATTTCTCATACTTCTCAAGAATATCTTTATCATGTACGCGACGGTGTGGATAACGTCACGCATTGTCTACCATCTATCGCCCCCACAACGACAAAGAAGAGAAAGCTTGGCATACTATGACAGTGTACTTTATCAAAGTAATGCAGCGGCCTATTCGGCTGCGGCTGCAAGACTACGAGCACGACAGATGAGGCCTCCATCATACTATGCTCGATATCTACTCTCTTCCAAGACAGATGATGCCGAACGTCCAGAACCAATCATTGCATGTACAACCTCTTTCATTCATGAATTTGAATGTGTTTGCACTGAAAGATTCACGCCAACACTCTCGTCTGATAATAAGAGTGATGAGGCTGGTGCTACCAATTCAACCAAAGCGAGCCAAACGACAAACAGTAACATCCGTACAGATTCCAAGCTGATTAGTGAGAAGAGTACCACCAAGAGCGATGATCATAGCGCTCAATCCAGAGACAGCAAACTGAAAGGAGAACTGGAAAAGGAGAAGACTTTGGGATTCTTACAGAACGCAGAAGTTCGTGTTTTGACTGAAGAAGAAGAAGAATATGTGAGATATATGGCTCATCTATATCGACTTCAACTAGAAAGAACAAACACTAAACGCAAAAGAAAGTCTTGATTGTATCAGCAAAAAGATTTTTGATGATTGTATAATCAGAGAAGCAACTGGACAAAGTCTGTCAAAAATGGACAAAGGTATTCTTTGTGATGAAGTTTTAGACGTTAAGAGAAATAGATCAGGAGTCATCACTATCCTCAGCAAAATGAAAGCACTTGTCAAGTTCCTGAAGTTCTTGTTTCTCCAAAGCATGCCCTTGTTCGTCGACGCCCAAAATAGTGCACCACATATTCTGTATGCCATGTTCTACATCTCCAATCTCCTATAACATGTTAGTTGTACAATATTTGCATTAGCATCATGCTTCTTTCTTACCTGACCTGTCTCCTCCAACACAAAATAACCTATCTCTGGAGTTTGTATTATAGCAATACCAGCAGCCAAAACTTTCCTGCCCCTTCCACTCTCGTTGAGTAAAGCTGTATGAGATTCTCCACTACACTTCACACTTTCTACGGCATATTTTGCATCAAGGTCTAATTGAATCTTGTTTGGAATGTTTTTGTGGTTGGTATCGTGTGTGCCTTGATACGATACCTCGAAGAGTGGTGTACCAGATATTCCGCTGGCCATTACGTGTGTAAGGACAAAGGCTTGAGCTACAGACAGTTGGGGTGGTCGTATAGACTTGTGAATACCTTTGGAAAAAGTGCTAGGTTTTGGACAGTAGATGAAGTCTGTCAGAGACTCCTGACCAACCTCAATAAAATGTCGCCAATCTTGTCGGAGATCGTTCCAAGACAAGTCGTTTGTTTTACTTCGTTGTGTGGTAGATGGCTGTGAAGTGCTAGTATGAGACGAACTCATCCTCGTCAATGATCTTTTACGAGAAAAGCTTGCACTATGTGTGTTCTGGATGATATCTTGCGCATTGTTCTTGTCTGTTGCTCGCCATCCAATGACTTCTCCTGTGTTACAAACAACAAAGTATACACCGTTGTCTAGTGTCTCGATTTTCCAGATGGTAGCTTCTGAGGTCTGGTCCAAAATTTCTCCCTCTAGAAGAACTGGTGTAGCTTGCATAACCTGTTCATTCTGAAGAGCTGTAATTAAACCTTTCGACGCACCGCCATTAGTGTAGTAAGTGAATCGTTGGATCCAAAATTTCAAGGCCACGTCAATTTGTGCATCACAATCTGGATTGTATAATAGACCTTTTCGTATTCCTGTGAAGACAACTTCGCATGAATTCATAGTATTCATATCTCGCACCCCGTTCGAGATCAGCAAACTCCAAACCCTCTCCACCCAATGGTTTTTAAGCTTTGCAACAGCTTCTGACCTCTCAGACAATCGATGCAAATAGTACAAGCTCAAGTCATACAGTGACGAAGGGAATTTTTGCTTGTATACTTCAGTTCGTCGGCCAGGGAAATGCATATCCAACAGCTAGGCATATGACATCCGTGTAGCTAATTTCCAACTTTTGCTAACATCACCCACCTGTTTCAAAAAGACTATACTTGGAAAGGATTCCGTTCGACCACCTGCAAATTCGTGATCTTGATTAGCACATGATACTATGAGAGCAAAGACTGTCGATAGTCTTTTCAATTGATTGTCGTTGAAATTTGCATAGTTGTCCCGCAACAATTGTGAAGCGATGTCTTTGTCTAATAGCCTTGTTCTACAGTTGGCTTTATCTGATGGTGGCACAATTGTACCTGTAGAACTCTTGAGAGCATTCGTTTTTGGTAAAAACCTCACTATAGTCTTTTCCCTTCCATGTTTTGCACTAGTTATGCACTGTTTCAAAACATCTTTGTGTTTTGCTGTAATGGACACTAAGTTGTTTGTATGGTGAACTTTGGATGCTGAGCACAGCTTGATTGCGTTCTTTGCTGTTTCCGTAGCTTGCTTAGCCAAGGGCGACAAATTTTGTGGTTCAAATAAAGACCCATGTAGGTTGCTTTCTCGAGAAATTGCGAATGTGCCGTGCGACAGACTTTTCTGTTCTGGGTGATTTTGGATTGGTGTGGTTGAAAGCACTTTACTCGAATAGCATTCTGACTCTAGCGTGCTGATAGTGTTCTCCTTAGCAGTATCATGCTGGGTACTGTTCTATATCCTGGAGTTAGTCAAAGTCGTAAAGCAGCACATAAATCGTTACTCTGTGGTCAGTGGGAGGATCTTTTTCACTGCTCGAGTTGTGTACAACAGGCGAAGCACAACCCTCAGCGTCTTCAGATCTATTTGTAGCATAAAATTCTCCAGGGGTTGTCTTTTGAATTGCCTTGAAAGCTTTTGTATGTAAGTTCTCGTTTCTTTCTGCGGGCCTTTTTGCTTGCTTTCGTGTTATTGGTAGAGGATTCTGCAAATCTGGAGGTGCTTGTAGAGGAGTATCGGAGGTTGCTTCTATCTTTGCTTGAATTCGCTGCAACACATGTCAGAATACGTTTAAGAAAGATCTCCCATGACATGAGATGCATACGCTAATTAAATTTGCCTTTGTGCCACTGACTGGCAACCCCAATGCTTTACATTTTTCCTTGAAAAAATGTTACTATATGTGTGCCAAGCTCTAGTCGTGAATTTATGCAAGGCGCAAACCTTGAGATCCTTCACCTTCAAGGTGAGAAGATCGCTACTCATATTTATCGGTAACTGTTGAAGTAAACCACGATTGCAGGGTCTGGCCTTGCGACAAGCTGTACGTGGTGTAGCCCTGTATCTGGTGTTTTATCTTGAATATTTGAATCGAGAGTATGGAACGTGCCTCTGGTTGACTAGGAAGCAGAAAGTCAGCTCGACTGAGAGTCGTAGATACTTAGTATCGGGTAAGTAAGTAGCTGTGAGTTGTCGTGGTAGGGCTTTTATGTTTGGTTGAGGCGAGGAGGAGGAGCAAGAGAACTCATTGAGTATCCTCAATTGTTTTGGTGCAAAAAGGATTTCGATCCGCCCACACATAACAATGGTGATGATGGACCCGTCACGCTTGCAGCATCACCATCTTCTTCTTCGACATCGCGAGATGTGACTTCGTTAAATTACATTATATTACATTACTAAATATCTACTTAAGTGTTCAGGTGGTTTTGTCAAGGCGAAAACAAAAGGGCAGAGGAAATTGTTCAACCATTTAACTATAGCTTCTAGATCTAGAAAAGCCATGCTCTCACGAAAGACCATATGAGTTACTGTCTGCCTTAGAACGACTGTTATCCTGGTAAGAAACCCCTGCTGAAACCAATAGCAACTCAGACGACTGGGGTTGGATGATTGACTCCGTGCTTCTCCCCAACAACCTGTCCGTTCCAGTTGACCTTGAGTTCAGCGTAGTCATCCCGCTTGACGTGGTTTTCTGTCTTGCCCATGACAGCCTCGAGTCCAAAGAGAATAAACAACCAAATCCCAGCTGCGACTCCGTACAAGATGAGTAGATATTTTGGACTTCCGTACCTTTGCGATCGTTAGTATAGAATCTTGATTAGAGGACTTCGAGATCACTTACAGAATCATACCAACGGCGATATTGGCAATGGCCAGACCCCATGTCAACCATCCAAATAGAGCGTGGAGCTTATTCTGGATCGGTGTCCTTACATGTGGTCGATATAAGACAAATGCATTGAGAAGACCAACGAAGAATTGCAGCAGTATCGCAATATATACAGTCAAACCAATTCGATGGTGGACATTGTCGAACACATTGTCATCAGTTCCAACAGCATAATAGCCCGTGGCGAAAGCTGTTCAAGTCAGATCATCTAGTACAAGTAAAGGCAATAGGTTTCGTACTGATAGTGAGGAATAAGACTGCAATAAGATTCAGTCCTCCGTGAATGTAAAGCCATCTTCCACCCTTCATTGCTCCTCTTCCCTTCAAATACCGAGCTGTTATGATTGACAACGGCACCAGAAGTAAAAAGACCAAAGCTGCAAAGATTCCATGCACCAAGATAAGTTTTCGATAAGAGTCATCTTGGTTGGCTCCTTCACCGCCTTCGACCAAACTCAAATCATCATCCCGAATTGTTTGACCCCAAGCTGCGAAAGCAGGCGTGACAAACAACGAACCTAGACCAAGGACTGCAAAGGTTGTCATTGTTGAAAAGAGTATAAGCTCTTGCGGTTATGTTTGAGGATCTTCGATAAACTATGTCCAAGAAAAATAAGTTGAGGAGTGGAGACAGATTTTGGATGGATGAACAAAGGTCTCAAATCAGCAGCCCTAGGAATGTTAGGACCCACCATCTATATATATTTTTGTTATTTACCAGAACATGTCCAAGGCGACGAAAAGGGGGATAATATCATTTGAGCGAATATGTCATTCGGGGCTGAATAGGATTGTGATGCATCCATGGTTGGATGGGCCACTAAGCTTTTCATTCATTCATCCATCATACTATACATAAAGTATGTAGTCTACGCGCATACCACTATGACGATCACAAAGGATCATCACGTCTTTAAACAAAAAATTTTTACTCTGGAATTGGAAAATACCATCGCCGATCTTCCATATATGTGTGGTACTGATGAATCACAATTGCATATTTGTGTCGGCTCATAAATTGCATAGCAGTTCCAACAGACTTCTTATTTGTCCAGCGCCCGCCATTTATCCACAGATAGGTACCTAAGTACTTCTTTTGCAATAAAACACCACCAAATCTGAGATCTTGGAAAGTGCTTCGCTACGCCCGGATGAAACCATCGATCGGGCTATCAACGCCCGTTGCCCAATAGCGTTACAATAATGACAATAAGATCCAAATATATATCCTAAAAGAGACTCTCGACGTCATTGAGTGCTCTAGATTATGCATGCAAGCGAAAGGCTTGTCCACCTTAATCTGGAGTGTGAGCGGGTTGAGAAAAAGCTTATCCGATATCTAAGCAGTGGGCACAAAGTTCTTACCACACAAAATCTCCTTCCTTATTGTTGCTATAAGAACGAAACTTACTGGGATTGAGGTGCAATACCCCTGTATTTACACAGACCACACCACACAAAATGAAATTGACCGTTGTTAAGATCAAGGAACCTTTCCGTCGCGTGGTTAGAGATAACACAGAACGGTTTTGGTTGATGCTTTCGTTATGGTTGTGATCCTAGCATGTGAATAAGATAATCCTCTCTTCATAATGCTTAATTATTACAACATGATAAGGAACCTAGAATCCCGGAGGGAACATGGTTCTGTTAGATGTCGTGACGACAGACACGTATGAAATAAAGTTTTTCACAAGGCAAGAAGAAGGGTCACGATCAGTACGTAAAATGGAGATCCTGACGTGAACATGCAGTATAGCTGTTGTTCCATCTTCGAACCGTGAACCGTGTCGCCAGCATATACGATTTTTACTAAAAGTTATTTTTTATGCTTGAAATTTGCATATAAGACGTTTATATATATACTGATGACTTCATACATTGGGCGCGAAAAAAGTTAATAAATGTGGTTTATGGTGGCACATGCATTTGCTAGAAGACACACAAATACCCCATGCATAACATGCGAGATGCATTGCAATATTGAGTAATGTGATTGGTTGGAGAACCTTTTTGCATATATATTTTTGACATTTATATTATGTCATTCACTTATAGCTTTATCTTGTCTCTATAGCATACACCTTTTATTAAATTTTAACTCTGGTATTGTTCTTGGAGGGAAGGGAATCGTATCTTGTTCCAAAAGAAAATCAGCAACCGGCAGTGACGAGCCCACAAAGACTGTTATTTGTAATGCAAGTAGTACATAAGTACTTGTAGCTGTACAAGCCAAGATTAAGCACTCGGGATGATAAAATCTTGGAAGAACATGAGCATCGACATCATCCTCTCAGGTAGCATCTGAAAATGGGTGTGTAGCAAGATGCCCCCGTTCGCGATCCTACGTGTAATTTGAGCTTGTGCACAATTACTAATCTTCTCAAACGTTACAATATCTGGAATTTTACCTAGGGACAATAGCTACGACACCAGATATCGTATAGTACTGACACCAAAGAATTAAATCATCTCTTGCCGGTGTATTCCCTGTAGCTCTAGAACCTATTGTCATTCAAATTAAGCGGTTCTGAACAATACGCATTGTGTTGAGATCTAGCTAGCTTGCTCTCTTTGATCAAACAAATGAACAAACAAACTTAAAGTCAAACATGATGTCTTATCGATAAGAATCCTGGGGGCGAAATGCATCGCCCAAAAAGGAAATGGTCGACGGACTGGTGAGAAAAAAAATTAATTTTTGGTGAAATCGTCAAAAAGCCCGCTACATTCTAAATCTAACAGCATCGTCAAAACCAGGGGATCAAGTGGTTTCCTGCGACAGAATCTCTCTTCTGCGTCTTTAGATGGTGGTGCTATCACGGTGTCCAATCTAGATGTATACTCGTCCTCAGCGATGTCTGCGGAAGCACCCATTCTGCATCTTCCACCACGCACATATCGCCAGCACCTTCAAACCTCGAATTGTACTTCCGTCAATCACTGTAAGGACTCTAACCGGCTCCAGAAATCAGCATGAACGGGACGATAGAACAGCGCTTGGAAGGGCTCTCCAACGTCATGGTCCCAGAGCTTCCACATCAAACTCTTCGACAATCTCGAGGAAATCTTTCAAAGATTCTTCAGAGAACGACGTATCGAATTTTGTAGATCTCCTGGGCGATACAGCTAGAGAAGCAACACCAAATCTAAGATTCCATATCCCAAATGCTCGAAGCTCTAAATACGATTCAAAGTATGAAAGAACTTTGTCTTTACAAAACTCAAGACAGTCTTCATTATTACGAGAAACAAATGGGAGGCCAAAATACGAAGCTACTGATCGTCTACTTAGTGGAGCGTCAATAAAGCGACTTGCAAGATTTTCACGCGAAGAACACCCAGACTTTAGGAATAGGGAATTTCAGAACAGATTTGAATTACATGGAGTTGTACCGTCGAGTCGGTTCAAACAGCAAGACCGTGGCAATTTTGGAGTTCTTGAAGATGATCCTTCTACCTCTTTTCTCGACACAGGTTCAAGCATACGAGATCGATTTCGGAGAGGGGAGCTTGTGAATCAAGCAAAAGAAGACGAGAATAGGAAGAACAAGAAGACCGCTGAACCTGAGGGAGAGTTTGTTCCAGAAAGCAAAAATTTCCGTAGGGATGCCTTTATCGACTATGAAGCACAAAGGGCAGGATTGGTCAAAGATCCCTTACAATCGACACAAGAAGTCGACTTCAAATCTAGAAGAAAAAGGTCTGTCGTGGGACAATTTGCAAATACGCTTGATCTTGGCGACTACCATGCACAGGAGGTCACAAATGCTCGGGAAGCGATTGTTGAGAATAGTACCAGCAATTTGAGAACTAGGTTGCAAGTTATGGCGGCAAGGCCTAAGGACAAATCGGATTGGAATGAGAGTGCGGAAGGGATTTTCGACAAGGCAATAACTGATACTGGAGCACAAACGGACATACCTAGTCCGGCTTCCTCCAACGAGCACGATGACGATGGTCAGGCATTTATTCCTCAAGGCAGCGATGATATAGAGGGTTTGGCACCCAGTGATTTGGCGCAAAAGAGTTATGACATCAAGCCGGGCTCTTTGATTGAAATCAAGTAAGCACATGCCACGTACATATAAAGATTTTGCTAATTTAAAATAGGGAGCCCGGCAGATTACCTCATGTGGCCTTGACCATCCTGAAAGGCGACCCAACTAACGTTGAGTTATATGTGTTGACTTCAGGTGGAAATATGGTTCTAGTAAAGTCATCTAAAATTCTATTTATCATACCGAATTTTGTTGAATCAAACGAGGTGGAAGCCTTTGTTCAGGAGACGAAAGAAAGGGGTGAAGTTGCCAAAGATTTAACACTTCCAATGATTAAAAAATTGAGAGAATTTGAGAGTGATGCAAATTCTCTAGCTATGATACATCAAGCTGATTTTGGAGGAATGCACGGATTGCTCAGCCGTTCTGAAAAGGGGGTTCTGATATCTACTTTTGATGTCGCAAAGCTAGTATTTGGTGAAAACCCTACCAGTGCCCAGTTATATGCAACACACGTCGCTCTTATAGTTAGACCCAGGCTTTTTCTGACTGATCAGCGTCTACATCGAAACACGTTCTTGTGGTGGGTGAGGCCTTCATCCGTCGTACAACGAAACGACAAGGTTCATCAATGGATACGAGATTGGATTGAGAGTCCGGAAGATGGTAGCAATCCGATAGGACCATTTCTGGATAAGTGCAAACTTGTCATAGACGATGTACGAGCATGGCGACAAGAATCTGATTTCATCAAAGCTCGAGAGCAGGGTTCTGTTATAACTGAAAACGATGTTCGTCCTGACCTGACATGGACTCTCAATGAGATTCAAATTCTTGAAACTCTCCTTTTTGCTATCAAGGAGAGACAATCTGAAGGTGCTGAGAGTAAAGGCCTATTCCCTCACTTACTCAACTCCTTGGATCGCTACAAAGATCGACATTTTACTATCCCATGCCTTGCTGCTTTTCTTGGAGATGTCGGAGCTATTACACCTTGGGCCTCGTACCACATGGGAGGAGTAAACAATGGCATACACATGCTGGAGTCAGATTACTCAGTTGAGAGGGCTTTTGAACAAACGGTTGATGCATCTCAAAGGTCTGGGTTTAATATGCCTGCTCAACCTGACCTCAATCTTACAGATTCATTTGCTTCCATGCGTCACGACTGGGGCGATCTTCCAGTATATTGTATCGATTCTGATAGTACGACGGAAGTTGACGATGGTCTGTCAATTGAGTCCGTTCCTGGTTCAAGAGACGTATGGATTCGAATACATGTTGCAAACCCTACAGCTTTCATTTCGCGCGACCATTGGCTTGCTGAAAGCGCCAGAATTCGGATGGCTACGTTCTATGGGCCCCAAAGAACCCTGACTATGCTGCCACCTATAATTTCTCAGGATGTCTGTAGTTTAGGTCCCAACAAACCTTGTCTCACCTTTAGTGTACAGGTGGACTTGGACACAGGTGAAATGAAGGATTACGACATTCGATTAGGGGTTGTAAGGAATGTTAAGAAATTCGACTATGAAGCGGCTGGGCTTGCGATTGGAGAAAAGCCATCTACATTGTACAAATTTTTGACGAACCACCCGGGACGCTCGGCCACAGAGTTCATCCCTCCAGAGCCTAAAACCGTTGACTTGGCTGAAGCCGATATCGAGAACCTCAGATTGATGAAACGCGTAAACCATGCTCATCGCAGCCGTCGACAAAGTATCTCTGGCAGAGTTTTCGAATATACCGCAACACAGCTTAGCCTAGACGATGGTGTGGGCAACATCATACCACCTCCAATTGATGAAAAGATCCGTCGATACCGAGGAGATGTTCGCACGGAGTATAGTGTTAGGAGCCAAAATTCATCAATAGTTTCGGAGTGTATGACACTCGCTGGAGCTGTTTGTAGCAAGTGGTTGAAAAAGCATAAAGTTCACGCTCCTTTCCGAGGGTGCGCTCTCGATCATACTGATGCAGAAAAAGAAGCTGCAGATATTGTGAAATCGTGCGGCGACGAGAATCTACCCAGTAAATCTGTTGTGCTCCCTCTTTTTCCATCACCAGTATCTAGTGCTCTCTCACATACCCCAGTGGCTCATGACGGCTTGGGTCTCGCAGATGGTTATATCAAATGCACTAGTCCTCTAAGACGATACGCTGATCTTGTTGCTCATTGGCAAATATGCTCAAAACTTAAGGAACTGCATACGGGTGAAAGTGATCCCGACATCTGGGGCGCAGATGAAATTAAACAGCTAAACGAACATATTCAAGCAGAAGAAAGGAGGTATAACCTCGCGCAAAGTAACATTGAGAGAAGGTGGATTGTGAGGCTAATGCACGAACTTCTGTTGGACAACAAGATTCCAAATGAATTTGAGATTCTGATCATGTCATCAGAAGAATTTCCAAAATACCTTGTGGCAACGCTTAAAGACTACGACGTGTACGGCCAACAAATACGCTATATGAACCCCGAACGAGACATAACAAAAGGCTCCACCTGGAGAGCTAAATGGATGGTGACCGGCGGAAATACGGGAATGACGCGCCCATACGTTTATAGAGGTGATTCACCAGCACTTTCTTCTATAAGACTTGTGATAGATTCACAGGAGAATTTGGTAGAGACGGTAGATCAAGCCCGTGATCGTCTTATGAATCAGATGCGAGAATTGAAGCAACAAAGGGAACTTACGTTGCAGCTTTCAACACCTCAATCTCTGCATGAAGGAGAAACAGAAAGTCAAGCTATCGCCGCAGTTTGATTTCCTCTTACAGATATGTTTTACCTCGTCCTCCAGAACCATTTGTCACGCTTGAGCATTCAACCGTCTCACATGTGGTTTAGATGATATCTATCCATTCAAAACCGGCATAAAGCAGTCCAGTTAAATGCACGAATGTCATAGCACCAAACAATCAAATATGCAGCATATTTGAATGAATCATGAACTCGGTTGAGAGCATTAAAAAAAAGCTGATATTGTCTACCTGACCTATTCATTCCTGCATCTATTCAAATGTCATTTAGAGGTCGTTACCATTTATCAATTTCTGTATATATCTCCTCTTTCATTTCTTCTTATTCTTTTCTAGGCGTTGTTGGAAGTATTTCTGTACATTATAATGTTACTGTAAGAATATGGTTATTTGGGAGCTTACATAGAGTTGCTGTTAGTCAAAAGTTACAGTGGTGTCTCTCGCGAGTAATGGACTTATCGCGCTCCGTAGATATCAAACTCGTGAACATTTTCATATGTGCCATTGTTATGCTTAGAAAGGTGTATACATCTAATTGTATGCTTGTGCGTTATATACCTAGGTATTAATGTTAGATTTTATGATAGTTGGGATGACGATGATCCTTACAATCACCTTAAATACAAACCGAGCCGTTCCAATCTTTAAAATTATCGTTTGGAAACTTCTCCTCCACATATTATGTCGATTGACATCAACTGGGACATCCTCACTACAGGTGCAGATGGTCAAGAACTATCCAACTCAATACGGGACTTTGTTCACGACAAGTTTCAAGAAATACCTCTACCTGGCTTCATACAATCCGTCAATGTTGTATCATTCGATCTAGGAACCATCGCACCCGATATCGAAATCCAGGATATTTGCGAACCTTATCCTGAATTCTATGAAGATACCTATGCCGAAGGTGACGACGAGGATGATGAGGAAGCAGAAGAAGAGGAACATATAGACGAGGAGGAATTACTCAGACGCGAGAGAGAAAGAAAGAGAAAGGAACGGCGATCCGGCGGAGGAAGTACAGATTTCGACGCTGCATATGAAGCTGCCTCATTACAGGTAGCTGCGCTGGCTTCGAGTTCGCATAACCATCAACCACCACCGTATGGTTTTCGACCCGCATTCTCACCAGCTGTAGATCAACTTACTCCTAGTTTTCGCCCTGGTCATGCGTCAAACCTCCACTACTTTCACTCCGCTCTCTCTTCCGGCTTCTCTGGTGCCCTTACGCCATTGGCATCACTACACCAAGCAGCTGATGGCTATGGCTGGCCGACCGTTCCTCACTTGAACCATGCCAGTAGTTTTTCAAATCAACCACATCCTCTTAGTAACACATTAACTCTACCACCAGCGCCTTCTCGCTCATCAAGCTCCATCTCCCAATCTCCGCCATCAACCTCCGAGTCTCTATCCAAACAGCAACAGCAACCCACCACCATTCCCAACCTTACACGTCTCCGCTCCGACACCTCCATCATCTCTGACGGTACCCGCGAACCACCGCCAACGCCATTCAGTGAAACAGGTCCCGGCCGTATATCCCGCAACAACTCCTCCAATTCACGCCATGACTCCTCGTCCTCAATCAATGACGAAGAAGCACCACCTCGTCTCCGTTTACGTGAACCCAGGGATACAGACATGCAACTCGTCGCACGTGTCCGTTATAGCGGCGATATAAGAATGGAAATGACTGCAGAGTTACTCATTGACTATCCTGCACCGAATTTTGTATCGTTACCGGTTCGACTTACACTGACTGGTATGACGTTTGATGGAACGGCGATTGTGGCACATATAAGGAATCGAGCACATTTTTGTTTTGTTGATGATGGGGGAGCGGGTGGGGATGGTGGGTTTAACAGTAATAATAATAGTGGTGCTGGAGTGGGGGGAATGTTGAAGGAGATTAAGATTGAGAGTGAGATTGGAGAAAAGGGGAGAGGGAAACAGGTGTTGAAAAATGTGGGCAAAATTGAGAGATTTGTGTTGGAGCGAGTGAGAAGGATCTTGGAAGAGGA
>Ga0160427_10001379_pt1 | contig 14895 bp, 15 predicted proteins | sample SolpanmetagenomL_FD_108194 | JGI IMG/M metagenome (GOLD analysis project Ga0160427, IMG submission 108194) | Solar panel surface microbial communities from Lawrence Berkeley National Laboratory, California, USA - L | ecosystem: Engineered > Built environment > Solar panel > Unclassified ...
AAACGGCAGGAAGGAAGAATAATTCGTTCAAAGCATGCCGTCACCAAGTGTTACTAATTGCCTGCAAATCACGAGTAGCTTGGTCAACTTCAGGTCCAAAGTCTCTGTAATCATAAGATCCCCGATGGGCCGACTCATTGATCGCGTCACAATTAGCAGGATTGGTCATGAATGTCAATCCATACAACACTCTAAGCTTCATCTCTTCCCACGAGTCTTTATGTAATTTTGATAGACTAGGATCACATTGTGTAATCATGGTGAAAGAGCGGCACCAGAAGTCCCACATAAAATAGATTTTATTCTTGCTCTTTGCTGGTGTCATCCATGTCTGTTGTATATTGGGCTCCATGGCTGAATGGAACGCGAGGAGCCTCACCATGTTTTTGATTGCATCGTAGAGTTTGAGGAAACCTTCTTTGGCGGGCGGACTAGCTGGTCTAGGGTGGTCAAGGAGCCACTGAGTGCATACTTGACGAGAGTTTTTGTATGGATCTGGCATTGACGTCGACATGGTGGAAGTTGTTATCGAAGGATCTTGAGAATTGGAATATTTGTTTTCCTCGTACCTAAAGGAGTTTTGGAATTTGAAGAGTAGAGCGAGAAGGATAGAAACGATGGCGATGGTGATCAGCATATATTTGTGTTGGCTCAATTCATGATCATCACCCAGTTGCAGGGTAGGATGTGTTCAACTGATTATCCCTTCACGCGGGGTCAAATCTTGGTCTGATTGAAATGCAACACAGGAAATTCTCGGTTTAATTCTCTCGTATGTACTTCAACAACAACTGGCTTGAACGAAACAGAGGCTCAGAAAACGCCGCTTGAGAAGGCATTATCGGCAGTTCGATTTAAATTCCACATCTTGATAATCGATAGCGAATCACTGTTCTTGAGTTTATCGAAATACTTCAATATTTCCAACTCAAAACCTTCCTAACATCAACTATCACCTTGTCAATATCGATACCATGGTGCTGATTAAAGAATCTTATGAGGATGTACCTACATCCGGCGGGTCGAAAATGCGTAGGAATCGATGTATGTCTCCGTCAAATTGTGAACACTGACAAAGATCTAGGGATCTTTCTCTACGAGCCAGTAATAGCAAACTATCCCTCAGCAAGATTTCCTGGTGTTGTTGTTTTCTCAGAAATCTATCAAGGTATTCATCATAACTCTACCCGTCCAGGCTAAGAATGTGTAGTATGATATTGACTATAACTGTAGTTACTGGTCCGGTAGGCAGATTTGCTAAACAGATCGCCGGACAAGGGTAGATATTAATAACATATCCAATATCAGCCAGAGAAAATAACTTTTATATAGATACATATGCGCAGCACCTTCATCCTTTCATGGTTTTGAAGGGCCAGAGCCAGTACGATACGAAACATGTATGAGTCGCATTAATGGTCTGGAAACTGATACAAAGACAAGTTTGCCTATGATACAAAAGGAACAGATCTAGGAAACGACTTGAAGATTGAGAAGGTGATTTTGATGTACCCTCTACTTTGCAATCTGGACTATCATTGATCTTTTGCAAGACAGTTGATAGTTATGACGAGGACGCCAAATTGTGTGTAGATCTTCTACTATCGAAGAAAACATGCAACGGCAGAATAGGAGCAACTGGGTAAATATTTCTCGATATCGCGTACCCCGTATAGTTCATTTTTAAATCATACTGCGAAGGATTTACTAACCTCAAGTCCTTTCCATAAAGCATGTGTTTGGGAGGTCATTTGGCCTTGAGAGCCGCATTTGATCACAGGATCTCAAGTGCTGTCTGTTACTTTGCGACTGATGTTCATTCCCGTACACTGGGTAAAGGCAAAAACGACAACTCCCTAGATCTTATGAAAGATATCAAAGGTGAACTTGCTATGGTAAGTTTGATATTGTCCGTTGCCAATTTTAAGTCGCTAACTTCTCTATTAGATTTTTGGCAAATCAGATCCGCACGTGCCACCAGAAGGTCGGGTGAGTATATATTACATGGCGCCGTTTCATATACGGCCATCATGTATCTTTTTTCCTTATCTCTTCATCTCAAACTAACATTAAGCAATCATAGGATTTGATACGCAAAACTCTTCATGACGCCAAGATTATCTTCAGCTTCTATGAAATTGCATGGGCTCAGCATGCCTTTATTAGAGATGAGAGCTCCAAGGGACGATATGATCCTGGCATTACAAAATTTTGCTTCGAAATTCTGATGGAACTGTTTAACCGAACACTCAAATTAGATCTTGGTCAATATGTCGATGAAAATAAGGAGATAGAAGACGTTTGCTAGTTCTAGAAGCTTTATATGAATCCTTGTGCTAAGGAGTTTAAGCTAGTGTAGATAATGTGCTCACCATACATGAACCATATCTACAGTATCATTCGTTGAAATGTCCACTTGACAGCAAGCAAGGAAAAGATCCCTCCCGTTTCCTATAGAATTGTCAATCGAGAAGTATTGTGCGGAATGATAGTGCCGTGTAATCTTATGTGTTCGCATGTCGCATAGATGTTACACGTAAGTAGTATATCTTGCCATATAATAATCTAGCCGACAAAGTTGAGATTAACACGTCAAATTAAGGTTACAGCACGTGGTGGACAAGCCAATATCATCTACAGAGGTGCATCTTCGTTTGCTATAGTTTACAGAGTCTTCGCGCACAGAATGGTTTCAACGTTTCTGATAACTAGGAGTGTCTTTCTTCCTTTGTTCAGCTTCATTAAGTCAGTATTGCTTTGAGGGTAAGAGGCTGCTTGGGCGTGAAATCTTGTTTACAACTGTCATGAGCATAATGGCTCAAGTAATATGATAATCTTTATCACAATATCCAGCTGCTTATCTAGACAATTAAGGCCGAATATAATTTCGGCATGAAAGCCATTGGATTTCGCTCTTTTTTCCGCATCTTACGCTGTTCTTCTTGTCACCCTACTCTATTCACTATCAGTGGTTTACCCCTATCATCGGACTGATGCGCTAAAGCTTAAGCCACCAGATGCAGTATCGTACCTGTCAGCGCGAGCTCCTCCTCCCGCCCCACTGAGTGTCTTTGAAGTTTAATCTCGCGTGGCAAAAGACTGACTTGTTTTATTTCCTATGCCAACATTTTTCAGCTGGACTTGACATAAATTCGCCCATTTGCAGAGTGTATTTGTGAAAGGCCCAAGAAGATCCGTTTGACAACGATTCGTTTGCAAACTTGTTATTGAACAGGTTTAAATTATGTATTATTGGGAGCCAAACACCCAAGCTTATCAAAATATGAAATTTAGCAGAGACTTTTGCATCAATTCAGCTCAAATGATAAGCGACCTGGACGCGTATGTAAGAGTTGTGAAGCTGCACACTTAGCACTCAGTCAGCAAGAGCCGCAATAGTACAGGTATACTGCAGCGGATTATCTACATACCAAGTGTAGCACAAGGATGGGCAGATACTGCAGCTAGATTCAGGCATGACCAAGACATTCTCTCCAAGAAATGATCAAACCCCAAGCATATGTGCCATCAATATCAATGCTGTATGCGTACAGTGTATCCCTATAGGTAATCTGCCAGTATTTATCATGGTCTTCATTTCGGATCATACAACAAACAACAGGCATTACGCAGGCCATACGACTGAAATTTTGAGTATTGTCTTAAAGATCCTGGCCTCCCACGTATCTATCGTGCTTCGCATGAATACGCGAGTAGTGAAGCACTCATTACTGTCACCTATAGTGGCGCCGACGCCAATATCGGAGACACACAACATTACCACGATGTAAAAGCTAGCGTGGTTCGTGCCTGATGCAACACCAATGACGCCACTTTATGGTTCTTGATTCAGAACAATGACACTTTTAGCAACTCCACGCTGTCTTAGCGCATATCAGTCCCGCAGATTTGGTCAAGGGCTTGATTTGCAAATGACTTCTTGGTCATTTTTGTTATTCCTCTCGCTTCTTCAGAGCATGGTGCTGATCGAACCACTTTTCTCTTCTCTGTTTGAATCTTTCAAACCTTTGAAGTTGTACACTAGGCACAAATGAACCAAACGATGTTTTATGCTTGACTAAATCGACATTCGGGGATCCAACAACAAGTAACTTACACGCAGCAGCGGCAAAATAATGTCTAAAATGCTTCTTCTAAACATTTGCAACGGCGTAGTACATGAAGTTTAGCCTTTGACACTCGATACTTAGGCTTTTCCCTGATCTCAGCGACCATATTATAGTCTGAGCTAGAAGCCAGGTTCGAGACTGCTACAAAATGTCACTGTTTATACTTCAGTGTTTTACCGTTGCATTACCTGCTAGATTGCCGATACTCGAGTTCGCAAGCAAATACTGATTACTGCGAATTTAGCGAATGGTCAAATTCAATCAGGTTCGACCATCAAATCCTCCATGCAGACAAACACAGTTTAGAGCTGTCCGTAAAAGAGGTACGAAATATTTCCTGGTTTTAAAACGCTTACAGATTCCCAGCTTGAGGCTAGTATCATGCCACAAAAGAAGCAAGCTGAACCTTTTCAAGGTACGGTGATGTGGTCCGGGCCAGGTAGAGAGTTAAAATTGGGGTTTTAGTGTGCCACACCAACAATGTCTAAGGCCGAAACAGCCCTGTATTGACCAATAGTAATTGGTTCTGACCTGACAACAGTTGGCTTCCAGAAGATCTACAGAATAGGAGTGCAAGCCTTACCCACAGTGTGGGACCATTAGCTTGAAAAGCAAGCTTTTTGCCATGCTGAAATTAAGTTTAAGTTAGCAATTCATGACCTTGTTTAAAAACTATGCATTGCCCCTCTCTATCAGAACAGATACCAATAGTCTGACATCTTGTCAACATTCCGACTATGTATAATCAGATACCACTCGAGGTCTTTGCAACATGGCCGCCGGCAGATATAACGCATCCAGAGTCAAGAGCGTCTCTCCTAACCGGATTCGAAATTGTAATGATGGCTATAATAACAATCGCTGTATCAATGAGATGGGTTTCTCGTACATATGTTGCAAGATCAATAGGGCCTGATGATTGGATCATAATACCCGCAGCTGTAAGAGAATAACCACAACACGTCTAGGGATTTTGCTCACATATCAATCGAATCTTCATAGATCTTCGCAATTGCACAATGTATAATTGGAATCGTCGGAGTAGAAGGGTTTGGTTGGGGCATTCATGTCTGGGATTTTGTCGCATTATACCTTGACAAAAGCGAGGGATCATTCAAACTTATGCTGGTCACTACTGTTTTGTTTGGCCTGGCGAATACCTTCACGAAACTCTCAATACTATATTTTTACAAGAGGATTTGTACTGGCACAATAATATCCAAAGTCGTCAGCGTCACCATCTATTCAGTCATGGTATGGGGGTTCATTGTCTTTTGGCTTGGTATCTTTCAATGCAAACCCATTTCAGCATTCTGGACGATATATACTCCTCCAAATGCCAAATGCATCTCAGACACATTTTTCAAAGTTTATGCTGCGACGGATATTAGTTTCGACATATGGATTCTCTGTCTTCCACTACACACTCTTCTGAGACTGCATATGCCTCTGCAGAAGAGACTGCACCTTATTGCCTTATTTTCCTTTGGTGGATTGTAAGAATTTTCTTATCGTTTTGTCGATAGGTTCAATGGCTGACATTTATATAGAACTTGCATAGCTGGAATTATGCGCTTGCCCTCAATTCTCAGTTCCATGGCGACATATGATCTCCCTTGTAAGTAATGTCCTTTAATACCATTATTATGGTGTCATTATCTAATAATTCATCAGGGGAAGGACCAATCCTAGAGATGTGGTCGTCACTCGAGCTAGCTATTGGAATAGCATGTTCATGCGCTCCAGCTATATTTAGTTATTTTGTTGTTCGCAAGAACAACAATAGTCACAAGATATCACTCGAGCCTTCCTTGGCTAGCAGCATTAAGAAGTCGCTCTCATGGAAAAAGACCGAAATCACAGAGAAGACTACGGCAGTCTCAGTAATGACATCAAGGATGACAACAAGATCAGTGGCTGCTTTCCCAGAACCAGAGGAGTACGCTTATACTCGTAAGATTCGACACTCAAAGGCCAAGTCTGATATACATCCTGGGCCTTTGATTGAGCTTCGATCAGCATTTCCAACTCCTGAAGAAGCGATGCAATTCTGGAAGAATCCGGAATCTTATGAACGTTATTTCAAGAGACTACGTGACATAGAACAGGGTCTTTCTGAATCTGTGCCTGTTTCTCCGGGTCCCGCATCTATACTAGAAACGAACACCACAATAAGGCGTGCAAGTGTTTTTTGAACAAAAAGTCCCCTCATTATAATTTTAATTCTTTTCTACCTAATAGCATTTATTCTTGGATTTTTCCACATAGCATTCACAAAGATGGCATAATACGGGCGTTTTTTGTTCTCATATTTTCTTGTTCGTATATAGCATTATCAGGCGTATGGCTTTTGACTTTCACACGTTTCCATCTTGTCAGCATGTCTGTGGCAGTCATGTCTACTTGTATGTCAAACAATTACTTGACAATTTGTCAGATCTTTTTTGGAATAAGATTAGAGGATTACTTTACTCACAATCATGCATTCTGTTGAAACATTATATATGTATAAATACCCTTCCTTCCTTTTTGTACTTCATGATCAGAAATCTCACCAAGACATATTGTAACACGTAAATGAAAATCAGATATGTTTCGAGCTTCAGAGCTACTCTCACATGCATGATTGTTGCTTTCCTTAAATTTTGACCATGTCACTTCAGTTAGCGCCAGGCTTCATCTCCTCAATCATAATATGGATTTGCGATAGTACGAAGATCGTCGAAGAAGCTAGATTATCCATTTGCCACATTACAGAGTCTTTACACGTAAATGCCTATTTATGAGAAAGAGAATTCGTTGCTATCATTATTGTTTGTACCCGATATCACAATCCGCTGTTATAGTCCAGCTATCCTTCCAGGTTCACGATCCGGCCATTCATAACCCATCATGCTCGGCTGAGTAGTGTCGCTCGTTTGGACCTCTGTGAACGGTCTGACGATGCTGGCTCTTTGTTTATGTCTCAAAAGGAAACTCTTAAATGCTGGTAAACAAACAACTAGAAGACCAACCATTTGCTCTAATGCTGCAAGAGCTTGAAATATTCCTATAACAGGCTGATCTTTAACTTTGAAAACAACAACCACTCTGGCTGTTGTTACACAAACCCCGACAAAACCGACAACGAACATGGCTAATGCAGAGTAGAAATACTGTTTGGAGAGGCGTAGCTTAAAAATTGGTAGTGGCAGTGTGTAAACTAGAATTGTGGTTAGTATGAGTTACTACCAAAAAACATCGGTTGTGCTACCTACTGAATACTTCTGACGATATATGAAAAGCTAGTGAGATGATATACGGATCGTATTCAAAGTATGTAATACACGCATTCTCAGGACGTTCCACATTCCAATTGTTACTTAGAGGTTCGCACCAAAAGATATTGATGATCATGACTATAACAAAAGTCATGCATATGTATGCTGTAAGGACATGGAGTAAGACCCTGAATTTTCGCGGCATGACAGCCGGTGTAAACAGATCGTAGTAGAGAAAGATGAGTGCAAATTTCACACCCCATAACGATATGTAGTAGGGCACAGAACTAGCCAATAGCATCTAGAGAAATCCATTCAGAGCGACCAAATTAGCTGCCTCTTCTCGCATTTAACATTGGGCTTTTGAAGGAGAGAAAAAAGGTATGTTACATATATAACATATTCGCCGTATTGGTACGTTCTTAACATGTCAACAAACCTTTAAGAGGCTTTTCAGCGTCGAATGTGGTAAAACGACAAAAGCGCTATTTTCGCCGCTGGTTGCCAGCGTTACATTGGGGTTACTAAACCCATTCTTGACCATAACAGTGTCGAAAGAGGCGGTAGCCACAAAAGAAAGCCATGTTATGATAACCGTATAATCACTAGTACTGGTAGTGTGATTTCGAAAGAACCGATTGTATATGCGGATTCCGACGAAGAATGTAGCAATGGATACGAAGACAAATTCGAGCGACTAAAAGTGAACAAGGTGTTTTTGGTCAGCATAAATCACATCTTTCCCGCGTCCTTAACGTGACGGATTTCTCGCTTACAACGGCCTCCACAGGCGTAAGAATAACCCGGGACATGTCCACATTATATCAATGTTGAGTCTGCTGTCGAAATCGAGTTGTCTCTACGGTATTAGAAAGGAGGAAGAATGTATCCGCTTGAATGGTCTGGCTAAGGCAGGAAGCAATATACATAGTCTTAATCTTCACCATCATCACAAAATTGTACCTTATCGTACGCGTACAGCTAGAACAACATTGTATGTGTGCTTACCTAGGTAAATATGGAGGGGCTACTATGAAAGGGTCACGGAAACTCCCACCAGAGTCACTTAATCTGCGTCCATGAATCTTGGTTCCCGCTTTTGGTGAAAAGGTCCGTATCACTTCAAACATCCATAAGCTCATGACTTTTAGTGTCCTCGAGCTCATGGTTGGAGCCAATAAACCTCAGAACCATTTAGCTTTTGTCCTGTACCCGAATTGTGGCATACATGAAGAAAAGTCTCAGAGTTCAGCCGCAACTTAGCTTCATAAGCTATGTGACCCGTTATAGAATAATTCTGGTGTAAGGCTAAGGATGTCGGATTCTATTTATGGACCACCATGCGCGATGTATAGCACAGTAGGCGAGGGCCAAAATTGGAAGAATCTTGTATGAGATGATGCTTAATTATTAAGCTGATGCGATAAATCTTATTAATTCATGTGACGTATAGAACAACATGGTGTACGGTGGCTGCTTACACTAATTGTATTAATATATGCTTATTCGAACGGATATTGCATTACTCTTATATCAAGAACTTGACAGGACCTTCACAAAATAATGAATAAAGTAGATGTAGATAATAATTATGCGGCCGCTTTATTTGTGTGACCAGGATGTCCGTAATCCGAGATTTATCTCCAACCATATACGATCTTTGACCCATAAAACACCCTACCACAGTCCTGAACTGGAGGTTTGGCATATTATAAAATAATCTCAAGATCTTTGTGTCCAGTCGAGAGGGATTCGTCTTGCTAGAGAAAGAGCAAGTCTATACTTTAGGAAATTCATGCTTTTGAGGGCTTGTTCACGCGCTTCCTCTTGTGTAAGAAGCACGTCCTCTTTGTTGCTCCCTATGTGCATTTTGACCTTATAGTTCTCGAACAAGCAACACATAATACCTTTAAATTCTGTCTCGGCGAATTTCTTGCCAATACACGCTCTTGCACCTTCAGAAAAAGCCAGAAATTCTCCCTTGGACGGCCTGCGGATCTTGCCATCAGATGTCAACCATCTACCAGGATTCCATTCTGAGGAATCCTGACCCCAAACACCTTGATGACGATGAATAGCAACAACATCCGCAACCATGCGAGTTCCCACAGGTATTGGAACCATTTCACCATTGTAAGGAATGCAACACGTTGTTGCGCTTGCTTTTTTAGGCAATCCCTGGACTACAGGCCAAAGTCGTAGCGTCTCGTACTGAGGACAACGGTCAGCATCTATTAAAAACAAGTGTATCATAGATGGTAATTACCAAGAAAATTAAGGGATACGTGAAAGCTGTGGATTCGTCATACGTCCAATCTTTGACGTCTTTACCACCTAAGGTTTCTTTGTACTCATCGATCTTGGCGTGAAGTTGCTGCTGCCATTGTGGGTATATAGCTAGAAGATTTACCGTGACTTCAGACGAAGCCGCTGTACTTTCCATGCCTGCCACGTAAAAACCCTAAGAACTCATATCAGCACAGAGCTGAAATAAAGATGGGTTTAACTTCATACAAAAATATTCCCAACCAATTCCTCGGATGTGAGTGTCCTGCCAAAATTACTCGAATGGCCCTTGTCCTCGTTTAAAGTATCGGCGGCAAGAATCATTTGGTCAAGAAGTTGACCAGACGATCCTTTCCCTGCTTCCTTGGTACACTGCACCTGGTTTCGACGTGCTTCGATAAGATCGTTCATTCTTAGTGGAAATTCTTTCCATGCTTTGCATATAGATTGCGATTTTCCAGGCAGGATTCGTAACAGAAATTTTGGCGTCACATAAATTCTCAAAAGGTTCAATACAATAATGTTGATAGCTTCGATACTGGAGTATTGGTATTTCGACCCAGATTGTGTAATTCTGGATGCATCACTTATGGAAGAGTTTCTTTCTGCGTCCCATCCGATCTGTTGCCCAAATCCTGCATATGAAATAACGTTTCGAGCGACTTCTTCAAAATCCGCATGAGTAGAAGTGACGCCTTGAGACGTGCCATCAGCCCAACGGTGGACCATGACAGGTACTTGGAGCAAAGTCTCTTTCCAGACCAATCTAAACATGACACAACAAGCTTAATTTAAGGTACCTCAAAAAAGGATCATGAAGGAGCAAATGTAAAAATATCCAAATTTGCAGCAGGTGACTTACTCGTTACATCTTTCTGCAAATGCAGCTGCAATGACCTTCTTCTGGCGATGCCAAACATCACCTTCTGTTGTGATAAGATTTGGCCCAAAGATTTCAAGGAACTCTGTACTCTAGTAAGCAATATGTTTGACATACTGAGCATACATGTTCATCATCGCCAGTCAACATCTTCAAACTTGAGAAACAAATCCCTCGAGATGCATACATGACATGTCAAATTCAGAAAAGATGCACTCACTATATCCCTTCACAGGTTTCTGCCATTCTATTCGGTTTGATGTGATCTGTTGAGCTACAAGTGGATCTCTTGTCCACAACCTCAAATCCCCGGGAGCCACCACAAGGAATACGTCTGAACCAATCTCTTCAAAAATTTGTCCTTTTTCGTGCCATATCAAACCCGGTCGAATGTATCGCGTCCAAGATCCAAGATATGGTAACAGAGCGTTGCCCATCAATCGCCAGAAAACATTATAATCCGGCCACCCAACCACGAAATAAGGAAACGGGAGTCGGCGTGCCACGCGTACACTTTGGAATAACTTGTACGCGACGCTGCCCGTTCTGTACGCGATATACACGATACAAAGCAAAACCAATGATACTAGATATCCCATCTCGATGGCTTTTTGAGCAGTCCTAATAGTATTTAAATCCTGATAGTGAGGGATGCAATATCCAACATCTTGAACTCACAGGTTCCCATACAAAGCTTGCAAAGCTGAAACCCTTGAGAGACGTCTCACTTTGGATGGGAATAGGGTTTAGCTGCGGCATCCGATTGGCCGAACATAAGAGCAACCACAACTTGACTTCTTCAGAAGCTGATTTGTTTTATGATGATGGAAAAGCCATTGTTGCTAACTATTGATTCTTAGTCAGACCGAATACAGTGGCAGAAAAGCGTCTCATCAGAAACACGATATCATCTATTCAGACTTGCCTGTCCTTAGTATAACGATAAAGGACAAAATATCCTTGTAGGGGATGCTTGATGTGTTACCAAATAAAGTTTGGCGCCAAAATTAAGGTCCGAAGATTTATGAGAAATATTTGAGAAGACGGAAACAAAGCGAGAAAGAAAATGGACTTTTTATCATCTCCAGATATACAGGTTCTTTTATACATATTTCTGAGGAGTATGGTATGAACTGGGTTATGATATATTTTTAGTACAAATATAATTATCATTGAATAATTGGACATGTATTGGAAATACCTGCTCGTGTTGTCTGGCTGGCCAATTTCGTCATTGGACACAATCCAGATACATGAGACGGTGGAGGTGATTTCAGCATCGGACAAGAGCCATGGCGAACACTCTCTAAAGGTTGAGAACCTTCAACCATCCTTTGTTGACGCCAACCAAACGTTGAATAGACAAGATTCCCATCCTTAGATCTCGAATTGACCACCTCAAGTACTTCTGCTTCACCCTTGCCTTCATATTTCATGGGTCCTATACCTTGAATTTTATAACCTTGATCCTCCCATTTTTGGGCAGGGATAGGAAGAGAGAATAATCTTGCGTATAGAGCTGAAGGACCAAATTGATTCCACAGCGTCTTCTTTACGTACCTACAACATCATCAACTAGAGATCCAAAAAGATGTCGCCAAGCACTGCAAGCTTACTTACCAAGGTTCGATCTCCCAAAAGCTCATATGTCTACGACCTGCCGTATTTGTGTCTCCAAAAACTTGAGGAATGGTGTTCCGAGGCGAAAGGAAATTACGTAAAATGGTTTTTCGAAGGTTAAGTACAAGCATCAGGGCATTTTGGAACATATTTGTGGTCCATGATACCTCGAGCTTGAATGCTGTTCGAAGCTGGTCGTCCATGAACGACACTACAGCACTCTTGACTAATGGTCCAACAAAGCTTGGTATGGTCGAAGCGTATAGATGAAAAATAGCTTCAGCTATTGCGGCGTTATGATCAGATGGTCCCATATTTTGCAGCTCGAAGGCCTGCGAGGAAGCAAGTCAGTCTTATCAACCTCCTACAACAACCGAAGAATCAACCAGAGTAACTTGAACTCACAGCAATGAATTCAACGCATGCTTCATAGCTCTTAGGGATATCGATCAACCCCATACGCCTTCCGACTTCATTCCAGAAAACATAAGAGGCGTGTTTTTCTAAGGGTGTAGTCTTTCTCCAGTCGTATTTGTCGATCCATTCCTGAGCATGTTAGCCAGTTAAGAGCCAAGGTTCTATGTTTGATTACCCTACCAAGGCTTCAGAGACCAACAAGCATAGGGTGTACACCATTTGGTCCATCTTGATGGCATCTCCATAACGAGCGTGTATCCAATTAACTCTGTTAAGAGCAGTACACGCTCTCTCACTGTCGATATCATTGACCAACCATTCACCAACCAAAACAGTAGTGTCCGCGTATCGTTTCCCAGGACGGTCTATCATCTCTCTCGCGCCGACAGACACTTTAGAGATGCCTGGTATGGCAAAGGCCTACAAAGATTTAGTATGGTAGAAGCATGACTAAGAGTGATCATCAGACTCTATACAAACCCTCAAGAAGGCGAAATCTTTTCCCGCCAAGAATGTCCAAGGACACTCAAGAAAAGCCATCTGACCTAGGATCGACTGAGCATCTCTATAGTTGATCGAACGGAATGTCTTGTAATCTGAGCCGTATTTCTTCTCCAAGGCGTGGATCCTCTGATATCTTAGACGTCGGACAAGGCAAATCCAAGCTATTGTCAAACATACAAGAAGCTGAAGCAACATCGTGACATAGTACTCAAAATGAGTATAGTATTGCTATGATGTTGACTTGGGGTCAGGCTGATACCTAAGTCGTATGAGAAATGTGGGAAGCTTATAACAGTATTTAATAGCAAACTTGCTCCAATGAGTTGACCGTGCCCAGATGGTGGCCTAATACGCTCTTATATCGGCACCTGCACAATTATCCAGGGTTGGGTAATTTGGTGCCTTCTAGTTTTGGTAAAAGAAATTTAAAACAAATATGCCGCTCTACCACATTACGGGATCGGCTACAATTTGCGCTTTTGCAATAATCTTGTCTAATAATAATACTACCACATGCTTTTATGAGATACTTCCAGACAAAAGGTCATATTTGTGTGATCATGGGTAGCGCTGTTGATCGCAAGTTCTAATGTAGCGGGTCGTATTTGATGCGATTCTGAATAACCTAGCCAACGCCCAAGCTTGCAAGGTTGACGCCACATCACCCACACGTTTGTCCTACCGAGACATGCTCGGTCTAGTGCCCCACAACGAACAGCTTCTGGTCGAAGGTACTGTCTCGCATTGATGTCTCATCGACAACCTCGAACTTTGCCTGTTAGTTGTCATATTTTTATCTTATGCAACCTGAACACTGGACTCAATAACTGACGTGTTTGTCAATGACAGTCTCGATATCTCTGTCACTTTTGCCTATTGCTAACTTGCTCTGAGATTATTCCTAACATGCTGGCAATTTATCAGGTAGGAGTCAAGGATAGTCCTCGTTAGGATCACAACGTTCTACCATACCTCTATTGAGAGTATTTTAGAAAAAATGCGCATTTCTGACTTTTGCTGATCTCAAATGACGTTGGTGTTAGATGAGATCAATTCTCGCCTGCTAGCTATATTGCTCAACATTGGATGGAAGCGTGAATTCGAATCTATTATCTTGTGAAAGATTTCACACGAGAGTCGCAAGCCATATCGCCGGCCACAAGTCTCGTTGAACTTTATTTAGAAATAGAAATTGTACTACATATTAGACTCGAAAGAACCTATGCATGACAAACGGTATCGTGGTGTAAGTTCGAGTAAACAAGCTTACAATGCTTGGAAAACATAACATGCTTTTTCAAAGTTTCTATGATCACATATAAATGTTTTATTTTCCAGATCACTTACAGCCGTTGACACCTAGAATGAAAAGATGGTCAGAGGATCATGGTTTCCCTCTTCTGCTCATACTCCTCCAGACAAATATAGAGCCAATTGCAATCTGTCATTCATCATGATTGGAAACATACAATATTCACTACAATTGAGGAGTACAAAGTTATTGTGCTTTCCAGAGTTTTGTGATCTCTATTGTACCCGTGCCGCTCGATCAAAAGTCTCTTGAAGTCTTACACATATCTCATAAGCTCAGTATTCATACCATTATAAACAAAAGTTGATGAGAACGTTTCATTGAACACTAATATGTGAGTTTGTTTGTAGCTTCATCTTCTTTATTCCAATAGCTGCCCAAGTCGTAAGCTTGTGTAACTATAAACAAACAGTATAGTTTCTTAGTTACTCAAGCTTTTTTCCATGGTGCGGTAGCTGTAGAGATATTGTTCAAGTACTTCCAAGA
>Ga0160427_10001380_pt1 | contig 14889 bp, 10 predicted proteins | sample SolpanmetagenomL_FD_108194 | JGI IMG/M metagenome (GOLD analysis project Ga0160427, IMG submission 108194) | Solar panel surface microbial communities from Lawrence Berkeley National Laboratory, California, USA - L | ecosystem: Engineered > Built environment > Solar panel > Unclassified ...
CCCCTGCACGGCCCGGCGGCCGGCCTCCCAGCGCGTGAGCGTGCCGATGCCGATGCCGATCGCGTGCAACGTGCCCGTGGCCACCACGAAGCCGAGCCCGTAGGCCAGCGGGTTGGCCGCCTCTGGCAGCTCCTGGCCGTGGGCATAGCCGTGGAAGATCGCGAACACGCTGACCACCAGCGCGGCCACCCAGAGGTGCGCCCGCACGGCGAAGGCCACGAGCAGGCCGAGCACGAGGGCGGACAACGCGATCATCAGCTCGGGCTGCGGCACCGGAGTCCCAGCCATGCCCAGCACGGCGCCGAAGGCCATCACCATCGGGAAGGCGATCGGCAGGATCCAGGTGGCGGGTCGCCCGAGCTGCGCGCCCCAAAGGCCGACGGCCACCATGGCCACCAGGTGGTCCGCCCCGGTGAGCGGATGCAGCGCGCCGCTGAGCAGCCCGCTGGGCACGCCGACCTCGGTATGGGCGAAGACCGGCGAGGCGATGCCGCAGAACACGGCAGCGAGGATGGAGGTCAGTCGGTTGGAACGCATGCGATACACTCGATTGTCAGCCTGCCCCGGCGCTTAGCCGCTTTCGACGGGCCAGGCACATGACAACTCAAAGTCGGTCGAAGGCAGAGCCGTGACAGCCGCGTACCGCGACCGGACACTCAGACTGCAGCCGTGCCAGGCGCGCTTCAACACCAAGATCTCGCTGTCCAGCTCGAGCGTGACCTGCCGGAGCCAGCCGCCTCAGACCCGATCTCGTGAACATCCCGGTGCGGCGCTCAGGTGGCATCCGCGCCGCTATCGACCACGATCAGCGCGTGCCCACCCAGCGGTGAAGGCGTCCGATCCGGCAGCAGCACCGCACGATAGCGGATGTCCTGCGTCGCCCGCTGCTCGTAATCGACGTCCAGCACGCCGTGACGGTCCAGGAAGCGGTTCATCGCTGCCGGAACGCGGACGCAGCCCTCGGAGGCCGGACGGCCCAGCCGCTGCTCCAGGAACTGCGGATCGGTCGCGTGCACCTGCAGGCGGATCTGTCCGCGCTCGCCGTCGGGCCGCCAGCCCTTCGTCGCCCACTGCCAGCCAAAATCCCAGATCCGCATTCCCTTCAACCCGTAGCCGCGGATGTGATTCTCGTTGAACGTGCCTTGCGCGCGGAAGTCCAGGATGTCCGCGGTGTGCAGGAACACTCCGGTCGGCGTGACATAGTACAGCTTGCGGTTCGGCTGCCCGGTTGACACGTGCGTGCCGCCGATCACGTCCCAGGCGCCGCCGGGATTGGCCACCATGATCACCAGCGCCTGAACCCGCGGATTGCGGTCGACCACGACAACGAGCTGCGGCCGGTCGACCGCCAGCGCCCCTGCGCTTGCCGTGGCCTGCGCCCGGCGGACCCAGGCCTGCTTGTCGTTGGCAGAGAGCACCAGCAGATGCGGCACCTCGGCCGCCAGTGCGGCGCGCAACCGAACGGCCTCTGCCGCCACCTGCGCCGGTGACAGCCTGGGTAGGTCCGGCAGCAACGGCGCGGTGACCCCAGGAGGCAGGACGGCATGCGGCGCTGCCATGGCCGGCGCGCTCGATGTCGCCGGGACGGCGCCTGGGCCGGCCGCGCCCGTTTGTGTCGGGCCGTCGGTGCAAGCCCCGAGCGCCAGCGTCATAGCCAGCATCACGGCGGAAGAAGAACGCATCGGTGGTGATCCCCTGTGATCTCGCGCCACGATTATCCCATCCGGCTGGGTCCTACGCGAACAACTGGGTGAGCGGCGCCGGCAGAGTACCACCATGTCGCCGCCACCTTGATGGCGGCCTGGTCACAACCGGGGTTTCGCGAGGCCGTCTGCCCCGGCGCCACGCTGCTGCAGCCAGGCCTGAGCCGCAGCGAACCGCGTCCAGCCGGGCACCTGCGCCGTCAGGCTGACCTCCCGCCATTTCGGGTGCCGCGGCGGCGCCTGCAGCACCGTCAGCCGCTCGAACAGCGTATCCACGAAGCGTGACAACCGGATGTATCGCTCCGAGCCCGGCTGCCAGTTGTACACGGTCAGCACCGCCCCCACCGCGAGCGTGTCCACGGTGGCGCCCGGGGCGATCAGGCCGGGGTAGTCGGCATGGCTGAAGCGGGAGGGCACGTAGTTCTGCAGCAGAAACCGGTCGGCCGGCAACGCGAGCAGATGCAGGCCGCTGCCGCAATCTCCGGTGAACAGCCGGGCCGGCTTGCCGGCGACATACACCAGCGCATCGATCTCGCCGCGCTGCAGCCTGCCAAGAGCGGTCTCGGCGTCGTCATTCAGAAGCACAGGCCGGATGTCCAAGGCATCGAACATCACCGAGGCCGTCAGCGCGGTACCGCTGCCCCGCACGTCGACGTTCACCCGTTTGCCCGGCAGGTCAGCGATGCTGCCGATCGCCGCCCGGGCCAGGATGTGGACCTCCTCGTCGTACAACTTGGCCAGGTAGCCGAGGCTGGTCGCGAGCCCGGCCGATGACCGCTCCCGGCGCAGACATGCCAGGACGTCGGATTGCACGATGCCGACATCGACGTCGCGCGCGTTCAGGATGTCGGAGACGTTCTGCAGCGAGCCCCTGCCAACGATCGGCAGCACCCGCATCTGCGGCCGGTCCATGGCGAACACCGCGGCGACGTCGGCCGCGATGCGCAGGTAGGTGCCGGACAGCCCGCCCGAGACAAACCCGAGCAGCGCGTTGGGTGCGGCCACCTGCGCATCGGGGATCACCGGGTTGGCCCGGCGTGGCGGCGGCGGCCGCGCCTCCCGCTCCACCGCCGCCGCCGCCGCGCAAGAAGTGCCGGCAACGACCGGGGCGGCGAGCAGCGTGAGCACGAGCCCCCGGCGCGCGTGTCCAGCCACTTCCATCGTCATGGCCCCCGGTTCAGGGTCTGCAGCCGCGCCGCCGCGTCCTTGCTACCCAGGGCGACCGCCTGGGCATAGAGGTCGCGCGCGGCGGACGGATCGGCCAGCACTCCGGCACCCACCACGGGCAGGAAAGTCGGATCATAGGTTTGCGCCAGGCGCAGCGCCGCTATGGCGCTGCCCGCCTCGGCCGCCCGCTCATAGAGCCGCCGCGCCGCTGACACGTCGCCGAGGCCCGCCTGCTCATCCCCGCGCCGCAGCAGCAGCGCCAGGATCGGCGCCGGCACTACGGCCGCAGATGCGGGCGCCGGTGCGGACGCCGGTGCGGACGCCGCGTGGGCTGCCGGGTGCAGAGGCGTGGGCACGGGCAGAGCAGGACCGCTCCGGATGGATGAAACCGTCACCGCCTGCGGCGCCGGACCTTCGACCGGAACGGGCACGTCATCAAAAGCCAGGGTTGCCGTCACCGCCAGGACAAGCCCGATGGCTGGCACCAGCAGCAGCGGACGCCAGCGGCTTCGCGCCGGCCGCAGCATCGAGGGCAGCACTCCCTCACCCAGGGATTGATCGGGGAACAAGGCGAAACGGCTCGGCGGCAGCACGGCTGGGTCGTCGGCCGATATCCCGTTCAGCGGCTCGGCCTCGGCATAGCCACACGCGGCGGGATCAGCGGACCCGTCCTGCGGCACGTCGCCGGGCACCGGAACGGACGACCCGGCGGCCCCGGCGGCCCCGGCCGACAGCGTGCGCTGCACGTCCTGTTCGACCGCCGCCCAGGGATCCTCGTCCAGCTCGGCCTCCGGCAGCGCCAGCCGCACCGCGATCCGCCGCAGCAGAGCCGCGTACTCCGGCGCCGCAAGCCGCGCCCACAGCGTAGGCGTCCCGATCAGCAGGATCTGCGGCACCCGGCACCCGGGCGCCTCCAGAGCGGTCAGGCTTACGAGGCAATCGAGCAGCCAGGCCGAACACGCCTGCGCGTTATCGATCGCCAGCACGGTATGACGGTTTCGGTTGCCGGGCTTGCCGGCCTCGGCCGCCGCAACCTGCTCGATCTGCGCCGAAAGTGCCTCGGTCACCCGGTCGGGTTCATCGATGCGGACACAGCGCATCGACCAGCCGGGCCGCCCGGCCAGCACCGCTTCCAGCACCGTGGTTTTGCCGCTGCTGGGGGGCCCGGTGAGCGCGGCGAAGACATGCCCCTCCTGCAACGCCAGGCTGAGCGCGTCGTAGCATGTCCGTTGCGCCGGACGCAGCGGCGCCAGACCCTGCCTCGATGCTGGTGGAGCCAGACCCAGTGCAGCCAGGCCCGGTGCGGCCAGGGCCTTGTTGCGCAAGAATCGCACCGGCATTTGGTCGCTCATGGCCGATGCCCGGCGGGACAGCAGTGAGAACGGGGCTGAACTGTCATCAGGGTCCCTCAGGCCGGCGGGCGTTGGGCGGTCGTTCGTCGGATCAGGCGCGGGATCGCCCCCGTCAGCAGGCGTCGCGCTTCTCGTGCCAAACCTGCAGAAGCAGCTCGTGGTAGCGCCGCGCGACCTCGGCCCAGCCATACGCTTGCGCGGTCGAGTAAGCCCCCCGGCCGAGCTGCGCGAGATGACTGGCATCGCCCAGCAGCGGGCCCAGCGCCGCTGCAATCGCAGCACCGTCGCGCTCGATCATGTAGCCGTTCACCCCGTCGACTAGGTAGTCCTCAATGCCGCCAACCCGCGTCGCGAACACCGGGACGCCGCAGGCCATCGCCTCCATGCACACCAGCGAGAAAGTCTCGTACCCGGTCGGCAGCACGAATGCGTCGGCCGCGCGGTAAAGGGCCGGAAGATCATGCCGCGGCCCGGTGAAGTGCACGCGCCGGCCCACCCCTTGCGCAGTGGCCAGCCGGCCGTAGGTCTCGGCGTCCCCGGCCCCCACGACGACGAGGTGCGCCGTCTCGCAGCCCGATCGGGTCAGCGCGTCGATGAGCGGGGCAAGGCCCTTGCGGTCGAACTCATGCCCCACGAACATCAGGACACGGCTTGCAGCCGGGATGCCGAAGCGGCCGCGCAGGTCCGCCACGGGTCCTTCGGGCGTGAACCGAGTCAGGTCCGTGCCGTTGGGGATGATCGTGATCCGGTCCCACGGCACGTCGTGGTGCAGCATCAGCTCGTCCACCACCCGACGGGACACCGCCACGTAGCGCCGGGCCCGGCGGCCGCCCAGCATGAGGCGGTCCCGCCCGCCGACCCAGGCGTGCATGGGGTTCAGCGCCCATTTCCAATCCCCGTCGCCGCGCTTCTGCGTAAGGCTGGCCGCGTTGACGGCATGGATCGCGATCACGTCCGCCACCAGCGAATCCCCGTGCGACAACACCACCGAGTGCTCGTTCCAGCCGCCCGGGCGTCGCCCCCGCACCAACGCCGCCGACGCCGCCAGGGTGAAGGCCGGCACTGCGGCGCCACGGCCGAGGTAGCGCCAGGCGCCCCGGGTCGGGATGCGCTGCATCGCGCCCTGCGGCAAGGCGAACCGCACGCTGCGGGCCAGCTCGGGCCCGGTCTCGGCACCCATCGTCGCCGTCAGCACATCGGCCGCCACCCCGGCCTCCTGCCACCGCCGCTGCAACTCGAACGCCACCGTTTCGACTCCCCCCGCCCGGCTGAACTCCTGCACGACCTGCGCGATGCGGAAGTCGGCCGGCGCCCCACCCCACCCGGTCCCCGGCGCCGCCTGCTCCACGCCTGTGCTCAGCATCCCCGGCCTCCCCGTATTTCCGCGACAAGCGTTCCGATCAGGATCTTCAAGTCGAGCCAAAGCGACCACGTGCGGATGTACTCGAGATCCGCATCCAGCCGTTCCGCCACCTGCTGCCGGTCCTGCAGCCCGCCCCGCAGGCCGCGCATCTGCGCCAGCCCGGTCAGTCCCGGCAGGACCAGGTGCCGGCAGTCATAGTCGTACACCAGCGTGTGGATGCGCTGCCCGCTCACGCTCGTGCCCGGCGCATGCGGCCGCGGCCCAACCAGAGACATCTCGCCCCGCAGCACGTTCAGCAGCTGCGGCAACTCATCGAGGCTGAGCCGCCGGATAACCCGGCCCACCCGCGTGACGCGCATGTCGCCACGGACCGTCTGCTGCTTGGCCATACGGTCCGTGGCGCCATCATGCATCGACCGGAATTTGTACATGTAGAACAGCTTGTTGTTGTAGCCGACCCTGAGTTGCCGGAACATTAACGGTCCCGGCGTCTCCAGCCGGATCGCGATCGCAACGGCCAGCAGCACGCCCGACAGCGCCGTCAGCAGCATCAGCGCGCCGACCTGGTCCATTGCCAGCTTCGCCAGTCGCGGCCAGCCCCGGATCGGCGGCTCGCGCACCAGCATCAGCGGCGTCGAGCCAAAGGCGCGCACCTGCGCCGTTTCGGGCGCCTCCGCGATCAGCTCCGCGGCGAGATAGACCTCCTGGATGCAGGGCCGCAGCGTTGCCTGCAGCCGTCGCAGCCCCTCGGCGTCACCGGGCTCGACGGCCAGCACGATGGTGTCCACGACGCCCAGGCGGCAGTCGCTCAGCAGCGTCCGCAGCGTGCCTCGGGCATGCGGCGGTGACCACGGACCCTGAGCGGGCACATACTGCCCGATGACATGCAGCAGATGCGGGTCGGTCGCGCTCAGCCGGGCCATGGTGCGCGCGGCGGCCGGGCCATCGCCCACCACCGCAATGTGCGTCGCCAGCCGCCCGTCCCCGAGCATCAATGCCACCAGTCGGGTGAAGGCCAGGCGCAGCAGTCCGATCACCGCGCCCGCAACGAGCACCTCGCCCGCCACCCAGCGCATCACCGCGTCCGGCGGCACGTCACCCAGCAGGAGCACGACGCCGCCGGCAACACCGGCGGCCACGATCTGGCAGGCCCAGGCGCTGAAGCGCAACCGCCGCCCGGCCGTCCGCTTGCCCGTGCTGCGCAACACGAGCGCCGCCATCAGTGCCGCCAGCACTCCGGGCTCCGGCGGAGGCGAACCCAGCCCGGCCGGGTGGGCGAACACCAGGCCGACACCCACCATGAAGGCTGCGCTGGTCTCCGCCAGGCTCAGCCACACATGCAGCAGCGGCAGCTGCCAGCGCCCGGTCCGCTGCCGCAGCGGCCGCCCGGCCGCCCCCGGCGACAGGAAGGAAAGGTCCTCATGGTCCAGGCCTCCGCTCACGGCGCTTCCCCTTCGTCGATGACCGCGGGTCCGGACCGGGTTCGGCTGACCGGGCCGGCCGTCATGGCGTGCTGCCACGCCGCCTGGCGCCAGGCCTGGCTCAGCGCACCCGCCACCGCGGCATAGGTGAACCGGGCGGCGATGTTCTCCAGCCCCGCCCCGGCGCGGCTGGCACGCTCCGCCGGGGAGGCGGACAGCTGGGCCAGCAGCGCCGCCAAAGCCGCCGGGTCACGCTCGGGCACGATCCACCCGCCCCGGCCGATCACATCGGGAATGGCGCCGCAGGTCGAGCCGATGACCGGCGTGCCGCAGGCCTGCGCCTCGATGATCACCCGGCCGAACTGCTCCTTGACCGCCGCCGTCGTCCGGGTCGGCAGCACCATGGCGTCCTGCGCCCGCATGAATGCCGCCACGTCCGGAGGCCTCCCCCAAGGCTGGAAGGTCACCCGCCCGCCCAACCCGCCCGCCGCCACCGCAGCCCGCAGCGCTGGCTCGTGCGGGCCCTCGCCCATCAGCGACAGCGTGGCGGCAGGCGTCAGCTCCAGCGCCGACAGCACGTCGTCCAGCCCCTTCTCTTCGACCAGGCGGCCGACATAGCCCAGGCGGAGCGGCACCCCTGGAACGCGCATCGCCGTCGAAGCCGGAAAATCCGGCCGGAACACCGCCTCATCGACCCCGTAGCCGATCGGCAGCGCCGGTCCGGCGAAGCCTCCCGCGCGCACCACCGCCGTCGCGTCCGGCGAGCGCGACAACACCAGCGTCGTGCGCGACAGCACATGCCGGCGGATCGCCTCGAACGGCGGCGGCAGGCGCTTGCTGATGTTCTGGTCCACCTCCAGCACCAGGGCGGCGCCAACCCGCCGCGCCAGCCTGCTGGCCTGCAGCGCCACCAGGCTCCAGGGCTCCTCCCAGAGATGGATCACGTCCGGCCGCACCAGCCCAACCTGATGGCGCAACCCGCGATACGTGTGCAGGTACCAGCTCGCCGGCCCGCCGCGCGGCAACAAGACCGGCAGGGCCACCACCGCCACCCGGGACATGCCGGGCGGATCGGCGGTCAGCCAGCGGCCGAACTGGTAGAAGCGCTGCGGCACCACCAGCGTGACCTCCAGGGCCGGATCGTCGGCCAGCGGCTGGTAGCGCAACCGTCCCGCCGCGTGGCTCACTGCGGTATGCGCGATCGACACCACCCGGAGCAGCCGGTCGGGGTGCGCCGCCATCCCGCTATCCACGGCCGAGCACCCGGGTCGCCAAGCCGGAGAGTCCGGTCAGGTGCGCGTAGACATAGGGGAGCGCCCGGTGCCGCCCGTTCAGCGTGTTGCGCCGCAGCCGGAACCGGTCGTCGCCTGACCCGACCAGGCCCTTGCGGGTCGTCGCCCCACTGACATAGCCGGCCTCCTGCACCAGCCCGAAATCACGCGCCCCGCAATCCGCCTGCCGGCCATAGGGAAACGCGAAATGACGCACGGAGCCGCCGAGCTTCTCCAGCAGCCGCGCCCGGCAGCCGCCGATCTCCGCGGCCGCCGCCACGGCATCGAGGGACGCCACGTGCGGATGCGACACCGTGTGACCGCCGATTTCCACGAACGGATCGTCCCGGAGCGCCTGCAACATCGGCCAGGTGATCCGGTGCTGCGCATCCAGCGCATCGGGGTCGAAGCCGTGCGCCCGGCAGAACCCGTCATAGTCCGCCTCTGCGCCGGGGCTGTCCCAGTTCCCGCTGATGGTGCGGTAGGCGGACCGGCGCTGTGCCGCATCGGCCAGCCAGTGGCGCTTGCCGCCCGCCTCGACCCAGTCCCGCTGCAGCAGGATCGTCTCGAGGCCGGCATCGCGCAGGCGCAGGGTTCCGTCCGGGATGCCGGTGGTCACGAACAGCGTGACCGGCACGCCAAGCCGGCGGAACAGCGGGACGATCAGCTCGGCGGTGTCGCGATAGCAATCGTCGATCGAGATATTGACGAAGCGCCGGCTTCCGGGTTGCGGCGGCTGCGCCATGCGCCGGACCGCTTCATCCAGCGTGACGATGTCCCAGCCGGCGCGCTGCAGGTGCCGCAGCAACCGTTCCAGATAGTCGATGTCCAGGTAGAACGCCCGGTTCGGCAGCGCCGCCCACTCCGCCGTTGTGGCCGCACGGTGGAACGTCAGGCAACAGCCGCGAACGCCGGCCGGTCCGATCGATGCACGCCGTTTTCGTATCCATGCAGCCAGGCCAGCGGCGGCACGACCCGTCATCCGGCGGCACAACAGCCGCGCCCGAGGCACCATCAGCCAGAACGACAGGCCCGCGGTGCAGGCCGCCGCCAGGCTGCCGCTGGCCAGGCGGGCCAGCACGCCATCCAGCTGCAGATGGATGACCAGCGACAGCGCAATCAACAGCATCGCTCCCGGCAGCGCCATCGCGAGCAGCCGCAGCAGGCGACGGAAGCAGCCCAGAGCCAGGCTCACGCCGGCCAGCAGCGCCACACCGCGCGTGGCCTCGCCCAACCCCAGTGCAAGTCCGCCGAACCGCTGCACCAGCAGGGTGCCGGCCACGATATTGACGAGGTACGCGGCCGCCACGATCAGCGTCGCCTGGCGGTTGCGCCCCGCACTGTTGAGCATCCGCACCAGGATCCACCCCAGTGTCGCGGCCCAGAGCCCAGCGGCGATCCCTTGCAGCGCCTGGCTGGTTGAGGCAATCGCGGCGGCGTTGAACGCCCCGCGGTGGAACATCACCTCCACCACCTCCGGCGCGAACAGCACCAGGAACACCGAGCCCGGCACGGCGAGCGCCAGCACCGGCCGTGCCAGCGCGTCCATCTGTGCCGGGCCGTCGACGCTCGGCCCCGCCGACAGCAGCGCCAGGCCGAGCGGCTGGCTGACCAGCAGCACCGCGCAGTCGCTCAGCGTCCGCGCGTAGTCGAGCGAGGCCAGCGTTCCCACAGCCAGGCTCGAGGCAAGCAGCCGCTCGATCCAGATCTGCCCATGCTCGGCGATCGGCTGCAGGATCAGCGGTCGCAGCCGCATGAAATACTCGCGCAGCACGTCCAGCACCGGGCCGGGCCTGATTCCCCGCGGGTCGAGCGCGCCCTCTCGCAGCACCAGCAGCAGCGCCCAGACACCTACCGCGTTGAAGGCGAGGCTGAACGCCCAGGCGAGCACCACCGCCTCTCCGGTCAGCAGAAGCACCAGCAGCCCGGCAATGACGGCGATGTTCTGTAGTGCTGCGCGCACCGACGTGATGCGGGACCGGCCGCGCGCGATCTCGGTCGCGGACAGGCAGGTCAGCAGCACCGAGGCCGGCATGGCCAAAGCCATCACTCGGGTGAAAGCCAGGGTCAACATGCGGGCCGGTTCGCTGAATCCGGCCAGCAGCAGGTCGATCCAGAGCGGCGCCGCGGCCTCGACCAGCAGACACAGGGCGACCGCGATCGACACCAGCCCGGCCGTGAGCGCTGCGAAGCGCCGCGCCGCCACACCTTCGGCCATCCATGCCCGGTAGGCAGGGATCAGGATGGCCGGCACCGACTCATTCTGCAGGAAGGCGAGCGGCAACAGCACGGCCGTGAGTCCGCCGCGGAAGCTGTCCGCGATCATCGTGGCGCCCAGGGTCCGGGCCACCAGCACTTCGCGCACCAGGCCGAGGACCTTGCTGAGCAGAGCGCCGCCGATGAGCATGACAGCCAGGCCCCGCGGACTGCGCCGGCCGATGGCTCCGACCGCCGTGCTGGCCGCGCTCACGCGCCGTACACGGCGCGTCGGACCACAGTCCGCCAGCTCTGCAGGTCCGTCATCTTCCCGGTCCGGACCGGCTCCACGATCAGCCGACCCACCGGCGCCGCGGGGTGCGCGGTGCGCTGTGGATCGCGGGGCCCCCGCGCGATGCTCCTGATTGCAGCGTCCAGCAGATCCGGCCGCGCCGCGATCACACCGAGCAGTCGCGCCAGCAGGCCTGAATCGCCGGCCCGTATGGTCCAGCTCGTCCAACCCACCAAGGCGTTGGCCTGTGCCGGCCGGCTGGCTCCAAGACGGATGCATGGGACGGCGTTGGCCTCCGCCCAAGCATTCGCGGCCTCGAAGTAACCCCACTCGGCACGGTGCCGCGGCGGCGGCACCAGCAGCACGTCCACCGCCGCGAACGCGGTCGCCGCAAACGCATCGAACCCCGCCGGGCCGGGCCGACCGGGCGGTGCGGCTGGAGTGAAGCGGACCCGGTGCAACAACTCGCGGGCATCAGCCTGGTCCACCACTTGCTCGTGCCCGGTCCGGACCGGCACAACCAATACCACGCCGTCATCGCAGATCGCCGCGGCCTCGATCAGGTCGAGGATGCCGGACCGATGATCCAGCGGCCCGGCCCACCCCACCACCAGAGACGCGTCCGCTGCTACACCGAGCGCGATCCGCGCCTCGGTGCGCGCTACCCTTCGCTCATCTCGGAACAAGACGGCACCGTCTGCGCCAACGTCCTCCGCCCAGGCTACGCACGATGGATCAACCGCCTTGAGGGCATCGCCCAGAAGATGATCAGGACGCTGGAGCTGTAGTGGCAGCGGGAGAAGCGCGGCCTGGCCGCCGGCACAATCGGGAACCGAAGTCGTGATAGCGTCCATCACAATCCCCTTGTTGATCGTTGCCAAGTCATACACGGTAAAGTTTAGTTTACAATCATAAATAGACGGGAATTTAACGTTCTGTGGTCGGATTGCAGAAGAATGGCAAATTCGTCTCATATTTGAGATGGACAGCAGCTTAGCGCCGAAGCTCGGCCTGGACTCACGACCACAGCGGCATGTGATGCGTCCACGCAGCGGCGTCGGATCCGACTTTGGCGCTGTAGCGGCCGGAAGCTGGAGATTGATTCGGCGTTCGGTCAGCCCAGCGGCAAAGCTTGCTTGTCCCGCACGACCACCCGTTCAATCCATCGCGTCACTTGCGGGCTGTGCTGCAAGAGCGGTCGCTCGACCAAATAGTACGACAAGGTCGCCACGACAGCGGCCAGTCCGTAGGCGAGCGCGAGCTGGACCGCATGCACCCCGCTCCCACCGACCGCGGCCTGGTTGATCCCAAATCCATAGAGGATTGGCAGGTGATAGAGGTAGAGCCCGTAGGAAATGCGCCCGACGAAGCGCAGCGGAGCCCAGGACAGCGCCGCCACCATGCGCGGCGGCGCGTCCGGCGCTGCTGCGGTGGCGACGATCCCCACCGCAAACACCCCGAAGCCGACCAGCGCACCGCACCAATACCAGCCGCCGGCCGGCACCAGGTGGACCGCGCGCCCAATGACGTTGGCCAGCAGGATCGTGCCGCCGGCTAGGCAGGCGGGCATCGCGACGCCGCAGCGGATTGGCGCACCCTCGAATTCCCGCGTCGCGACGTAGCTGCCCAGCAACAGGGAGAACGCCCGGGTCGGCAGAGAGGTGTAGATCAGCTCTCCGGCCAGCAGGTCCGGCACCAGGCTGGCCAGCAGCACCGCTGATCCCAGCGCGAGCAGCGGGGCGGCCACGAGCGTCGCCCGGCGCATCCACGCGAGCGGCAGCACGCCGACCAGGAGCGGCCAGATCAGGTAGAACTGCTCCTCCACCGCCAATGACCAGACATGCTCGAGCGGATAGGGCGTGGGCTGGAACGGCAGGTAATAGTTGAAGCCATACAGCAGCAGGCTTGTGCGGAGCATCGGCCCGGTCGGCCAGATCGCCCCCACCACCAACACGCTGATGTAGTACACCGGCATGATCCGCAGCACCCGGCGCGCATAGAACCGCCGCAGGTTGATCGACCCGGCGCGCCGGCGCTCGGCCAGCAGCAGGCGGGTGATCAGGAATCCGCTGAGGGCGAAAAACAGGTCAACCCCGATGTAGCCGGTGCGCAGCACCTGCACGAGGCGCCAGAACGGTGCCGCACCGACCAAGTCGTCCGTGACCGAGGCATGTGCGAGCAGCACCAGGATCACTGCGAGCCCCCGCAGCCCATCGAGTTGCGGAAGATAGAGCGGCGACAGACCGGAGCTCGAGGTTTGCGGTGCGCCGAACCGATCCGGATCAGACGGCTGCAAAGGGCCCCGGAACGGTCCGGCCTTCACAGCGGTGGCTCGACGTGAAACCGGCTGGCTACTCCGCGGCGAGGCCATCAGCGCACCTTCCAAAAATTAACACAATCGTTATCACAAAACTTTGCTTTACGTCAAAAAATCGCTATTAACTTCTCCAACCGATAGGGCTTCGACATGAATTCGCTCCCTAATCATTTCGGACGAGTGGCTGTTATTCACGATTGGCTTTACGTCTATGGAGGCGCCGAACGAGTGTTGCGGTCGATCCTTCGCGTAATCCCAACGGCTGATGTTTTCACCCTGTTCGATGTGATGGCGCCGGCGGACCGCGCCCGGATCGGCTATGAGCGTGCCCACACCTCATTCCTGCAGACACTGCCTGGCATCGGTCAGCGACACCGACTCTACCTGCCGCTCATGCCGCTCGCGATCGAGCAGTTCGACCTGACCGGCTATGACCTGGTGATCAGCAGCTCCTACGCCGTGGCCAAGGGCGTGCTCACCGGCCCGGACCAGCTCCATCTGTCCTACGTGCACTCCCCCATGCGCTACGCCTGGGATCTGCAGCACCAGTACCTCGCCGAAAGCGGCTTCCAGCGTGGCCTCAAGGGCGCGGCGGCCCGCATGTTGCTGCACCGGATGCGGGTGTGGGACCATCGCACGGCACCTGGGGTGGATGCCTATGCCGCCAATTCGGCGTTCATCGCCCGGCGGATCCGCAAAGCCTACGGCCGGGACGCGGAGGTGCTCTACCCGCCGGTCAGCGTGCCCGCCCAGATCCCGTACCAGATCCCACAGGCACCTAATCCCGGGCACTTCCTCACAGCCTCGCGCCTCGTCCCCTACAAGAACGTTCGCGCCGTGGTCGAGGCCTTCGCCGCGCTGCCCGACCAGCGCCTCGTCGTCGCCGGCAAGGGTCCGGAGCTGGAGCGGCTGCGCGCGCTGGCCGGCCCCAACGTTGAAATCCGCGGCTTCGTCCCCGATGCCGAACTGGCATCGCTGATGGCGGGCGCCGCCGCCTTCGTCTACGCCGCCGAGGAGGACTTCGGTATCGTCACCGTGGAAGCCCAGGCACACGGCGCGCCTGTCATCGCGCTTGGCCGCGGCGGTGCCTGCGAGATCGTGCAGACCCATGGTCCGGCCCGCACCGGCCTGTTCTTCGACGAACCGACACCGGGCAAGATCGCGGAGGCGGTCCGCACCTTCCTGGCGAACCCGGGCGCCTTCAGCCGGTCGGACTGCCACGCCAACGCCCAGCGCTTCAGCGAGCAGCGCTTCGAGCAGGGTTTCCAGCAGTTCCTGCAGACGCACTGGGCCCATCACATCGAACGGCTCCGGCTTGGCCTGCCCCCCGTGCTGGCCGCGGTCGCCTAGCCGTCAACGCCACCCCTGTTGCAGGAACACCCCTGATGCAAGCGATCAGCGCCGACTGCCCTGCCGACGCCACCTCCGAAGACAGCGTGCGCCCGACATTGCCGCGCCAGCTCTGGCATCAGCGCACGCTGTTCGGTCTGACCTTCTGCGCGACCTTCCTGGCGATCATGGGCCTCCTGGTGGTCCTGCCGGTCTCCTACGTCGCCACGGGCTCCGTCATCGTCACCGACCGCGACCCGCTCGTCCGCAACACCTCCGCGAGCTCGGCGCAAAAGATCGGCGATCCCGCCGACATGGAGAGCAACATCCTGCTCATCCGCTCGCCCCGGCTGCTGCGCCTGCTTCTGGACGAGCCCGGCGTGGCCGAGGCGATCGAGAATGACTGCCGCGCCGTGGCAAGGCAGGTGCTCGCCCGACTGCGCCCGGTCAACTGCGCCGCCCTGCCCGGCGACACCGA
>Ga0160427_10001383_pt1 | contig 14870 bp, 8 predicted proteins | sample SolpanmetagenomL_FD_108194 | JGI IMG/M metagenome (GOLD analysis project Ga0160427, IMG submission 108194) | Solar panel surface microbial communities from Lawrence Berkeley National Laboratory, California, USA - L | ecosystem: Engineered > Built environment > Solar panel > Unclassified ...
ACACGAGCGGCGTCCTTGACGGACATGCCGCCTTCGACCGCCGCTACGATCCGTTCCCGCAATGCAAAGTCATACCCTGCTGCACCAACTCTCTTCATTTGTTTATTATGCCAAATGCTCTAAGGGTCGTTGGGATCAGTATTGGGGAGGGAAACGGTAATGGTCCGGCCTTCTGGGAACGCCACAGGCCATGCCAACACAGCGCTCACCACGAGAGACAGCGTGGGACCTCATGCACCGCCGGCAGGCATCTTGGTTCTCACGTTGACTCCAGGCGTTCAGTTCTATCGAACGGGTCTGTGCATATCACACCCCTTGCCAACATGTTCGCGTCGATGGGTCGGGGGCACGCAGGAAACGTGTTGTGGAGTCACCACTCAGCGCGGGACTTGCAATGCTGAGTTGTGACTCTCATTCAAAGAAGTCTTCGTCTATTTCTAACAGCTCCAGCTTACGTTTCGTCTGTACACCTACACCATAGGTCAGCATGAGTGTCGTCAATTGAGCGCCGTCAATCAATATCAGACGGTCTTTTGCTTCACCACTTGCGTAAAGTCTGGCGTCCTTGGTGTAGTCCGACGTGGTGATGAAGACGCCGCGCGTCACTCCTTTTCCGTGAAGTGCCCCTACGAAGCCCTGTAAGTCCGGGCGTCCGATGGTATTGCCATCCTTATACCGTTTGGCCTGAATATAAATGTTCTGAATGCCCAGTGGGTCTTGTCTGACGATGCCGTCAATGCCGCCGTCGCCGGATTTTCCGGTATGGCTCTTCTTAAGGTTGGCGGCGAAATCTTGCTGATCTTTACCGCCGTATCCCATCGCATACAGAACCTGAATGACTGCTCGCTCGAAGAAAGCAGGCGAACCGGTACGAAGGCGATGTAACAGCTCGACAACCAGCTCCTCATTGAGCCTCTCAACAGCGGTGACAGCAATACTCAAGTAGTCCTGGTCAACCTGATCGGCCGGTACCGGCTGCACGACACCGGACTTCGTCCCCCCCTTGGTCTTGTTTGCCTGAATCTCAGCGCGTTCCGACAGGTACTTCTGCCATTTCGGCTGAGTTGCAAAATCATCCTCGCCCAAGGCTGTGCCGAGAGTAGGCAGGAGCTTTCGGCCCGCCTCTGAAATCAGGAAGCTCGCCCGCTGCGGCTTATCCAAAAGACCAGCTCGGAAGAGGTTGCTACATGCCCAGTCGATGCGGTACTTAGCGCGCGAATACCCGCTAGGCAAGGTCTCGGCGAGGATGTCGGGAGCGAGCTGTGCCACTTGCACGACCTGATCTCTGATCTCACTGCTGTGCCTCATGATTCCATCAGCCATAAATTTCAGAACGAGCGCGTTGAATTCGTCGTAACTGAGCATCTTGTTATGCATAACCTTATGATACTTACTTAATTTCAGTTTATCAGATGTCGATATGAAGAGGAGAAGTGGCTCGCAAAAAGCGCTCGCAATTGACCTGAGAGAGGACTTCGCAGTGATTGACACGCGCTCCGTTCTGTAACCAGACCCCCTGGCCTACGTCCACGAAACCGGCATTTCCGGACGTTAAAGCATATCGACCATCTAGGAGACGAAAGCAGAGCCCTTCAGCCCAACTCACTTTCATCAACAGGCACTGAGGCGTATTGATTCCATCCAGGATTTCAGCAGTTCCGCGACTGGTAGGTACCAACTAAAATACGTGCCACATGGTGAAAGCACTACGCTACATCTGAATACAGTTGCTTTAAATTGCCCCTGGACTGCGCCAAATTCAGCAGAAGTCCGTGTCAGACGATATCGTCATCGTAATGCGATTTCAGCACGTCTTCTGACCCGGTCGCGAAGACCTGATCGAGCTGCGCCTTCACGCTGAGCAGCATTCTCTCATTCAGCTGTTCAAGATAACCTGGCCCAGCCAATTTCAGGCCGTCTCTCCAGCTTTTGATGTCTGTGTATGGAGGTGCCAGAAGCATCTGTCTCAGCTCATCTTCTCTGCTTGTCATTGCTCCTCCGCCACGATCTCCCACTTGCCCGTCATCTTATCCTGACCGATGGAAACCAGCTTGAATTTGGTGCCAGGCTTGAACAGTACCTCCAGCTCGTGCGGCACTACCGATACCTCATCGATGACCACGCCGGATTTGGACGTGAGGCTGAACGTCATCTCCTTTTGCATCGCTCCTGCGGGTGAATATGCCGAGCTGAGGAAGGCTTTTTCAACCCAGACGTCTCCGGGCTTCATGGCCTGGAATATCGGTAGGCGCTCGAGTCCTTCGCCTCTGTAGGCTTTCCCGCCGTACGCCGGAAGCTTCCCGAGCCCGACGAGAATTTCCTGGGCCAGGACGTCGGCGTCCGCGGTGGTGACCGTGGGCATGTTGAACCTCGTGCTGATGAACGAATTGGTTTTGCTCAACTCTGCCGCGTCGGTTCCGGCGCGCAGCGCTCCGTTGAGCGGCACGTAGGCTCTGGTGGTGTACTGACGGATGGCGATGATCTCGGAGTCCGACAGGTTCTTGAGGGGCGGCAGGGCCTTCCTGAGTCGGGCGATCTCTGCTGGAGATTCAGCGAACGTCCGTTCATGCAGGTTCTTCCAGTACTTGTTGTAGAGAAAGTCGTTCGTGGGATTCGCCGTCTTCGGGAGCGCAGGTCCAGCGCGGGCCGCCGTCAAGGCCCGCGTGGGCGCAGCCACGTTCATGCCCTTGACAGGGGCTTTGGCGAACATCGCCGTCTTCTGTGCGCTGGTTTTGACGCCAGCGGCACTGGCGACCAGCAGGACCAGGTCGCCGATCATGCCCAGGAACGCTTTCGAGGCGGCCTTGAGCTTCCCTACGTCCCCCTTGGCGGTCCAGGCCAGGGTCAACCAGCGCTGACCGGCCTTGATGGCCGCGTACCCGGCCGCGATGGCGAAGCCGCCCGCGATGGCCGTGATCATGCCCTGCAGCCCCACCGCCAGCACCTTAGTAAGCATGGTCGGTTCGGGAACAGCGGCGAGCGCACCGACCAGGAACTCCGCTCCGACCATCGCCACGGTGGTCGCCAGCAGCACGGGCCAGTGTTCCTTGACGGTCTTCCAGGTCTCCCCCAGGACTTCACCGATGTACTGCGGCGACTCCATCACCGAGCGCAGGATGTTGGCCCCCGGCCCGTTGCCGACCGCGTTTTTCGTCTCGGCCCAGCGGCCTCCGGTGATGCTGCCGGACCCGACCTGACCGACCAGCGACTGCGCCATCTGAGGTCCGGGAATCCAGAGCACCGTTCCGGCTTTCAGGGTCTGCCCGCCCTGGAAGGCCCCGGTGCTGCGCTGCCGATCGACGTATTCCAGCACGTTGACGTAATAGCGCAGGTCCTGGCCGGGTTTCACCAGGCCCTGGTAGTACCGTTCGGCCACCCCGATCGCCGTCTGACCGCCCGTCACCCGGATCAGTCTGGCTCCGGGATCGGGCAGGTCGGTGGTGACTCTGGTCGTCTGGACGTATCCCGACTTGCCACTGGACAGGGAGATGCGGCTCCAGCCGTCGGCGGTCTGACTGATGACGCCGACCCGGGTGCCCAGGGCCACCGGCTGCGGCGCGACCAGGCCACTCCTGGGATCAGGCGAGATGTGGACGTTCGCCCCGTCGGCCTGCTTGATGACGCCCAGCTTGCCGACCGTCAGCACAGGTGAAGCGGTGGTGGAAGAAGCGCCCTCCTTGCGCTGAACGGTGGTGCTCGGCGTAAAGGTCGCGCTCACGCCCGTTCGGTGTCGAACTGCGGGGCGACCGCTCCGTCCGCTTGAAGGCTGTATGGCGGCGATCCTGGCCCCCATCTGACGGGCCTCCGCTTCCAGTCCGGCGTCCGGGTCGATGCCCTTCCCGACCTGCCCCTTGCTCTGCTGGACGGTATGGGTCGCCTCATGGGCCAGCAGTTCGATGCCCGTCTGGCTGTTGGGATCGAACTTGCCCGACTGGAAATAGATGTCCTGCCCGGTGGTGAAGGCCACGGCGTTCACTTTCTTCGACAGCAGATCCGCCTCGGTATCGGCGTGAACACGCACGCCCGAGAGGTCATGGTTCAGGCTGGCCTCCAGCTGGCGTTGGACGGCGGCCGGAAGCGGCATGCCACTTCCCCGCCGCGCCTGGAGACGCTCCATGATCGGCTGCGCTTGATGGTCAAGGTCTGCCAGTTGTCGCTGAAGGCCGTGCAGGTGCAGGACGGCCTCGTCCCTGGCCTCCTCCGCCTGCTGGCGTTGCAGCGCCTCGTCTATAGCCCGTTGAAGCAGCGGACGCTCGGCCGGTGACGTCAGCGCGAGGACCATCCTGGGAACACTGCCCGTCAGCGCTTGACGCTGCAGCGTTGCCAGACCATCGCCGTATTCGGCGTAGCGTTGCGTCGCCGGGCCCCGGTCGGTCTTGAACCCCTGCGCCAGACCGTGACCAATGGAGCGGAGAATCCCGACGTGGCGCGCCCGGTCGGCCGCGCCCAGCCAGCGGGTTTGGTTCGGAGCCGACGGATCTTGAACACGCTGCACTTCCAGTCTCGCGGCCTGCACCCACTGCCCTGGCGTTGCGGGTGCCTGACGGAGAGCTCCGACTGGCGCGGTGCGAGCGGCCTGACGCTGCAGGGCGGCCTCGACGGCTTTGGCGGAGACCGGGAGGGGTCCGGCCTCTGCCTGAATGACGTTCCGCTGAAGCTCCAGTTCCTGCGCGGCCTCCCGTTGCAGGTTCAGCGCCTGAAACATCGTGCTGGCCTGCTGACGCTGGAAAGCGGTGGGGCGCCGCGTGTGCGTGACGAGCTGCTGCTGGGCCTGCGCCTGCCGCTGGATCCGGGGAGACAGAAGAGGCAGCGGGCCACTCAGCGGTGACAGCACGGGGCTTCCCCCCTTTGTTCTGGCCGGCTTCTCCTCGAACATCTGATCAGCAGTGTACGGGAAGGTGATCAGGGACGCCCGGGCATCTGTGGACGGGTCTTCCTCGAACTTGGGTGACCGGCGGTCAGGACCGACCGGAGAAGAACCGACCCAGCTTCCGCAGCACGTCTCCTTCCTGAAGCTGCGACCAGAGATACGGCTCACCCCGGGAGAAGTCGAAGTCGTCGTTGCGCCTGGGGTAGATGCGGACGCCTTCGGCAGCGGCCGTTACGATGACTCGTGCGCCGAGCCGGAGGCCGTAGGACCTGGCCTGCAGGAAGGCCTCCCGCCAGTCCCGCTCTCCGGCAGCCCGGTATTTCACCTCGACCAGGGCCTGGACCCGCTGTTCGGGGGCGACGCCGGTCAGGCCGATGGCGTAGTCCGGGTAGACCCGTTCGCCCCGGCCCATCCGCACCGGCAACTGCCGGACCCAGTCGGAGGCCTCGAGACCGGCCCGCCGGAGCAGCGGCTCGACCAGCTGGACCTCGACGTCCCGTTCATTGCCGAGCAGGGTCAGGTCGACCGCCTCCTGGGCAATGAAGTGAGGCGTGCCTGCCGGAAGGTCACTCTTGACGGCCATCATCTGCAGCAGGCGCTCGTATTCTCCGTGCGTCAGGACCTTTCCACTGGCGCCCTGAAGGTTGGCCTTGACGTATCTGTTTCCCCCCATCAGGGGATCAGCGGCGATTTCTCGGAAGTGCAGATCCGGGAGGCGCATCGGCTGTCCGATCTGCACTGTCTGCTTGTAATGGAAGAACGGGTCGACGTAGGCGTCCTCGACCACCCGCCAGAGCGAATGAACGGAACTGACGGGGCTACGAATGTACATGATGCAGACGTCGCCGCGGCGCATGTCGAGGTTTCCCTGCCAGTGGTAATCGGTGATGTTCTCGAGCGTTTCCATCGAAGCGAGGTCACCGTTGTCGACTCCACCGATCAACAGCCAGGCATTCCGCGGCTCGGGCAGCTCGGCCTGGACACCGGCTTGGACGCAGTTGACTGAGAAATCGTACATGAAGGCCAGCAGCTCGGGGAGTGTCATGCCATGGAGCTGCCGGAAGTCCTGAAAAGCGGCACACAGTTGGCCGTAGTACAGCCAGCGGGCCAGGTGATCTTGTTTAGGTGGCACCGGCGGCAGAGGCATGCCGAACGCTTCAGCCACCCGAAGGACGAGGTAGTAATGGCCGGTGAACCCGTACGGCAGAAAGACGTTCGGATGGGCCAGGTGAAGTCCCAGGCTCAGGAGTCCGAGGTTCGAGAAGGGTTCCTCGAGCGTGAGCACGTCGTCCGCGTCCTCGGACAGCCTGACGGTTCCGGAATGGACCAGGTCGGTCAGGAGCTGCTGAACCTGTTCCGTGGTGTCCACCGGTGCCCCGAGGGCGGCGTCACGGACAGCTTCGATATAGGTGGTCGACTCCTCGTCCAGAGGAACGTCCTCCCAGACGTCTCCCTCCGTGGACTGAATTTCGATCCAGGTGCCGACTCCGAGAAAAAGCTCTGTCAGATCAGCCCTGTCCGCGAAGTTGTCCAGCCAGTCGAAGTATTCCAGGGCCAGCTGTCCAGGAAACGAGCTGAGGTACAGTGCCCATACGTACGGGTTGAGGGTGGCCGGCATACCTGATGGTAGAACACGCCCTCCCGCCTCCGTCCCTCGCCTGTGCTGCCCCGCCGGATGACTGGAACGGTTCTGAACAGTTTCGGCCGTTGAGTTCAGCGTGGCTGGCTGGAGGGACTGGGCCACCGGTTCAGGCATCGAAGGCAGATGTGAGATGTGCCCTGTCAACTGTCCTGCCGCCAGGTCAATGCACGTCTCGTCGCCAGGCCGCGTCAACCAGTGACGTCCCTCATCGTCCGTGAGGCTGTCAGGGCCTGTCGCAGGCTGGGTGGACACTGGGTGCAGGAGGAACACCCATGACCGAGATGACCATCACCACCCACGCCACCGAACGCTTTCTGGAACGCTTCGCCGGGAACCTCAGCTGGACGCTGGCCCAGACGCGGCTGCGAAAACTGCTGAGGCGCGCACGCTTCATCCGGGTGCAGCCGGGCGAGGGGCGGCTCTACGGGCTGGGCGAGATGCGCTTCCTCGTCTGCCAGGGTGTGCTGGTCACGGTCTACCGTCCCAGCTACCACCCGGCCGGACTGGCCGAGGACCTCTGGTGCACCGCCGTATGACCGGGCAAGTGTGGCCCCGCGCGACAGTCTCTGACGCTAGCGTGAAGGCGTGACGCGCCCCGATCTCTCCACCCTCCGGCAGGTCCTCCTCCATCCCGATGCGGCGCGGCGCCTGACGCTGGCTGCCGAGGGACGCCCGCTGGAGGGCCTGACACTGCTGACGCCGAACGTCGCCGCCGGGCGAACGGTGCGCAGCCGGCTCGGCGACGGGTTGACGGCGCGGGCCCTGTCGCAGCTCGCCCGTGACCGGCTGCGCGCCGCCGCCTGGCGGCCGCTGCGCCCCGGTGAGCGGGACGCCTTCCTTCGCCGCGCCCTGGCCGAGGTGGACTTCAGGTACCTGGAGCCGCTGCTGGACCGTCCGAGCACCTGGGCGGCCCTGCAGCGGCTGATCGGAGAGCTGCTGCGCGCGAACGCCGAACCGGAAGCGGTGCTGGGGGTGGCCAGAGGCGCCCGGGAGGAGGACGTCGCCGGCGTCTTCGGGGGCTACGTGCGTCAGTGCGTGCAGGAACGCCGATTCGACCTCAGCGGCACCGAGTACTTCGCCTGCCGCTTCGCCCGTCCCGACCCGCTGCGGGCCCTCGTGCACGGCTTCACGCACCTGGACGCCGCGCAGATCGCTTTCCTGGACGCGCTGCTGGGGCCGGGGTCGGTGATCACCCTGCCGGACCCGGCGGTCCAGCGGGTGCTCGAGACCCGCCGGACGGTGGAAGCGCTGGAAGGCAGAGGCTTCAGGAGTCAGCCTCTTGGGCGTTCGGCCCCGACCGTTCCGGTGGTGGCTTCGGTGCATGCCGCGGCGGACGTCGAGACGGAGGTCCGGTCGGCGCTGCGGCAGACGCGCGCCTGGCTGCAGTCGGGCACGAAGGCCGCGGAGCTCGCCCTGGTGGTGCGTGACGAGGCGACCTACCTGCCGGTGCTGCTGGAGGTGTCCAGGGAGTACGGGCTGCCGCTGACCGGAGCCCAGCAGCTGCCGCTCGCCCACACGCCGGTGGGGGCGCTGGCGCTGATCTGGCTCGACGCGCTCGCGGAGGAGTGGAGATTTTCGAGAACCCGGGCCCTGCTGACCCATCCCTTGCTCGGCCTGCTGCCGGAGAGTCTGACGGTGTCCAGGCGGCTCTCCGCGCACTTCCCGGCCGGGCTGGAGGCCTGGGATCCGGCACTGACGTGGCTCGGGCTGGAGGAGTCCACCTCTCTGGCCACCGCGGTGCGCACCCTCGAACGCCTGCTGGTGGACGGCGGCGTCCGGGCGCGCTGCGGTCAGGACGCCCTGCTCAATGCCCACACCGCGTCGCTCGTCGAGGCGCTGCAGGGCGCGGCCAGAGACGAGGCGCCCCGCCCCCGCGAGGAGGTGACCGCGCTGCTGCGTCACCTGCTGACGACGCACACGGTGCCGCTGCTGCTCGGCAAGGGGGGCGTGCGGGTGGTCAACCCGCTGGGTCTGCTCGGACGCCACTTCCGCCGCGCCTGGGTGCTGGGACTGGCCGACGGCATGTATCCGCCTCGGGTGGGAGACTCGCCTCTGCTCGACAGCACGGTCCGGGACCGCTGGGCGGAGGCGGGCGTGCACGTTCCGGACGCGGCCACCACCTCGGCGGTCGAGGAGACGGTCTTCTCGGGAGCGGTGCTCGGCTGCGCCGAGGAGCTGGTGCTGAGCCGCCCGCGCCGATCCACGCAGGGGCGGGCCCTGGGGCAGAGCGTGCTGCTGACGCGTCTGGGCGAGCAGCCGGCATGGCCGGGAGCCGTTCCGTTCGCTTCAACACAGGAAGACCTGCTGGCGAGGGCCGTCAGTGGGGAGGGATTGTCAGCGGAACTGCAGCAGGCGGCCCGCACCGAGACCGAGCGGGACCTCGGCGAACTCTCGCCTCACCATGGATGGATCGGGGAGAGCCTGTGGGATCCGGAGTGGGCCTGGAGTCCGTCCCAGCTTCACGACGTCGGGGCCTGCCGCTTCCGCTGGTTCGGACGCAAGATGCTCGCCCTGACCGAGGAGGATGACCCGGACGCCGGCGAGGACCGCCGAGTCATCGGCACCCTGCTGCACGCGGCGCTGGAAGGCGCGCTGCGCGGCTGGACCCCGGCGGACGAGGTGGGCGTGCTGCTGGAGCGCGCGGAGCAGGCCCTCGACCGGGCAATCCTGAGAGAACGGCGCGAGGGGCGGCTGCGTCCGGGGCCGCTGTTCGAGACCGAACGCCTGGAGTGGCTCGGCAGCGTCGGGCGCGCGGTGCGTTCCGCGGACTTCCTGCCGCCCGGCTGGAGCCCGGAGCAGGATGGGCTGGAGCAGCAGATCGACCGCGTGCTGACGGTGGGCGGGGCGCCCTTCCGGCTGCGCGGTGTGGTGGACCGGGTCGATGTGACTCCGGGAGGACGGATGGTGACGGATTACAAGGCCGGGAAGTACATCAGCCACGTGCAGCCGGGCGCAGAAGGCTTCGGGAAGCTGTCGCTGGAGATTCAGCTGCCGCTGTACATGCGGGCGCTGAACGCCGCCGGGGGGCGGTACATGAGCGTCGAGGGGGCGGAGGTGATCGGCGCGGCCGGCCGCCTGAACGACAAGCGCGGCTACGACACTGGCGTTCACGAGGGAGAGCTCGACGCGTTTCTGCTCGGCGTGCAGCGGGACCTGGCGGCGGGCGAGGTGCGGCCCCGACCGGACCTCAAGGCCGACGCGTGCGGGTTCTGCACGGTGAGCGCGGTCTGCCGCTACCGCGGTGGGCAGCTGGTGAGCGCGTGACGGCCGTCCTCCGGCCCACGGACGCGCAGGCGCGCGCGATCGGCGCGGCCGGGAGCGTGTTCATCTCCGCCGGCGCAGGGAGCGGCAAGACGCGGGTGCTCGCCGAGCGGATCGTGCGCCTGCTCTCCGAGACCGGCGGCCCGAACCCGAGGCAGGTGGTGGCGGTGACGTTCACCGAGGCGGCCGCGTCCGAACTGCGTGCCCGGGTGACGCGCTTCGTGGAGGAGCGCGCGCAGGGCGGTGAGGCCCACTGGCAGGCGGTGCTGCAGGGGCTGCCGCTGATGACGGTCGGCACCATCCACGGGCTGTGTGGCCGGATCGCCCGCGAGCACCCGGTCGAGAGCCGTGCCGGGCTGAGTTTCCTGGTGCAGGACGAGACGCAGGCGCGGGCGTGGCTGGAGGAGCGGCTGCCGCTGGCCCTCTCGGAAGGGGCCCAGGCGGACCTGCTCGCTTTGCCCGGAGCGCTGCGCAGAGAGGCGGTGGAGGCGCTGCTGGCCGACCCACTGGCGGGACGCTCGGCCCTCGACGTGGCCGTGGGCCTGATCAAGCTGCCGCCGGCCGAGCGGACACAGCGGGCCTGGGCCGAGGTGAGCGGCGAATGGAACCGGGCGCTGGCCAGCCTGGCCGCCCTGGCGGGGCCGGGCGGAGAGCGCCTCGAAGGGTACCGCTCAGAAGTGGTCCGCCTCGCCCGGCCCGCCCCGTGCCCCCCGGAGACGCTGAGGGCGGTCGAGGCGGCGCTGGTCGGCTACGGCAAGGCCCTGGGCGGCAAGAAGTGGGACGAGGCCGTCAAGGAGCAGGTGCATGCCGCACTCAGGAGCGTGCAGTCGCTGTGCTCGCGCCCTGACCTGCAGGGCGAGGCGTCCACTGCACTCCAGGCCCAGGACCGGGCGGTGCTGGCGCTGAACCGGCTCTTCACGGCCGTGAACGCGCGGCTGCAGGAGTGGCGGTCTCAGGAGGAGGTCGCCACCTTCGCGGACCTCGAGGTCTACGCCGACCGGGCGCTGCAGGAGGCGCACGTCCGCGAGTACTACGCCGAGCGCTTCACACACCTGCTGATCGACGAGGCGCAGGACACCAACCCCGTGCAGTGGCGGATTCTCTCCTCGCTCGCCGGACCTGGCGTCAACCTGACGGTGGTGGGCGACGAGAAACAGAGCATCTACGCCTTCCGGCGGGCGGACGTGCGGATCTTCCACCAGGCCCACGCCCACGTCCGGCAGGGCGGTGGGGAGCGCGTCGCGATGCACACCTCGTTCCGCACGCACGCCGGGCTGGTGGAGATCATGAACGGCTACTTCCAGGCGCGGATGACCGGCCCGGAGAACCAGGAGAGCACCCGCGCGACCTTCGAGCCGCTGGACGCCTTCAGGCCCCTGAACCCGGCCGCGGAGCCGGCCGCCGAGTGGCACGCCGTCACCGGGGAGATGGACACCGGCACCCTCCGGCACGCCGAGGCGCGGTACCTGGCCGCCCGGATCCAGGGCCTGCTCCTGGCGGGCCGGGTGGTGCACGGCGTGGCCGGCCCACGGCCGCTTCGCCTGTCGGACATCGCGGTGCTCTTCCGGGCAAGGACTGACCTGGACGTGTACGAGGACGCGTTCGCGCGCGCGGGCCTGCCGTTCGTGGTGCACGGCGGGCGGGGGCTGCTGACCCGCCCGGAGGTGCAAGACGCGCTGAACCTGCTGCGCGCGGTGGCCGACCCGACCGCCGACGTGACACTCGCGGCGTATCTGCGCGGCCCAGCCCTGCACCTCAGCGACGCGCGGCTGCTGGCGCTCGCCCGTACCAGGGAAAAGGGCGAGACGCTCTGGACCGCCGCGGAGCGCAGCACCGACCCGCTGGTTCGGTCGGCCGTGGCGACCCTGCGGGAGCTGCGGTCGCTCGCCGCCACCCTGAGCGCCGCGGAGCTGCTGATGGAAGGAGACGCCCGGCTGCACCTGCGGGCCATTCACGCCGCCCAGCCGGACGGGCCGCGGCGGGTGGAGAACCTGCGCCGGCTGCAGGGCCTGCTGCGCCTCTGGGCGAGTGACGGCGTGCGGAACGTCACGTCCCTGCTCGCGCACCTGAAGCGACTGGGCCGCCTCGAGCACGAGGAGCCCGAAGCGCCCGCCCCGCACCCGGACGCCGTGCAGCTGATGACCATCCACGGCAGCAAGGGCCTGGAGTTCCCGGTGGTGATCGTGGCCGATCTGCTCAGGAGCGGCGGCGGCGGCGCGCCCGGCATCCGTTTCGACGCGGAGCGCGGCCTGGCCCTCCGGTTGCCGCGCAGCGACACGCCGGCCCCCGCCTGGGAGAGCCTCGGGGAGCTGGAGAAGGAACGGGACACGGCGGAGGCCGAGCGCGTCGCGTACGTCGCGTTCACCCGCGCGGCCGACCTGCTGATCCTCTCCGGCGTGGCCAAGGACAGCCCGGCCGAGCAGAAGCGGCTCGCCGTCTTCGAGGATCACCTGCCGGTCCAGGGGGTGGCCCGTTTCCGGGTGGACGCCCAGAGTGTCACGGCTCCGCCGAGACTGAACCTCGACGTGCAGACCGGACGGCCCCGCCTGGAGGTCCTCGGTGGCCCAGGCGCGTCCCTGCCGGATTCATTGCCGGTGACCGCCCTGGGCACCTACCGGGTCTGCCCGAGGCAGTTCTCCTACCGCTACGTTCACGGCTTCCTGCCGCTCGCGGACCTCTGGAGCGAGCAGGCCAGCCAGGAGACCAGCAACCCGGAACGCCGCGCGGCCGGCCGCACCCTGGGCGACGCGGTGCACAAGGCGATCGAGGGAAACTTGAGTGCTGCGGGGATCCTCAAGGCCTTCGGACATCTCGCGCCGGTCGACCTCGCCGAGGTGGTGAAGATGGCGGCGGCGGCGAACGGAGAGGCCTTCCGGGCGGCCTCCGGTCCGTTCCTGCGGGAACGGCCGATTCAGGTGGTGATCGGCGGCGTGACCTTCGAGGGCGTGGTCGACGCCTGGAACGAGGAAACCGGGCTGGTCCTCGACTACAAGACTGACAAGCACCTGGATCCACAGCACCACCTGCCGCAGCTGGCGGTGTACGCCCACCGGCTCCAGGCACAGTCGGCGGCCCTGGCGTATCTGAGGCACGGAAAGCTGCACGTCTTCACGGCGGCCGAGCTGGAACGCGGCTTTCAGCAGGTCGAGGCGGACGTCGCCCGGATGGTGGCCCTCGACTTCGCGCCTGACCCCTCCCCCGCCGCCTGTTCGCACTGCGCGTTCCGGGGCGTGTGTGACGCGGCAGAGGTGCCGGCGTGACGCCCCTGGTGATTCTCGAATATGCCGGGGAGGGCGAGAGCGCCCGGATCGTTCACGCCGAGCAGGACGGCCGGACCGGGTACTTCCAGGTGGTTCCCGAGGACGACTGGGTGAACGACGACCCGGTCTGGAAGGGCGAACACCTCGAATGGCTCGCCGCTGAGCTGGAAGTGGCCCTGCGGTCCTTCCGGCATCCCTGGCCGAAGCTGCGCGGTTCCCGGGTGGCCCCGGAGGCCCTCGCCTCAGTGCGGAACATCCTGGCCGAGCAGGGCGTCACCTGGGACCGCTGGTGGGTGGGAAACTGTCAGCCCGAACAGACCGACGCCGATATTCTCGTTCCCCCGATCTCTGGAGCCGCCATGACCCTTCCTGAACCTGTCGTTCCCACGCCCTATGCCAATGACCTGCTCGAGCACCTCGCTGAGGAAGGCTTCCGGCCGAAGCTCGACGAGGACGGCGACGTGTACTTCAAATACGAGGGCGCCACCTACGTCGTGATTGCCAACCACGGTGAGGCCACCGTCCTGTCCATCCTGCTGCCGTACTTCTGGTCGCTGGAGGACGCGGCCGAGCGAACCCGGGCGCTGGAGGCCGCCATGCACGCCCAGGGTCAGGTCCGGGTCGGCCGGGTGATGGTGCTGGACGACAATGTCTCCGCCAGCGTCAATGCCTACCTGCCGGACGCGCAGAGCTTCCGCGCCGTGTTGCTGCGCAGTCTCGACGGCCTGCACTACCTCGCCAAAGTCTTCCGGGATCACATGCGCGCGCAGCTGGAGAACTGAGGTGACGGCCCCTCAGACCAAAGCCCAGCGGGTGCGGGCGGTGCTCGACCACCTTAGCCGCGCCGAGTGCAGCGCCCGGGACCTCACCCGGCGGCTGGAACTGCCGGAGAACAAGCTGCGCAGCGTCCAGCGTGACCTGGAGGAACTCTGCCAGAGTGGGGAAATCGTGCGGCTGGACAGTGGACACTACCGCCGTCCGGTCCGGGCCGCGGCGCTCAACCCGGTCGAGGCGCTGGCGGTGTACTCGGCCGCTCGGATGCTCTACCACCACGCGGCCGAGTACAACGAGCACTACCTGTCGGCGCTGGAGAAGCTCACGGCGCAGCTGCCCGCCCCGGCACGGCGGGTGGCACTGCTCGCCAATGAGGCGTACCGGCAGCGGCCGAACCGGGGCGAATCGCGTACCTTCGAGCTCGTCGCGCAGGCCTGGCTGCACGGCCGGGTGCTGAAGACCGAGTACCACTCTCCGACGAAAGTCACGCCGCTCGAGCTGATCATCTACTTCATTGAGGTGAACGCTCGCAACCGTGAAGCGTATGCCATCGGGGTCAACCGGCTGCGGGAAGGAGCGAAGCCGTTCGTGTACCGACTCTCCCGGATGCGTCAGGTGACGCTGCTGGTGGACAAATGCGACATCCCGGAAGACTTCCAGCCGCTCGAATACTTGTCGAACGCCTGGGGCATCATGACTGGTGACCCGGTCCGGGTAGAGCTGTTTTTCACGCCACTGGTGAAGGAGCGGGTGGCTGAGAGCCACCTAGGGACAGGGGCAGAGGCAGTGACGCTCGCCAGCGGTCACACCCGAGTGGTACTCACGGTCGGCGGATGGAAGGAACTTGTGCCCTGGATCCTCGGCTGGGGGCCGGAGGTTGAGGTGATTGGGCCGGGCGACCTGAGGGATCATGTCGCAGGCATGCTGACTGTTGGGGCGGCCCCTGACCGCCTGACAGAAATTATGAGAAAGCGTCCCCGGCAGGGGACACTTTCTGTTTGTGAAGACCGAAAATGCCACCGGGGACGCCTCACGACTCTACCAAGCCATCCTGCCTCATCTC
>Ga0160427_10001384_pt1 | contig 14866 bp, 15 predicted proteins | sample SolpanmetagenomL_FD_108194 | JGI IMG/M metagenome (GOLD analysis project Ga0160427, IMG submission 108194) | Solar panel surface microbial communities from Lawrence Berkeley National Laboratory, California, USA - L | ecosystem: Engineered > Built environment > Solar panel > Unclassified ...
CTACGGCAGTGGCGTAAGTGAACTGCTGATCGGCCGGGCCATCCGGGACCGACGTGACGACGTTTTCCTGAGCGTGAAGTTCGGGGCGCAGCGTGCGCCGAACGGCCGGATCATCGGCCTCGACGCGAGACCGAAGTCGGTCAAAAACTTCGCCACCTACTCCCTCAAGCGGCTCGGCGTGGAAGTGATCGACCTGTATTCTCCCAGCCGGGCCGATCCAGACGTCCCGTACGAGGACACCATCGGCGCCGTCGCTGAGCTGATCCAGGAAGGAGTCGTGCGTTACTTGGGCGTGTCGGAGGTCGGGGCCGGGTTGCTGCGCCGGGCCCACGCCATTCATCCGGTCACGGCGTTGGAGATTGAGTACTCGCTGGCTTCCCGGTTCATTGAACCGGAGATCCTGCCGGTCGCGCGTGAAATCGGAATCGGAGTGGTGGCCTACCGCGTGCTCGCGGAGGCTCTGCTGAGTGGCACCCTGCCGCAGGGGCAGGCGCCCGAGGGCGCGCATTTCCTGGCCCCTCGCATGCACGGCGAGAACTACACGCGCAACATGGAGACGGCCAGAGAGCTGAACACTCTGGCTGCACGAAAGGGCTGTACAGCGGCGCAGCTCGCACTCGCCTGGGTCCTGTCGCGCGGGAACGACATCGTGCCGCTGGCTGGGATCAGTCGGCCGGCCCGCATCGACGACAACCTTGCAGCGCTGAGCGTGAACTTCACGCCGGACGAGCTGACCGAACTGGACCGTGCGTTCGCTCCTGGAGCCATCGTCGGCGCGCGCTACCCCGAGGCCGTGCTGAAATGGGCCGCGCAATGAGAGGAGGCCGGACATGTCGCTGACCCAGGAACAGAAATTCCGCACCCGCCAGGAACTCCGGGCCAACCAGCAGATCTGTCCCCTGGACGACCACGTCCTCTGCAAAACACTGGGATGGACACCTCAACAGCTGGCCAATACCCTGGACGTGAACGCGGACAGTTCTCCGGCTCAGGTGTGGCTGCTGCGCGACTTTCTGGAGCAGGCCGTCTCGGACCTCGGTGGAACGCCCGTGCCGTTCACGGTCCTGACGGAGAACGCCCGCGCGAACAGTGAACGCTGGTTCGGGCCGCGCCGCCTACCGCCTACGCCTGCCAGGAAAGGGGAAGGCTGATCCTGAGACTTTGTACGGCACCGCTCAGCGAGATGTGGCGACTGTGCAGCAAACGCCGTGAGATCGGTGCCAAACACCACCTCGAATGCCTCTGAACGTTCGACACCAGACGCGCCCATGACCTCGCCTGGGAGCAATCCCCGCAGGCTATCCGTGACCACATCTTCCGTGAACATCCGGGGCAGCGCGCTGAGATCCAGGCCCGGGCAGAGCACCTGCGTCAACGCGGCGAGGATCACGACGCGGGTGGCCTGACCTCCGGTTCGTCGAAGTCCAGCATGCCCGCCACGTCGATGTGTACTCGCTCTGAAGGGCCGTGACCGGCTGCACCGCGTGCGCCCGGCGGATGGTTTCGGCGTCCGACTCGGACAGGCCGAAGTGCCGCACCTTGCCTTCCTGGATCAGTTCCTTCACCGTGCCCGCCACGTCCTCGATTGGCACCTGTGGGTCGGGCCGGTGCTGGTAGAACAGGTCGAGCGTATCGACCCGCAACCACTTCAGGCTCGCTTCGGCCACCTGCCGGATACGCTCAGGACGGCTGTTCGGGCCGTTCCGGGGCGAGGGATTGCCCTGAGCGTCCAGCTCGAAGCCGAACTTGGTGGCGATCACCACCTGCCCCTTGAAGGACTCGAGCGCTTCACCGACCAGTTCCTCATTGGTGAACGGGCCGTACACCTCGGCCGTGTCGAAGAAGGTGACACCACGTTCCACGGCCTGACGCAGAAACGAAACCATCTCCTCCTTGTTGGTGGGCGTGTCGCCGAAACTCATGCGCATGCACCCCAGGCCCATCGCCGAGACCTTCAAGCCGCTCTTGACCAGTTGACGCTGTTCCATGATTCCTCCTGATCCTGCAGGGTGCTTCAGCCTACTTCGAGGCCTGGGCCTTGATCTTGGCGACCGCATCATTGAAGCCGTCAGGTGTGCCACTGGCCGGGAAGATAGTCATCCACTTAGCTCGAAGACCAACGAAGGCTGAACGCGGCCCACGTCACTGGAAACGCCCCCAGGGTGTAGGCGCTCATCCTTCGCCGGGCCTGCATCCTCGAAGTCCTGGGACTGGAACTGACGGTGCGAAAGAAAGGCGAGAGGAGGCGGATCTCGTGTCCTAGTTGGAATGCCACTTTGCATGAAGGCTAAGCTCACGACAACCTAGGACGACATGAGTTCACGCTCTTCGGAACGTCATGAGATGGCCACTCACCGTTCCCGCTCGCTGATTACGCTTGACCAACCTCAACGCAAGGTGACTCATGCAAGACGATAGGCGAGAACAATTAAAAGCCCTCCTAGATGAGTCGATCTTGCTAATCGAAGAGCTGGAAATTCAACAAGCGCTCCTTGAGCGAGAGCGGTTAGCACATCTCCTGGAACGCGAAATGGCGATGAGCAACGTCGACAGGAGCCGTGATCTCCGTTCACATCGCCAAAAGACGCTCATCCCTGCCATGATCGGGGGCTACATTCATGACTGCCCTTTCAGTGAACAGCAGGAAGGCTGAAGAGTGGACAGACCTGTTCCGCAGACGAGCACCCTGCGCCGGGCCTGCACTTATGCCTGCCGCTCGAAAATAGCTTGGAGGTTGCTCTCGCGTACTGGCATGGCGCCGTGCACCTTCCGCCGCTCAGCGAGCTGCACTGAGGTTGAGTTCAGCGTTATTTGGGGAGTGTGAAGCCGAAGGTGGCTCCGGTCAGTCCATCACTCTCGGCAAAGACCTGACCACCGTGCTTCTGTACGATCCGCCGCATGGTTGCCAGTCCCACACCAGTGCCCTTGAAGTCCTTTTCGGTGTGCAAGCGCTGGAAGATCCCGAACAGTTTCTGGGCATATTCGAGATTGAAGCCCACTCCATTATCCCTCACCCGAATTGTCCACGCCGAACCACTTTCCTCGCACCAGACACTGACCTCCGACTGTTCCCGCTTAGTCGAATACTTCACGGCATTGCTCAGCAGGTTGGTCATGACCTGCTGCAGCAACTGGTGGTCCCCCATCACCCGCGGCAACTCACTGATCTGCCAATGCACTGGATGGCTACCGAACTCCGCACCTGCATCTCGCCGGGCCTGAACGACCAACACGTTCAGATCCACCGGTTGCACGTGTACTTCCTGGCGCCCGGAACGAGAAAGCAGCAGCATCCCGTCGATCAGGGTGTCCATCCGCACCGCCGCCTGCTCCACCACCTCCAGATACCGGGCCGCCTTGACGTCCACCTCCGCGCCGAGAGACTTGCGGAACAGCTGGTTGAAGCCGAGGATGTGCCGCACGGGCGTGCGCAGGTCATGCGACACCGAGTACGCGAACGCTTCGAGTTCCTCGTTGGCGCTCGCGAGTTCCACCGTCCTCGCAGCGAGCCGTTCACGCTCCCGCGCCAGGTCCGTCACCTGCTCTGCCCGGTCGAGCGCCAGACTCAAGCTGCGCCCGACTGTCTCGACGATCGTGCGTTCGGCATCCGACCAGCCCGCCCGCCCGAACATCGCCAACCCCAGCACGCCCCGGACCCCCCGCGTGGTCTTGAGCGGCACCATCGCCGTGGCGGTTACGTGGCTGGTGTGGGCATCCAATCCGTCCACGGCAGTGTCGTACACCGCCTGATAGTGCGTCTCGCCCGTCTCGTAGGGCGTCTGGAGGGTGCCGGTGGTGGCGTACGGCAATCCCGCCACATGTGCGCGCTCCAGGTCCGCGTTGCCGTACTCGCCCAGCCTGCGCTTCACGAGCCAGCGTTCCCCCTCCAGCTCGTAGTACACGCTGACACCCAGGGGGATCAGGCCGCGAACCAGGTGCTGAGCGCGTTCGACCAGCGTGTACACGTCATGGTCGAGGGTCAGGTCGTGCGTCCACTCCTCGAAGGCACTCAGCGCCCGGTTGCGCGCGTCGAGTTCCGTGTTCCGCTGCTGCAGCTCCTCCGTCAGCTCGGCATTGCGCACCGCGGTGGCGAGCTGCCCGCTGAACAGCCGCAGGAAGTCCCGGTACGGCTCGTCGAGGTGCTTGCGTGGATTGAGGCCCACGACCAGGCGACCCAGCAGCCGTTCTTCTCCCGGGGCCGTGAGCGGTACGACCGCCAGCGTCGTCACGGGTTCCGGCCAGGGCCCGACCGCGAGCGGCAGGGTGGAGAGCACACTCGGTTCACGCGTCCTCAGCCACGCCGAGGGTGGGTTGCGCCACGCCGTGAGGTCCTCTTCGCCCAGGCCGACTGAGCCGATCAGCCGTTCCTCTCCCTGCCCATCCGTGAGGTACAGCAGGACGAAGGGAAGGTCCTGGACGTTGTCCTCAGCGACGCGGAGAGCGGCCTGGGTGGGGGAGTGGGGGTGACGCGCGCCAAGGAGGGCGTCGGTAAGCGTGGCGAGGGTGCGGGTGCGCCGCGCGGCGAGCACTCGCTCCGTCGTCTCCGCGACGGAGAAGAACACTCCGCCCACATGATGATCGACGTACACCGGGGTCCAACTGACGTCGAAGTAGCACTCCTCCATGTACCCGGCGCGAATAAGTGGGACGAGCAGGTTCTCGAACGCGGCGCTCTCTCCGCTGAGGGCGGCGTCGAAGACAGGTTTGAGACCAGGGTAGCCGTCCTGCCCGAAGATGTCGGCGGTACGTGCGCCGAGCGCGTCGGGGTGCTTGGTGCCGAGGATGGGGCGGTACGCGTCGTTGTAGAGCGCGATGAGTTCGTGCGACCACGCGAGGTACATCGGCTGCTTGGACACGAGCATCAGGTGAACGTAGGTGCGCAGCGCGGCCGACCACGTGCTAGGCGGACCGAGCGTAGAGGTCCAGTCGAAGTCGCGCATCCGTGCGGCCATTTCACCCGGCTGCAGGAACAGTGGGTCGCCAGGGAGGGGCGCGGCGCGGTGATCGGAGGTCATGCCTGCCGCGCAGGATACCGTGCCGCAGGATGTGAGCTTCGCTCGGAGTCTTAGGGGCCGCTTTATGATGGTGAGGGCGACAGCATTGCAAGACCTGCCGGGAGGAGGTTGAGGTGAGGGCGGCCACCCTCAACTGGACAGCGGGGAGAAGTGTTCGCGAAGCAGGACCGTGCTGAGTTCAAGGGTAGGCTTAATAATATCAAACGTCCAGGTGGGGTATACTCCAACTGGGCAGAACGCTTCTCAACGAGAAGACTGGAGTCCTTATCAGACTTCCAGTCGACTGTAAGACTTCTTTCGTGGGGTCGACCCGCTGCTGAATGGGAGAGCGCACAGCGCAACGCTCACCCTCCCTTCTGGGAACGTTGCGAAGGAGGATTGAATGGCTGCGGCGCCGGCTTCGGCAACCGCGTGATCTTGCTCACCGGAGCCACCGCTCACGCCGATCGCGCCGACTACCTGACCGTCCTGGATGGTTCACTGGCACAGCATCTCGTGGCTGACCTGGATGCCATGCTCATGGAGGAGTTCCTAGACATCCCGCCCAGAGCAAAAACTGAGGCTGTCAGCCTTCTTTCGGTAAGGAGAACCCGAAGGTCGCTCCGGTCAGGCCATCACTCTCAGCAAAGACCTGGCCACCGTGTTTCTGCACAATCCGCTTGACTGTCGCCAGTCCCACACCAGTGCCCTTGAACTCTTTTTCAGTGTGCAAGCGCTGGAAGATGCCGAACAGCCGCTGGGCATACTGCGGCTCGAAGCCTACCCCATTGTCCTGCACTCGGATGAACCAATCAGTTTCAATTCCTTCGCACCACACCCTGACCTCTGAGACTTCACGCTTCGCCGAATATTTGACTGCGTTGCTCAAGAGATTGGTCATGACCTGCTGCAGTAACTGGTGATCACCCAGAACTCGTGGCAGCTCCCCGATCTGCCAGCGGACGGGGTGGCCACCGAACTCGGTCGTTGTATCTCGCCGGGCCTGAACCACCAACACGTTCAGATCGACCGGCTGTACATGGAGGTCCTGGCGCCCAGAGCGGGAGAGTAGCAGCATTCCATCGATCAGGGAGGTCATGGGCAAAGCACCCTGCTTGACCACTTCCAGAGATCGCCCGACCTTCTCGTACTGACCTTTTGCCAGCGCCTTCTCGGCCAGTTCAGCAAAGCCCATCACATGCCGCACCGGGGTGCGCAGGTCATGACTGGCCGAATAGGTAAAGGCTTCCAAGTCCTCATTGGCCGCCTGTAGCTCCTGGGTTTTGAGTTCCAGAACGTCTCGCTGCTGAAGCAGCTGACGGGCACGTTCGGTGCGTTCCAGGGCCAGGGTCAGGCTGCGCCCAACCGCACTAAAGACAGCCTGCTCACGCGCAGTCCAGTCACCCGCCCGCTGAGTTCCCATCGCCAGCAAGCCCTGAGGTCGATCATCCACGAAACACGGGTAGAAGGCGCCCGCTCCGAACGTCTCGGTGTTCGCGACCCCCTCGGACTCCGCTTCCCAGCCAGGAACAAACACGACCTGCTGGGTCTGGACCGCCTCTGCATAACTGGGGGCCGTCACAGGGATACCAGCGACCAGGACTGCAACGATGTCAGGCGCGAAGTCCTCAGACCAGACCTGTGCCTTCCAGAACGCCCCCTCCAGGGTGTAATAGGCCGCACTGATGTTGCCGATGGTGGTGCGCATCACGTCAATGGCACGGCGGGCCAGTTCCAGCAGGTCTGAGGTGTCTCCGGCACGCTCGCTGAAGGCCACGAAGGCGTCTAACCCGGCACGTTCCTCCTGAAGCTGTTGTGTTTGAGAGGCTCGGTCCAGGGCCAGTTTCAGGCTCTGGATAACGGTTGCTAGCAGCGTCCGGTCGGCACTCTGCCAACGGTAAGGCTGAAAGGTCGTGAAATTCATGACGCCCCGGATGGCCGCTCCCTGCCAAATCGGAATGGAAACAACCGAATACACATGGTGAGTCATTTCTGCCGCGACATCACTTCCTGAAGCGTAACTGTCTTGATACAACGGTTCCCCGGTCTGCCAGGGGCGGTCGAGCGTCGGTGTCTGGTCGACAACGAGTCCGGCCTCCATCAGGGTCTGCAAGGTCTGATTCCCGACCTCGTTGATGAAGGCGCGCAAATGCCAGGTTGGGCCGACCGGCTCCCAGTACGCCGCGTGGCCTGAAGGCAACAGGCTCAACACGACCTCCATCGCTCGCCGAATCAGGAGGAGGCTGTCCTGTTCTACGGAGAGTTCGGCCGACAAGGCCTCAAAGGCTTCAAGGACCTGCGATCTTCGCTCAGCTTCCTGTTGCCGTTCTCGAAGTTGCTTTGCGGTCGCTGCCCGCTCGTAGAGGAGCGAGAAACTGCGACCGATGGCATTCACGATGCTTTTGTCGCGTTCACCCCAGCGAGGCTCGGCTTGCAGGGCCACGGTGAGGGCCCCACAGAGTTGGCCATGCTGCTCGACCGGGTACAGCGCGACCGCCTGAAACTGTGCGGTGTGCTCGACCTGCTGCTCCGCCTCGGTCCAGCCATTGACGAAAAGAGGGGTCCGAGTTTCCAGCAGCTGCGCGAAGGCCGGGGTGTCCATCGGCAGGCCGTCCTGAAGCACCAGCATCAGGTCTTCCTGGAGGTCATCGGTGTGTTGCCGGACCTGCCAGCGTTCCGGCCTCGAGTTCGTAGAAGACGGCGCTGCTGCCTGGCAACACCGTTTGTAAGGTCTCGAGTGCCAGTCGGGCCAGCTGATCCACGTCGGTGACACGGCTGGCCGTCTCCGCGAAGTGGACGAAGGCCTGCGAGGCCGCCTGCTCTGCTTCGAGCGCCGTCACACCCTGGACAACCTGCCGAGTCAGACGGGTACCTTCGTCTTGAAACTGCTGCTGCTGCGCTTTCTGAGCACGCAGATCCTGAACGTAGCCCACCACCTGCCGCTCATCGTGGCGAATGAGCGTAATGCTGACCGGGAGGCGCTCACCTGCCTTACTGCGCATCTCCTTCTCGTAGCTGGTCGAGGCGCCTTGAGCGAAGGCCACGGTGAAGGCCTGTTGATCTTGTGCTCGGTACTCGAGGGGTGTCAGGGTTTGCCAGTCGATCTCGCCGGCCTCGTACTCGGCCCGCGTGTAACCCAATAACCGCAAGTACGCGTCATTGACCAGTGTGCGGTGGCCATCCAGCGAACCGACCGCCATGCCGACTGGACTCGCTTCGACCAGCGCCCGGAATTGGGCGGCACTGGCCCGTTGCTCTGCCGCTTCAACCTCGCGCTGCCGGAGCATCTGAGCCCGGTCCAGGGCCACACTGGTCTGCCGTGCCAGGGTCGGCAGGAAGCGGCGCTCGTCCTCGGTGTACGGGTGTGGCGCCTTGAAGTCCAGAATCAGTACGCCCAATGCCCGACCGTCCAACAGCAGCGGTAAGAGGGCACTGGCGACTGCTGCAACCCCGCCGGTTTTCTCTTCAAGATGCGGGTAGGCGGCTGTCAGGTCACCGGAATGCTCGAAGTACAACGCTTCCTGCCGCAGAATAGCGTCCCCGCTCGGCAGCTCCGGGTCGAGCGGGCCGTCCTGCCAGACCGTTCGATCGTTCTGGCCCTGATGCGCAGCTACATTCAGCTGCCCCTCAGCGTCCAGCAGGAGGATCGCACCTGAAAGCACACCCAGAGCCATCATCGCCGGTTTTAGGGCGGCAGTCAGGACCTCTGCCTGGGTGTGAGTTGCGGCCAGCGCTTCAGTGAGCTGCTGTAAATAGTCAGCCATGGAGCTTGCTGTGGTGTTGGACGGTTCGGACACAGTTCACGATAGCGTGGGAAAGTCGTTCTCCCATTCGCCGTGAGTTGCTTTCGCCCAACGGTTCTGGCAATTTAAGCGCGGTAGGCTGAGCGTCCGTGACTGACCGCAAGCCCTATCGCCATCGATTTCCGCTGAGCATCATCCAGTACGCACTCTGGCTCTATCACCGCTTTTCTCTGAGCCAGCGTGACGTCCAGGAATTGCTCCAGGAGCATGGCATTCAGGTGAGCCACGAGACGTTGCGCCAGTGGAACATCAAGTTCGCCCCCCGCCTCACCGAAGAACTCCGGCATCGGGAGCCCCGCCGTGGCTCCCGGTGGGTTCTGGACGAGGTCTGCCTCGAGATCAGGGGGAGGAAATTCTGGTTCTGGCGGGCTGTCGACGACTCTGGCGCAATCTTGGATCTTCTCCTCCAGGATCGGCGAGAGACTCAGGCAGCGAAAACCTTCCTCGAAGGGTTGTTGGTGAATAATGACGTCCCAGACGTGATCCACACTGATAAGCTTTGGAGCTACGGAGCAGCCATTCGCGCACTCCCCGTGCTCCGCGCTGTGGAGCACGTCCAAGTGCTCTCCACTGCTCGCTGTAACAACCTGATTGAACAATCGCATCGGCCCACCAGGCAACAGGAACGAAGCGGGCAAGCGTCCTCATGGGCGCTGTTCTGCCCAAGAAGCCAGATCGGATTCAAGAACCCCCGCAGGGCGCAGGAATTCCTCGCCCTGCATGCCCGCGTTTCGAACCTTCAGCAGCACACCCGCACTCCTGTTCCCGCCCACCTCCGAAGATTGAACCAGCACCGTGCCCACCTGGCAGGGCAGAACGCCGTTGAAGTGGCCGTCTGAACGTTGGACGACCACTGACTTCGTCAGGCCCATCCCCGATGAACTTGCCAGAACCGTTCCCCGAGAGTCTGAACAGAAATGCTGGTCAACCCTGCAGAAGCGTTCTGTGCATCTAGCCTCTCCCAACCCGATTAAGGCACCACAACCTCTCTGACACTACAATGAGGCCTATGTCTGACCTGCCCGGGGCCATGCGTCCTCCCCAGGATGCTCAGATGGCTTCTCTGGATGCCTTCGCACGCTTTACCGAAGCCTCGAGCCGGACCACTGATGCGTTGACCCTCGCGACGCTGGCCCGCGATGTGCTTCGCAACGTGTTAGGGGACGTGCATGTGGTCTACTACGAAGTGCAGGAGAACCGCTGGGTCGGGCGCGGCTTCACCGAAGGGATGGACCAGACCTTCGTCCAGGCGGCCATCCAAGGATTTCCGGACGATGCCCCAGGATTTCAGAAACCGTTCGAGGACCACCAGGTAGTGTTCTTCGACACCTGGGACGCTCAGCGGGAGGGCGCGGACAACACCGAGATGTACCGCGCGGGCGCGTTGTATCCGTACAGCCACCAGGACCGCCCCAGCGCCCTGCTCACCATCGGTCTGGTGGAAGATCGCCGCTGGACGGAGCGCGAACGGGCGGTCTTTCAGGCGGTAGGCCGCAGTCTTGAACTGGCGTTCGAACGCGCGCAAACCATCTCGAGCTTGGCCGCGAAGAGTGCTGAAGTCGAAGCACGCAACACAGTGCTCTCTGCCTTTGAGGACTGGACGCGCGACCTGACGTTGAGCGCTGATCCGGAGGCACTGGTCCAGCGGGCACAGACCTTGCTGTACCGCCTGTTGCCGATCCAGGCCACGCTGTATTACCAACGTGAGGGCGACCGCTGGTTCGTCAGGAACATGCTGGGTGAGTATGGCAGTGAGGGCCTTCGGCGGGCCCATGAAGCAGGTCTCCCCCATGAGCAGACGGGGAACCTTCGTGTGCCCTTCGAAACCGGGAAGGTGGTGTATCTGGATCCGTACCGCCTGGAGACGGATGGGCTGGCCGAGCATATGACGCACGTCTCGGCCACGGCGATGATCCCCCTGAATGTCGGTGACCAGATACACGGGGTTCTCGGCCTGGCACGATTCGGAGGAGAGACGTGGACCGTTATCGACCGCGCCATCATCGAAACGGTGGCCCACAGCCTGGAGCTCGCCCTGGATCGCGCGAGCAAGGCAGCGGAACTGGAAGACGAGCGGGCGAAGCTGACGGCGCGGACCGCTGCTCTGGCCACCGCAAATGAGGAACTCGAGGCGTTCGCCTACTCGGTGTCACACGATCTCCGGACACCAGTACGGCATATCGCAGGCTTCAACAAGCTGCTTCGCAACTTGGTGGAGGGAACCCTCGATTCCAGAGCGGAACGGTACCTGACAGTTGTGGACGAGGCGGCCCAGCGGATGAACGTCCTGATTGACGCGATGCTCAACCTGTCACGCACGTCGCGGCTCCCCTTACGGCCCGGGCCAGTGGACCTCGGAGCGCTGGTACAGCAGGCGCGCCAGGAATTCGAGCCGGACCTGATTGGCCGTGAGGTGCGGTGGGACATTGAGAAGCTGCCGCTGGTGATGGGCGATCACGACACGCTCCAGCAGGTGATGCTGAACCTGCTGAGCAACGCTCTCAAGTACACCCAGCCTAGAGACGTCGCGGTGATCCGGGTGTGGGCCGAGGAACGTAATACAGAAACAGCGGTATTTGTGAAAGACAACGGGGTAGGGTTCGACACGCGATACTCCGACAGACTGTTTGCCGTCTTCCAGCGGCTGCACCGCCAGGAGGAATTCGAGGGCGTGGGCGTGGGCCTAGCGAATGTGAGACGGATCATCCAGCGGCATGGGGGCACAGTGTTCGCCCACAGCCTGCCTGGAGAAGGGGCGACGTTCGGATTCACGCTGCCCGGTTCAACCTGACACTCGAAAGTTGACGCGGGCTCTGAACCGGCGGCACGCCCTGATCAGGCTGTGTTGCCTTCATCGGTCGGAAAAAGCTGCCGGGCCATAAACGAAGCCAGGCCCGACTGCCATGACGTTTAACACCCATCTTCAGCAAGCAATCTGGCTCTACACCCAGTTTCCCAAAGCGCCTGTGATGGACAGGCTTGGCTTCATGGGCGCGAGATCGGTCTCACCCACGAGATCCTGCGCCAAGGGAGCATCAATTTCAGCGTCCTCTACACTAAGGATCACACTCTCAAACGATCGCGACTGACATCCGTAACGTTTGTAGCCGGTTGAGCTGGCATCCGACTGATAGTCAGACACTGTGAAGTTGGGGTATACCTGATCTGACAATCGGACCGCTAAAGCACTGCTTCCCAATCCCTGCATACTGAAAGCGTGACCGGCATGCCATCTCCTCTCCGTCTGTTCCCCACGGAAGCCGCCGCACGGAAGCCGCCGCGAAGAAAGCGGGCCTCGCGCTCGCTGACTTCCGCGGCGAACGGCTCTCTGTGGTGCTGTACGCCTTGCTTCCAGAAGGCGAGAAGAAACCTACCTACCTGCTGAGCAGCTCTATTCGGTTGACGGTGGCTGAAAAACGCTGGGTTGAAGAGCACCAGGCCACGGTCACCAAGTTGGGTACCTTTCATCCTGGCCGGAACTTCGCGCCACTCCAGACCAACATGGTCCGGCAGCGAAAGTCGACTGAACAGGATTGAACCTCGGGTCACCCTGTCCAGAACAATCCCAGGGTGACCCAACCAGCTTCAGGCTTGACCGGATGACGCAGTCGGTGTCACAGGCGCCGGATGCGCGTACATCCAGCGGTTCAGCAGCAGCGAGTTGACAGTTACGATGACAGTACTGGCGCTCATCAGCAGGGCCGCCCCTCCGGCCGCAGCAGCAGGCGATACGCCGGATACAGCAGATCCTCGGCTTCCACCAGGGACAGCTGGGCGCCCTCTTCGCGGTGGTGAGGTCAGCACCATTCTCGGGGCCCTCGGGGGCGTTGCCTTCAAGGGAGAAGGAAAGGAGGGCCGCTTCTTCACCGTCTGTCCTTGCGGAACGCCAATCTCCCTTGGCGCAGGTTCTTGCGCTCGCTACCCGTGACGGTATGACCCTGGCTCATGGCTCTGGCTGCGGAGCCAAGGAGCGGGCCTTTGCCGCTCACCGTCATCTGCCCGAACGGCTGCGGAATACGCCCAGCAGACCAAGGCCACCGATGGCGACCGCCGCTCCGATCACTGTCCAGAGGGTGCTGCCGCGCATGAACGTGCCGGGAAGCACGTTGATACCCTGTAAAAACCAGACGATTCCTGCGAGCACGAGCAGAACACCGAGGGTGGTACGAAGCCAGCTGGGCATGGTGAAACCTCCAGGCGAGAACAGGTGATGTCCTGACCGCCTGGAGGGTAGCAGGTTCACCGAAAGGAGATTGGCGGAGCCAAGTGTTGAGCGTGCCCGTGGTCCGGACGTTCCGGAAACGTGCCTGTCGTTTTCTCAGGATGTTCCGATCTCGTCTTTCCTGATCAGGAAACTGTTTGTCTGAAGGCCAGAAAGGCGCGGACGATGGCAGGGTCGAACAACCGACCCGACTGAGCCTGGATCTCTTCGCGGGTCGCTTCGACGGTCCAGGCCTGCTTGTAGGGCCGGTTCGCTGATCAGTGCGTCGTAGACGTCGCAGATGCTCACCACCCGCACCAGAAAGGGAATCTCATTTCCAGTGAGTCTGTCCGGAGACCTGCTTCCGTCCCAGTGCTCGTCCAGAAAAACAGTGATGGCGTCTGGTACGTTGGGGCGATGTGGCTCTCTCTCGGACTGTTCGTGCTGGCGGCGCTGGCTGCGCGAAGGACAGTCGTTTTGGGTCGGCCTGTTGGGCAGCGTCATCCTGGTGGCCTACGGCGTCCTCCCAACGCTCCAACCGGCCTCCTTCGACTTTTCCCGCACGTACGCGGCGTACGGTGGTCTGTTCATCGTCTTTTCGCTCCTGTGGGGAAAGATCGTTGAACACCGCTCGCCGGACGCCCCCAGCGTCTGGGGCGCGGCGCTCGCCCTGACCGGTGCCCTGATCATCGCGTACTGGCCCCGGGCCTGAAGAGGAAGACATGACCTACATCGGTGAACTGGCGATGTTGACAGGCGTACAGGTGCGCACCCTGCGATTCTGGACAGACCTGGGAGTGCTCCAGGCCGGCCGGACAGAGAGCGGATACCGGGTATACGGCCCAGAGGCGCCAACCTGGGTGGCGTTCATCCGGAGCGGACAGGCACTCGGCCTGTCTCTGAAGACGATCGGCGGATTGCTCAGGGCAGCGGAACAGCCGGAACGTCCCTGTGACGGTGTCCAGCAGGAACTTGTCCACCGTCTCGAAGACGTGCAGGCCCAGCTCGCACTCCTGAGAGCGGTCGAGGAGGTCATCACTACCCAGCTGCAGTCCATGGCGAGCACGCCGTGTGATGAAAGCGGGTGCCGGTATGTGCCGCGCCGTGACCTCCCGGTGCTTGACTCTCCAGACGGGTGGAGGGTGTAGCGTCCCAGGATGAACAGCACACCCGCCCTGGCCTGCCAGATCTCCGCCATGACCCAGGAGCAGCGCACGCGTCATGCAGAGCTGCTTCTGAGCCTGCAGGTCGGTACCGTTGAGGAACTCCCAGACGGGCTTGCCCTGGCGTTTCCACCGACTTCAGAACACGCCTTGAACTTGGCAGAGTTCATGACGCTCGAAAGGCGCTGCTGCCCCTTCCTGACCCTGCAGCTGGAGTTCGCGCCGGATGATGGCCCAGTCACGCTGCGGCTCACGGGACCGGCCGGCGTGCAGGCGTTCCTCAGGCACGAACTCCATCTCGGATGACTTGACTTCTCTACCGTCACCAACGTCTTGGGCAGATCAGGACGGCGCAGGGACTCGAATTCACGCTGGCTCTAGAACATCCCGGTGCTGCGACCTGCCTCTGGAGAGCGAAATGATCTCACTGATGGTCCCTCCCCGTCCAGAAGTTCTGTCCACATCCAGAAGGTGTCCACGCTGGGTCTGAGTCAGCAACACGTGTCCGCTGTTTGAGCCAGCGTAGGGGATCCTTTCGCTCGGCCGGATGAACCATTTCATCGATTACACTGGATGAATGAAAACGGTGGCTGCTGTGAAGATTCTTGATGTGCTCAAGGCGCTTGCCAGCGACGTGCGGTTCGAGATGGTCCGCATCCTGGCGCATGGCGAGCACTGCGTCTGCGATCTGGAGGCCATCCTGGA
>Ga0160427_10001385_pt1 | contig 14865 bp, 11 predicted proteins | sample SolpanmetagenomL_FD_108194 | JGI IMG/M metagenome (GOLD analysis project Ga0160427, IMG submission 108194) | Solar panel surface microbial communities from Lawrence Berkeley National Laboratory, California, USA - L | ecosystem: Engineered > Built environment > Solar panel > Unclassified ...
GAGAACGACGCCCGGGGCGGCACCAGCAGCCGCACCTTCCGCACCCAGGGCCTGTGGGAAAAGGTGCGGGCCAAAATCCGGCCCGGCGACTACGTCATCATGCAGTTTGGGCACAATGACAGCAGCCCGCTTACCGACTCGACGCGCGCGCGCGGCACCATCCGCAGCAACGGCGACGAGAGCCAGGAAGTCTACAACTACCTCACCAAGCAAAAGGAAGTGGTGCACAGCTATGGCTGGTACCTGCGCCAGTTCATTGCCGAGGCCCGGGCGCAGGGTGCCACGGTGGTGGTGTGCTCACCCATCCCGCGCAACTCGTGGGCCAAGGGCAAAATCAACCGCAGCACCACCGACTACGGCCAGTGGGCCGCCCAGGCCGCCCGCCAGGGCCAGGCCACCTTTATCGACCTCAACCAGCTCGTGGCCGACAAGTACGACCGCGCCGGCGAAACCCTGGTCAAAAGCACCTACTTCAATGCCACCGACCACACCCACACCATCGAGGCCGGCGCCCGCCTCAATGCCGAAGCCGTAGCCGAAGGCATCCGCGCAGCGAAGGGCCTGACGCTGAAGCAGTACCTGCTGAAAAAGTAGCGTCAGCGGGCCGCGCAGCCCTGGTCATCGCTCCTTCACCAGGGCAGTGCGGGCGCTCGACTTGGCCGCTGGTCCAGGCGTGGGCCGGTGTGGTCAGCCGCTGCCCCAGGCCGGCTAGGCTTTGCTGGCTGTGTTGGCCAGCAAAGCCTAGCCGGCCTGCGTTGTGGGCGCTGCTATGGAGTACCTGTTCCATAAGCTCGTGCGGCAGGCCAGCCCGAAAAATACCCCAGCACATCCTGGGCCTATACACCTAGTAGATACGCCAATAAGGGGCAGTAAGCAAGGCTCCAAAAAAGCGCTTCAACACGCTGAAAGTGCCCCCTGTAAACTCATTTAATAACTAAAGCTTTGCCTCACTTTTTGCTTTTTATCACGGTATCTCGCATGAAAACAACCGCCTTGCTCCCCGGGCCTACCGGTTCAGCCACTGCTTGAGGGCAGGCGCAGTGAGGCGGCTCACCAGCACGTCGGCGGGCGCCGGGGCGAGCTGCACCCAAAGTTTGCCGTCGAAGTGCTTCTGCACCTTCTGGATGGCCGTGAGCCGGGCCAAGTATTGGCGGCTAAGGCGAAAAAACTGGCGCGGGTCGAGGCTGGCTTCCACCTGCTCCAGGGTTTCGTCGAGGGCGAAGCGGGTGCCGTCGAGGCGCATCAAAAACGTGGTGCGGTGTTCCGAATACACGTAGGCCACCTCGGTGGCGGGCACCACCAGCAACTCGTCACGGTGGTGCATCAGGAAGCGGCTGCGGTAGTCGGGCGCGGGCTGAAACGCGGCCAGCAGCCGGGCGAACTGGCCCAGGTCGGGAGGGGCGGCGGGCAGTGGGGCGGCCTGGCGCTGCTGCACGCGGGCCAGGGCTCCGGCTAGCGCTTCTTCCTCAATGGGCTTGAGCAGGTAGTCGTAGCCGTTGTGGCGGAAGGCTTGCAAGGCGTACTCGTCGTAGGCGGTGCAAAACACGATGGGCACCGGCCGGGGTAGCGCCCGCAGCAGCTCAAAGCTCAGCCCGTCGGTGAGCTGGATGTCGGCCAGCAGCAGGTCGGGCAGTGGGTGCTGGGCCAGCCACTCGTGGCCCTTGCGCACCGAGGGCACCAGGCCCACTACCCCAGCGGTGGGCAGCAGGCGCAGCACCAGGCGGCGCAGGCGCTCGGCGGCGGGCTGCTCGTCTTCAACGATAAGGATGGTCATGCGCCTGGCTTGTCGCGTGGGGGAAGGGGAAAGATTAGCTGCGGCAAGCTACGCCGCCGGGGCCCCGGCCGCCAGCGGTAGCAGCGGGATGCTGACCCGGAACAGCGTTTCGGTGGCCTCCACGCGCACGGGCCGGCCGGGGGCCAGGGCCTCGTAGCGGCGGGCCACGTTGGGCAGGCCCACGCCGGTCGAGGGCGCGGGGCGCGGCAGGGGCTGGCGGTTATTTTCGACCACCAGGTACTCCTCACCCGAGTAGATGCGCAGGTGCAAGGGGTTATCGGGCTCACTCAGGTTGTGCTTCACGGCGTTCTCAATCAGCAACTGCACCACCATGGGCAGCACCTGGCGGGCGTAGTGGGCGGGGGCCACGGCCAGGACCACGCGCAGGCCCTCTGGGTAGCGCGTCTGGAGCAGGTAGAGGTAAGCGGCGGCCAGGTCAAGCTCCTCGCGCACCGTAACGTGGGTAGTGTGTTGGTGGCGCAGCACGGAGCGGTACACGGTGGCCAGGCGCTGCACGTAGGTCACGGCGCGGGGCGGGTCGTCCTCAATCACGGCGGTGAGGGTGTTGAGGGTATTGAACAGGAAATGGGGGTCGAGCTGCTGCTGTAGGGCTTGCAGGCGGGCCTGCGTCACCTGCTCGGTGGCGGCCTCGCGGGCGGTAATCTCGGCCCGCCAGTAGGCAAAAAACGAGGCGCCGATGTAGGTACCCGATAGCAAAAAGGCCGTAAAAAGACTCAGCAGCAGCAGCGGCAGCAGGTCGGTGAGCAGCACCGGGTGGGCGGCCGTATCGTAGCCGCCCACCCGCACGTAAAGCTCGCCTACTACCCCCGTTACGGAGAGGGCCACCACCACTTGCAGGCTCATTTGCAGCAGGATGCGGCGGCGGGGGTGGCGCGTCCAGGTAAGGTGGCGGTCGAGGTAGCGCGAGAGGGCAATGCCGATTTCAAAAATCAAATACGCCTGGCCCACGCCCAGCACCAGGGCCGCCAACGCCGCTTGGCTTAGGCTGCCCCAGTGGGGCGTATTGGGCTCCGAAGCCGGGTACACAATGGCCAAGGCCACAAAAAATAGCCCCCCCACTACCGGAATACCCAGCCAGCGAAACCAGCGTAAAAAGGCGTGCATAAGGATTGAGCCAGTAGTTTTTAGCGGCCCGCCAGTAGCGGCGGTATTTATCGGCCCGCCGTAGCCAGGCCGTAAAATTAAAGTGGAAACTTGAGGCCGATGAGCGGCGTGAGCAGCCGCAACGGCTCGCCGCCCACCGGCCGGTCGGGCAGGGCCAGGCCCGTCAGTTCCACGTAGGGGATGAGGCGCGCGCGGTAGAGGCGGTATTCGAGGCCCGCGCCGGCCCGCACGGCGGCCCCGTAGCCGCTGGCGGCTCCCAGGTGCTGCGCCTGACCGGCCTGCTCGCCTTGCAGCTGCGACGACGAAAAGTAGCTGCCCCCCGCTCCCACAAACACGTAGGGCACCAGCCGGCCAAAGGCCCGCCGGTAGCCCGCATCCAGCAGCAGCGAGGTCACGCTGTTGTTGACGCTCAGCGTATAGGCGTAGCCGGGGCCGGTCAGCTGCTCGGTGGCCGAAAACTGGATGGCATCCAGGGTGCCGCGCACCCACAGGCCTTGGGGCTGCCGAAAGCTATATTCGAGGGTGGTGGTGAGGTCGAAGCCGCTGCTGGCCGGGCCGCGCACGGGGCCCACTGGCAGCGCCGGCCCCAGGGCAGCGGCCGTAACCCAGGGCGTGCGCGCGGGTAGGGCGCGCGGGCGCAGCCCCTGGGCCGCGCCGGGGCAGGTGGCCAGTAGCAGGCCCCACAGCACGAGGGTGGCCCCCAAGAGGGGTCGGCAAGTCAAAAAACGGGACAGTGTGTAGCGCGGCAATTTAGAAAGGAGGCTCATGGGGCGGAGGGGGCGGCGAGGCGGGTCCAGGTTTCGGCGTGGGCGGTGAGGCCCATCACCTTCACTTTCAGGGTGAGGTGGCGGGCGTCGGGGGCGGCCAGTGTGCCGGCGTATTCTTTCTTGGTGGCCCAGTCAATGACCCGGCCCGCCAACTCGCGGCCGGCGGGCTCGAAGCTGCGCAGCACCACCGCCCCCAGGTCGTAGCCCTGCCGGTGCGAGGCGGCCACGTCCTTGAAGCCCACGAAGCGGCCGGTGTACAGGGTGCCCTGGCGGGTGATTTCGATGCGGCCGTCCTGGTCTTCGGCCAGCCAGATGCCCAGGTAAGGGTCGGGCGGGGCCACGGGGCGCGCCAGGGCCATCCACAGCCAGGTATTTAACAATAAGAGGTGCATGGTTCGGGGGTTGAAAGAGGGTGGAAATTGTGCTTGCGAGCTGGGGGGAAGTGCGGAAAACTGTCATGCTAAGCGCAGCGCAATGGAGTCGAAGCATCCCTGCCGCTTCATCCGCACCAGGTAACGAAGCGCCAGCGATACCTCGGCTGCGCTCAGCATGATGGCCTTAGTTGCTTCATAAGCAGCATCTTGATTCTATTGCTAGTCAGGCATCGGCCTCAACTGCCTGCTCATAGTCGATTTCGGCGGTGCGGTAGTCGTAGCAGGCTTGCAGGCGGTTGGCGCGAGCCCGGTTGAGCTGCTCCTCGGCATCGGCCAGGTTGGAGTAGCTGGCCAGGCCCAGGTGCCAGCGCTGGTGCACCAAGCGGTAGGCCCGGGCGGCGGCCCGCACGGTGAGGTCCTGCACGGCCAGCTGGTCGTGGGCAGCCTGGCGGGCCGCCAGGGCAGTGCGCACTTCGCCCGCCACCTGGGTGCTGAGGGCGCGGCGCTGCTGGGCAGTTTGCTGCTCCAGCAGGTGGGCCTGCTCCACGCGCAGGGGGGTGGTGGCGTTGAAAATGGGTACGCTCAACTGCAAGCCGACGTAGGCCGTCTGGGGCCAGCGCAGGCCTTGCAGGGCAAATTCGCTGGCTTGCGAAGTGGTACTATACTGGCCATAGAGGGCCAGCGAGGGCAGCGCCCGGGCGCGCGCCACCGCCACTTGCTGGCGCTGGGCCTGGGCCAGCAGGTCGAGCTGCGCCACCTCGGGGCGGCGGGCCAGGGCCTGCGCCACCGCGGCGGCTTCGGCGGGCGGGGCGTAGGCGAGCGGCGGCACCGTGAGCGAGTCGGTGAGCACCAGCGCCGCGCCGGGGGGTAGGGCCAGGCGGGTGGCCAGCTCGGCGGCCAGCACCAGGCAGGTGCGGTCGAGGCGGGCCAGGGGGGCGCGGGCGTTGGCCACGGCCACGAAGGCCCGCAGCGTGTCGGAGTCGAGGGCCAGCTGGGCGCGGTGCAAGCCGCGGGCCTCCCGCAGGTGCTGGGTGGCATTGGCCAGGGTGCGGGCGGCCACCTGGCGCTGGCCTTGGGCCAGCACGGCTTGCAGGTAGAGGCGCTGCACGGCGGCCACCTGCTGTGCGGTGGTGGTGCGCAGGCGCTGCCCGCTGAGCGCCTGCTCGGTGGCGGCCAACTGCTGGTTCAGGGTCAGCTCGCGCTGAAACAGGGGTAGCGCCAGGCTCAGGCCGGCGTTGTAGACGTGGCGCGGGGCGGCCTCGATGGTCTGAAAGTTGTCATTGCCGAAGCGCAGCTGGCCGGTGGCGGGGTCCACGGCCACGCTCGGGAAAAACAGCACCGGGGGCTTGAAATTGTGCTGGTACTGCCCAAAGCCATTGAGGGTGGGCCAGCGGGCGCGGGCGGCCAGCTGGCGGCCCACGGCGGCGCGCTGCACCTCCAGCCGGGCCCCGGCCAGCTCGGGGCTTTCGGCGCGCAGGCGGGCCACGGCGTCGGCCAGGCTCAGGCGCACTTCGGGCGGGGCGGGGGCAGGAGGCAGCGCGGCCGGCTGGGCGCGGGCCGCGCCGGGGGCCAGCCACGCCAGCAGCAGCAGCGTGGCGGCCACCGGTAGCGGGCCGCCGGCGGTGGCCTTGGCCGGGCCGGCCAGGCGGCCGGCCAGCCGGGCAAAGGCCGCGTACACCACCGGCACTACCACCAGCGTGAGCACCATGGAGGAGCTCAGGCCGCCGATGAGCGTCCAGCCCAGGCCGGTTTTGAGCTCGGCGCCGGGCGCGCTGCTCAGGGCAATGGGCAGCATACCGAACACCATAGCCAGGGTCGTCATCAGGATGGGCCGCAGGCGGGTGGTGCCGGCGTCGAGCAGCGCCGCCGTAAGGGGCTGGCCGGCGGCCCGGTTATGGTTGGCCCGGTCCACGAGCAGAATGGCGTTTTTGGCCACCAGCCCCAGCATCATTATCAGGCCCAGAATGGTGAAGACGTTGAGCGAATTATACGTGAGGGCCAGGGCAAACAGGGCCCCCACTAGGGCCAGCGGAATCGAGAACAGCACCACCAGCGGGTACAGCCACGAGTTATACAAGGCCACCATTATCAAATACATGAGCCCCACGGCCGCCCCAAATACCAGGGCCAGCGGACCAAAGGCATCGTCCTGCATTTCGAGGTCGCCGGCGTAGGTGAGGCGGATGCCGGCGGGCAGGTGCAGGCGGGCTACCACGGCCCGCAGGTCGTCGCCGATGTCGCCCACCGGCCGGCCCACCGGCTGGGCAAATACCGTGGCGGCGCTGGCGCGGTCCTGGCGCTCGAGCACGGCACCGGCCTCGGTGGCCACCACCTCGCCCAGCTGCTGCACCTCCAGCACCTGGCCCTGGGCATTGAGTACGGGCAGGCGGGCCAGCTGGTCGGGCTGGGTGCGGTCGGCGGCGGCCAGGCGCACCCGCAGGCGCACCTGCTGGTCGCCGCGGGGCACCTTTAGCTCGTCGAAGCCGGTGAGGGCGGTGCGCAGGGCCTGGCCCACCTCATCGGCGCTCAGGCCGAAGCGGGCCAGCTTTTCGCGGTCGAGCCGCACGGCCAGCTCGGGGCGGCGGGCCTGGCCGCTTACCCGCACGTCGGCGGTGCCGGGCACGGCGCGCAGGCCCTGGGCAATGCGGCCGGCCTGGCGCACCACCTCGGCACGGTCGGGGCCGCTCACCAGCAACTGCACGGGGGCGGCATCGCCGGTGCCAAACACCCCGATGGGCGACACGCGCACCGTGGCCCCGGGCAGGGCGGCGGCGAGCTTTTTTACCTCAAAAGTCAGCTCATCCAGGTTTTGGCGGCGGGCGGCGCGGGGCACGAAGGCAATGTTGAGCTCGGCCGTGTTAGCCGCCGAAAGGCCCACCAGCCCGTCGGGGTTGGCCCCCACGTTGGTGAACACGCGGGCCACGCCGGGCCAGCGCAGCAGGGCGGCTTCGAGGCGGCGGGTGGCGCGGTCGGTGGCGGCCAGGGGGCTGCCCTCGGGCAGCTGAAGCACCAGCGTCACCTCGCCCTTGTCGACGGGGGGTAGGAAGGCACTGCCGATAAGCCCGCCCAGGGGCAGCGCCAGGGCCGCCCCAAACAGGGCCACGGCCGCGCCCAGCGTGGCCAGCCGGTGGCCCAGGCACCAGGCCAGCAGGCCGGCGTAGGCGGCCGTGAGGCGGTCGTAGCCGCGCTCAAACCAGCGCCCGAAGGCGGCCACCGCGCCCGGCGCGCGCACGTCTTCGAGCCGGCCAAAACGGGCGGCAATCATGGGGGTGAGGGTGAACGAGACGAGCAGCGAAAACAGCGTGGACGCCACCACCACCAGCGAAAACGCCCGCAGCAGGTCGCCCACCAGGCCGGGGGCCAGCGCCAGCGGCACAAACACCACCACATCCACCAGCGTCACGGCCAGGGCCGCGAAGCCGATGCTCTTGCGGCCCTGCACGGCGGCGGCCTTCTTATCAAGCCCTTGCTCCAGCTGGTGATAAATGCTTTCGAGCACCACAATGGAATCATCGACCAAAATGCCCACCACCAGCGACAATGCCAATAGGGTCAGTAGATTAAGCGAAAATCCGCACAGCCGCATCACCCCAAACGTGCAGAGCAGCGAGGCCGGAATGGCTACCAGCACGATGAGCGACGAGCGCAGCGAGTGCAGCGAGTGCAGAAACACGAACATCACCAGCGCCACCAGGGCCACGGCCAGGCCCAGGTCTTCGAGCACGGCGTGGGCGGCGGCCAGGGTAAAGTCGGCACCATCCTGGGCGATGGCGAAGTGCAGGCCGGCGGCGGCGTACTCGTGCTCGAGCCGGGTGAGCTCGGCGCGCACGGCGGCGCTCACTGCCACGTTGTTGGCCCCGTTTTGCTTCGACACCAGTAGGCCCACCGCCGGCTGGCCATTGTAGCGGCTCAGGTTGGTGGCGTCCTGCTGGCCCTCGGCCAGGGTGGCCACGTCGGCCAGGCGCACCTGGCGGCCCAGCGGCGTGGTGAGTACCACCAGCTGGCCCAGGCCGGCAAGGTCGGCGCTTTTGCCCAGCACCCGCACCGCCACCCGGCCGCCGGGGCCCTCCAGGGTGCCGGCGGGCACGTTGAGGTTGGCGGCCGTGAGGGCGGCCACCACCTGGGCCACGGGCACGCGCAGCTCCTGCAACTGGCGGGCGTGCAGGGCCACGGCTACTTCGCGGGTACTTTCGCCCACTAGCGTAATCTGCCCTACCCCCGGCACCTGGGCCAGGTGGGCCCGCAGGCGGGTGCGCAGCAGGTCGCCCAGGGCCAGGACCGGCAGCCGGCTGGTGGCCGCCAGCCGCAGAATGGGCAGGTCGGCGAGCGAATACTTGGCCAGGCTGGGCGCTTTAGCTCCGGCGGGCAGGGTGGCGGCCAGCTCGTTTACGCGCCGCTGGCAGTCCTGCAAGGCTTCGTCGGCGCTGGTGCCGGCCCGAAACTCGACCGTGACCACCGACACACCTTCCAGGCTCTGGGAGGTGATGCGCTTGACGCGGCTGGCGGCGGCCACCGCGTCTTCGAGCGGCTTGGTAAGGCTCGTTTCCAGCTCGCCGGGCGCGGCCCCCGGCCACACGGTAGTGAGCGTGACGAAGGGCGTGGCAATGTCGGGCAGCAGCTCGTAGCGCAGCTGGGTGTAGGCAAACAGCCCACCCAGCCCCAGCACCAAAAACAGCACCATGATGAGAATAGGCCGCTTGATGGCCAGTTCGGTGATGCTCATATCTTATTAAAAATCATATGATTAATAAGCCTAAATGCCCGGGGCTACGCGCACGGCCAGGCCGTCGCGCAGGGCCTGACTGCCGCTCACCACCACCTGCTCGCCCGCGGCCAGGCCGCGCACGGCCACCCGCTCCCCGTAGCTGGCCCCCAGCTGCACGGGGCGGCGGCGCACCTGCTGGCGCTCCAGCAGAAACACGCTGGCCGGGGCCGCGCCGGTGGCCGCCGCCACGGCCGCGCGCGGTACCGTGAGGGCCGCCACGGGGGCCGCCGCCAGGCCCACCCGCGCCGTGAGGCCCACCCGCAAGGGGGTAGTGGGCCGGTCGTTGGCCACCTGTATCTCGACCGGAAAGCGGCCGCCCTCGCCACCCTTGAGGCCCAGGTAGGCCACCGTGCCTCTAAAAGCCAAGCCGGGGTAAGCCTCGAAGCGCACGGGCAGCGCCCGGCCCACGCGCCAGGCGTGCAGCTCGGCTTCGGGCACCTGCACCACCAGCTTCACGCTGCGCACGTCGGTGAGGGTGAGCAGCGGGCCGCCGGGCTGCACGTACTGCCCCGCCGCCACCGGCCGCTCGCTGATGGTGCCGGCAAAGGGGGCGCGCACCGTGGCCTCGCGCAGCTGCGCGGCCAGGGCGGCCACCTGCCCGGCGGCCGTGCGGGCTTGCAGGGCGGCGCTTTCCAGCTCGCGGGGCGTGGTGTTGTGCCCGGCCAGCAGCTGGCGCTGGTGCTGCTCGTCGAGGCGGGCCTGGGCGGCGGCCAGCCGGGCGGTGGCCAGGTGCAGGGCCAGCTCGGTGGCCTCGAGGTGCACCAGGGGCTGGCCGGCCCGCACGGTGCCGTGCAGGGCCACGGGCACCGCCCGCACCAGGCCTGCAGCGGGGGCCAGCAGCTGCACCTCCTGGGCGGCCTGGGTCTGGCCCACGTACTCGGTGGTAGGGACCAGGGCCTGGCGCTGCACTGGGGCCACGGCCACGGTGGTGGGCAGCGGCGCCAGCAGCCGCTGGCTGGCCGCCTGGTGGGTGCGCTGCTGCCCCAGTAGCCAGTAAAACACGCCGGCCAGCGCCAGCAGCCCAGCTAGGGCGATAGTCCATATTCTCATGCGGCGAGGGAGGTAGGGGGTTGGTTTACAGCTCCAAAACTACCCGTTGCCCCCGGCCGGCCCTGCCTGAAATCGGCCCCAACTGTCGAAAACCGGGCCTCAACTGTCGGAAGTTGGCCCCGTTGCATCGCCTGCCAATCCAGGCCGGCCTACCCCTCACATGAAAGAGCGGCGGGCGGGTGGCGCGGCCCGCCTTTTGGCTGCGCACTCGTAGCAGCGGGATGGCAGGAACTGGTGCCCCGCCCTTTTCAGCCGCTTGCGCTAGTGACCCGACCGGCCCGGCGGGCCGGGATGCGGTAGGCGTCAAGTAGGTGTTGAGCCGCGTGCCGACGCTGCACGGGCTTCAGCGCTTTTTTGTGCGCGCATCTTGTCGCAGCTGCTTGTCCAGGCTCAGGTCGGTCACCAGTTGTTTAAGCTGCGGGTTCTTCTTTGCTAACTGCTTAAGGCAGCGCAGTTCGGGCACGCCCAGGCCGCCGTACTTTTTCTTCCAGCTGTAGTAGGTGGCCTCGCTGATGCCCATCTTTCGGCATACCTCCGCCACGGTTACGCCCGTGTCTGCGTGGCGCAGCGCAAACACGATTTGGGTCTCGGTAAACGCGCTCTTTTTCAAGGTGCTGTCTGGGAATTTAAGGTGCGGCAAGTGTCCGGTTTTCGCTGCTTTCGCTTGGCCTAGCTTGCTGGGAGGAGGCCAAGGGTGGCGCTTGCTAGCCGGCTGCTGGCGCAGGACTGGGGTAGGACTAGCAACTGGCCGCAAGTCGCTTACTTTCGCTGTCGTATGTTGCAGCTGACCAATTTTAGCAAATCTTACCACGGGCGGACCATCCTCCGCATAGCGTCCTTCACGCTCTCGGCCGGCGCGTACTGGGTGCAAGGCGCCAATGGCTCGGGGAAAAGCACGCTGCTCAAAGCCATTGCCGGCGTACTACCTTTTGCCGGCGACATTCTGCTGGCCGAGCAGTGGAGCGTTAAGCGGCAAGCCAGCGACTACCGCCGCCGGGTCAATTTTGCCGAAGCCGAGCCCGTGTTTCCCGCGTTTCTCACCGGCCGCGAGCTCCTGCACTTATTTCGAACGGCGAAGGACGGTCCTCCGCAGCAGGAGGACTTTTACCTGGAAAGCCTGGGTATGAACGCCTACGTGCACGAACCGATTGGGACCTATTCGAGTGGCATGCTGAAGAAGCTTTCGCTGGTCCTCGCTTTTTTAGGCCGGCCCACCTGCATTGTGCTGGACGAGCCGCTGACCACCTTAGACGCGGCGGCGATTCCGGTCCTTTGCGCGTGGATGGCCCGCCAGCAGGCCCAACAGGGCACCAGCTTCCTGCTGTCCTCCCATCAAGCCCTGGCGGAAGCGCAGCTGCCGGGCTTGCAGGCCATGCTCGTTGACCAGGCGACCCTGCGCTACTGCTGATGGCCGATTCTCTCACGCGCGTCTTGCTCAAAACCATAGCCCGCGGCTTTTACCAGGAGCACACGGGCTGGCTGAGCGCGCTCTTTCTAGTGGTGTTCATCAATTTTTTCTGGACCCGGGTGCCCAATCAGGCGCACGTGACCCACGAACAGCTGCTCCAGCACGGCTTTGGCCTGGTACTGCTGGTCGTGACGGAGCCCCTGGGAGTGGCCTTGCTGCTGGGTATCGGCTTGGGGTACAGCCTCAAGAGCTGGCACTACGTGGCCGGCCGCCTGCGAAGCCCGGCGCTGCAGTTTCTCGCGTATAGCAGCACGGCGCTGCCCTGGCCCCGGCAGCTGCTGGCCTGGTCGCTGGTGCAAGGAGTTATTTTGCTGCCCTTCTTCACCCTGGGTCTTTATGCCCTGGTCATCGGCGTTTGCTTCCGGCACTGGCTCGTGCTCCTCTGGCTCCCTGCGTACCTGCTGCTGCTGCCCGTTGCGGGCGCGGGGTACTACACGCGCCTGCTCAACGACACGGTAGAGAAACCGGCCCGCGCGGCTGGGTTATCCTGGGGGCGCACTTGGCCCAAACCGCGCTTCAGCCTGTTTTTATACGAAATCAGTGCCCATCAGCGCCTTACGTATCTGCTCACCAAGCTGGCTTCCACCGTGAGCATAGTCTTGCTGCTGCTGGCCTTTCCGGATTCTCACGCCGACGAGCGACTGCTGGGGCTAATGGCCCTTTGCTGCGCCGTCGGGCACTGCCTGCTGGTGTTTCACGCCGGTGCCTTCGACGTAGCCTACGCGGCTTTCCTGCGCAACCTGCCCTACGGGCGCAGACAGGTAGCCGGGCAGCAAGTTCTGCTGTACGGGCTGCTGCTGCTGCCCGAGTTCGCCGGGTTGTGGCTGGTGGGCGGGCTCAGCGCCGGTGGGCTCGCCGCTAGCTTCCTGCTGAGTGTGACGCTCCTGCTGCGCGCGCTCCTCTACCGACTAGGCCAGCGCATGAGCCCATACCTGCGGGTAGTGTGCGGAGTGTTTCTGGGCTTGCTGCTGGCTAATTTGTTCGGGTTGACGGGTTTGCTGGCGGTGAGTAGCGCCCTGGCGGCAGCTGTGTTGCTGGGGGCCTACTATTAGCTGTATAGTCCCATAATGTTATGCGAAATTCCAGCCCGGCAAATACACCATCACTCCCTGGGACTATACACCTAAGCACTATACGGTAAGCGTATACTCATGCTGCCTTATCCAACGCCAAGCGGCCTTCCTCCAGGTCCAGTTCGTTTTCGAGCTTGCGTAACGCTTCTTCGCTGATATTTTGCGCGCTGCGCAGCTCTTCTAGCACACCGCGCTCGTAGCGGATAAGGACTTCCTGGAGTTGCTGGAAGGGGCTGAGCGCGGTGTCGGGCACGGCCTCCGGGCCTTCGGTGGCCCGGAGGCGCAGGCGGTCGAGCCGAATCTGGTAGCGGTTCTGCATGCGGCCTAAAATCTCGGCCGGAGCCTGGCTGGCGGCGGTGGGGCCGTGTAGGTAGGCCAGGCTGCGCTCGGCTAGTTGCACGCGCAACTCTAGCTCTTCTCGCTCGGCTAGGCCGTCGGCTTTCAGCCCTAGCCACCTGATGAGCGGACGCAGCGTGAGGCCCTGCACCAGTAGCGATAATAGAATAACCACGAACGTGAGCAACAGCATGGGGTTACGCTGCGGAAAGCTCGCCCCTGAGGGTAGGGCCAACGGCAAGGCCAGCGCGGCGGCCAAACTCAGCACCCCGCGCATGCCGCCCCAGCCCAATAGCGTGGCCTCGGCCAGGGAGGGCCGGGCGCCGGTGGCTGGGTCGCGGCTGCCCCCCAGCCAACGCGGCAAGTAGGCGCTGGGGTATACCCATAGTAGCCGCGCCCCCAGTACGGCCAAGCTCAGCAGCACGCCGTAGCCCAGCAGCGGCCCGCGCAGGCCGGGGGCCACGCCCGCCACCACGGCCGGCAGCTGCAAGCCAATGAGGATAAATACCAAGCCGTTGAGTAGAAACTCTAGCGTGTCCCACACGGCGGACGCTTGCAGGCGGCGGTCGTGGGCAAAAAGGCGGCCCGCGTATTTGCTGCCAAACAGCGCCGCCGCCACCACCGCTAGTACCCCCGAGCCGTGCACGGCTTCGGCCACCAGGTAGGCCGCGTAAGGCGTGAGCAAGCTCAGGCTGGTGTCGATGGCCACGCTGGTGCGCGAAAGCCGGTGCACGCCGTAGAATACCGCCGCCACCGCCAGGCCCACCCCGATGCCCACCACCGTCACCAGCGCCAGCTGCCCGGCCGCCGCCCCCAGCGCGAACTGCCCTGTCACAACCGCCGCCACCGCGTAGCGGTAAGCAATAAGACCGGTGGCATCGTTGGCGAGGCTCTCGCCCTCCAGGATGGTGGTGAGCCGGCGCGGCACCGGTAGCCCCTTGGTCGCCACCGAGGCCGACACGGCATCGGTAGGGGAGACAATGGCGGCCAGCACGAAGGCCGGCCCCCACCCAAAGCCTGGCACCGCGTAGTGAGCCACCGCCGCTACCAGGGCTAGCGAAAATAGCACGCAGCCCACCGCCAGCAGCGTTATCGGCCGGGCCTCGCGGCGAAACGCCGACCACGACAACTCCCAGGCTGCGGCATAGAGCAACGGCGGCAGAAATACGAAGAATACAAGGTTGGGGGCCAGCGCTACCGGCGGCAGCCCTGGCAGCAAGCTTAGGGCCAGCCCGGCCAGCACCAGCAGCACCGGGTAAGGCACCCGCAGCCGGTTGGCCACTTCAGCCAGGGCCGTCGTTACGGCCAATAAGACAACCAATAGTTCGATTTCGTGCATAAGTAAAGGGCGTGAGGCCAGCTAAGCGGCCGGAGGCGCTACTGCCGGGCTAGCTGTAGCTCCGGCCGCTCGGGCGTGAGCAGGGGCACGTTTTCGATAGTGAGCGAAGAATTATCCAGACCGAAGCTCTCTTGCCGGCTGCTGCCTAGCCAGCGCAACGCGCCAGAGATGCGGGCTACCAGCCGTTGCCAACTGCTGAGCGACTGCGCGTAGGGCAACGTGCGATTGAGAATAACAAATTGAAAATCACCAACTTGCTTTTCGCTGCGCAGGGAGGCGTAGCGGGAGGTGATGTCAATTTCACCAGCCGCTACCAAATCCGTAACCACCTGTCGGAACATGTAGTTGATGGCGTGGTCGACGCGGAAACCCAGGTAAAACGTGATGCGCACCAGGTCGTCGGGCAGCAGAACCTCGGCGTGATAGGCCTTGGTGTACGGCTCGTCGGTGGTGACGACGTGCAGCAGGTAGTAGATATCGGCCCGCTTGGGGCTCTTGCGGAAAATACTGTGAATGATGGCGTTTTCGACCAGCTTGGGGTCGGCTGAGTCGGTGAGGTAGACCAGATTGGTAGCGTAGCGCGGCACGGTTTCGTCGTGGCTTAGCTTTTGCAGCAGCGGTAGCCAGTCGGCCAGCGGCACGTATTTGGCGAAGCCCTGCCGCAGGCGGCGGCCTTGTATCCAACTCAGCATCACCAGCAAAATCACCGCACCTAGCAGCACGCTCAGCCAGCCGCCCTGCGGAAACTTGCGCAGGTTGGCGATGAGAAACGAGCCCTCCACCGTGAAGTACAC
>Ga0160427_10001387_pt1 | contig 14844 bp, 19 predicted proteins | sample SolpanmetagenomL_FD_108194 | JGI IMG/M metagenome (GOLD analysis project Ga0160427, IMG submission 108194) | Solar panel surface microbial communities from Lawrence Berkeley National Laboratory, California, USA - L | ecosystem: Engineered > Built environment > Solar panel > Unclassified ...
ATCGCAGGGTATCTCCTCACCAAAGGACGTCGGGAAGAAGCAGCCGCCTCTTGCCGTTGACTTCGCGGCCCACAATACCCAGAGCACGCAGTGCAGGCCGAAGTCGAAGAAATCGCATCAGCCATTGAAGAAGAGCGACGGTTTGCGACATCCGAAGTCCAATAGACGCCGCTGTTCAAAGGAACCAATGCGCGACGAACTACCATCTGCTGCCTAATATTCGTCTGCCAGCAATACTCTGGCATCTCCTTCCTCACTTCCGACGGGACATACTTCTTCGTTATAAGTGGAGTGACCAATTCGTGGATGGTCTCGTTTGTGCTGAACATTATGGGCGTGGCAGGCACGCTGCTCTCAATTGTGCTTCTAAAGTTCGTGGGCCGCAGACCGATCATGATTGTTGGTGGTGCGTTACAATGCGTCAGTATGCTGACATTCGCCATCGTCGGCGTCGTTGCACCCGGAAGTGTAACCGCTGCGCGAGTACTGGCAGCTTTCACACTCCTGTATGGATTCTTCTACAGCGCGTCTTGGGGCCCGTTGGGTTTCGTGCTGGCCTCGGAGATTCCGTCCACCGAACTACGAGCAAAGACTCTTGCGCTTGCTATTGGCGTTAATTAGGCTTACACGCTCACACTCGCTTCTTGGCTCCCGTATGCTCTTAACCCTACTATTGGCAACTTGGGCGCCAAGCTTGGCTTTATATTTGGCCCTGTTATCGCTATTGGAACTATTTGGATGTATTTCTGCCTGCCGGAGACTTCTGGCCGGTGGCTTGAGCAACTCGATGAGCTTGCTGTTATGTCTCGTTTCAATTCAAGTATATTCTATGGTGGGCCTACTAATCGTTAACTCCAGCGCATTCCCGCTCGTAAATCAGCTTCGTACCAATACACCGGTGAATTCCTGCGACATGGTGGTACAGAGCTCACCAAGTCGTTCGATGACCAAGATGGTGGTGTAGTCAAAGGAGGCTTATCCCACGTTGAGGAGATCTAGCGATAAGGTCGTGATGTTGACGGGCCTTTTACATAGAGACAGATGGTTCTGAATGGACGGATATATCTGATGATGGTGATGGCGATTAGTTTAAGTCTACTTCATGTTATTACCTTCACACGATACTGGAAAGTACACGACGCCTCTTACAACTATTGTATAGGGACAAGTGACAAGTGACACAACTTGTCAAAGTGGTGGTGGTTTCAAGAACGTTTCGGCCCAAGCAATTACTAACACTTGGCTGGGTTATTACCATCTCAAATTATCAGTCACTCCATCCTCAATCTGAGCATGTTTGATAATGAGGAGGGAAAGTACTGCCAAGCTTTTGGGTTTTCGAATCACACAGTCAGGAAGCCCCTACATGTGTACTCTAGATACGTTGTAGACGACATTAGACACAGCCGCAATGTGTATGGATTAGAACAACAATCTAGGAGAACAACCTAACTCGCTTTCCCTCATGTCTGCCTGCAACACCCGATTAGCTTTAGAAATCTCAAGCTCATTGATGTTCAACACAAAGAGTCCCAGTCACGGCGTCATGAAATAGTCTACGAATTAACCAGCATCTTCTCATAAGCTTTTAGCACAAGCATATCCGTATCGGCAGTCTTGCGGTGCGCTTCTGCGGCGGCACGTAGCGCTAAAACAAGGTTCGCCTGGGTACTCGCGGTGATCTCTTTGGCAAGTTCCTCGTATCGTGACGCGACTATCTTGTCGACTTCGGCTGATTGACGACGAGACTCTGCAGCTAGACGCACTGCATCAATATAGTCAAGCTGTTCCAGACTATATCGCAACGGTTGATGTGCTTGGTTATCCGTCAATACTTGTGGAATGTTAGTTGCAGAAGTGTTTGAGACTGTCGCCGCTATCGAGACTGGTGGTTCAGATCCTGGTGATGGAATAGCCGTTACTATATCATGAGCGGAGACCTTTACGCCGATGTTTGACAAAGACTGTAGAGGGATCCCAGGTGGAGGAGGAGCTTGTACTGTATCCAGCTGGTCTCGAAGTCGATACCTCTCTAGTACCTGCGAGAATGTCTCACCATTCATAAGACTTTGCACCACCTCGTAGAGAGAGAAATCCCCAGTATCCGATAATTGTTCGCGCTTGCGAGTCCAATCGAAATCCTCTTTGTCCTTCAAAGTAGTCCAAAACTGCCATGTGAACAATGGCAACAAGCTTAGAATGAACAAAATGAACACATTCCGATTGTCGCTCTGTGCCAAGCTAATTGAGGGTATATTCTCGGTCCATATCAGTCCTAGATACGTGCCAATACCACATACAAGCGTGAGACCTGCCCACCCAAGCAAGGAGGTTGGTTGATTCAACAGGGCCTGGGCAGGAAGAGACGACTTAAGAGGTCGTTGTGCGCTATCAGGGTCAAGTTTACCACTGAACCATATTCGAATCTCATTTGAGTTGTGCAATTGCAGCAATGCTATACTTCTTACAGAACCAGAGACGACCGATGCAATGCCAAGTATTGTGGCCACAACCAGTGAGCCACGTGCAATCCAGTGTATATCGGAGATCCCAGGGAGAGAAAGTGCTGTCAATGCCACTTGACCGAATATAGCACCCTGAGATTATTAGTCCTTTGTGCAAGGAGGAGGAGTGATAACATGCTGTAAGTACTGACTGCGACTCCTACAGTATTACAGATGCTGACATAGGAGTCTTTCCATTTCACGATATCCTCGTCGGAGAGCAGACATAGCGATGCCTCAGTCTGCTCCAGCTGGTCAAAGTCTATTATAGGAGACAAGAGAAGAGCTTGCCATCGAACGTATCGTTTATTACGGTATGAGTTTGGCGAGATGTAACGACGATACGAAGTAGAAGCACGGTAGTAAATTGCACCTATGATAGAAATGGTAAAAGATATGCTCCTTACGAGTACTAATGCGTCCATGATAGGTAAGAGCACGAGATTCTGTAGCGCTGCGCCGCTTCTTGACAATAAGACAATGCTCGTCGTAGTGTTCCTTATCGTCGTGTTTCAAGAACGTTTCACGTTGTTCTGATTAAATGATTACTAAAGCACGCTCGAGTCATGACAACCTCATCTTATCAGTCACGCCATCCACGCCAATGGTTGCGAATGTCCTCCTCGGCCAATCCGTACCCAGTACCTTAGTGCAAAACAACGATCACACCACCTTCCCCTTGAGGTAGCGCGAGCATGGCAAAGCCAATGGGCCGAGGGATATATAATCCTTTGTCCACCCCTCCTCTTCCACCCCAAACATTCACCCCGTTGCATACACATCTACCAATTGTCTACCTACGCATCACTCCCAATGGCACCAGGACTACTCACCCAAGACACCCCCGAGGCCCCACACAACCTCTCCTCCCCCTACAAAGCCTCCAAACGCGATAACAACAACGCTCCTCGTGACATCTTCCCCGATGGTATCAGGACCAGCGGACAGCATGAACCACTCTACGACCTGCTGAGACCTTACGAAGACTTTCCCAAGGAGGTGACAGGCCCCACAGTCTGGACAACAGAGCAATACAGGAGCAACCCTGAGACATGGACACACAGGTTTACAGAGGAAGAGTTGGCGGAACTCGGTGCTACTGCGGATGACTTCATGAAGTCGGATACACCATTAACTGGTATCAGCCAGGTACGTTTGTGAACACATCTTCCAAGCTCATCACTTGCTACAAAGCCCAGTGACCAACAATCAACCATCCACAGACCAACTTTCCCCTCCCCACCCTCGGCAAACGCCTCGCCGCCCTCCGAGACGACCTCATCAACGGCAAAGGTTTCATCCTCTTCAAAGGCTTCCGCGTCACAGAATGGGGCCTGCACAAGTCCGCCGTAGCCTACATGGGCCTCGGCACCTACCTTGGCTACTTCGTCTCGCAAAACGCACTCGGGCATGTCCTGGGCCACGTCAAAGACGTCGGCGACGACCCCACTCAAATCGACAAAATCCGCATCTACCGCACCTCCGCGCGGCAATTCTTCCACGCCGACGACGGCGATATCGTTGGTTTGTTGTGTGTAGCACGCAGTCTTGAGGGGGGTGAGAGCGATATCGCGTCCGTGCATGAGGTGTACAATGCGCTGCAGCGCACGCGTCCGGACGTGGTTAAGACGCTCACGGAACCGATTTGGTATTTCGACCGCAAGGGTGAGAAGTCGAAGGGTGAGAAGGATTGGATCCGCACGAGCGTGTTCTATCTCGAGCCTAAGCCCAATGGTCGCGTGTACTGTAAATGGGACCCGTATTTCGTGCGCTCGCTAGGGCGATTCTCAGACAAGGGACTCGTACCAAAGCTAAGCGAGGCGCAAGAAGAGGCGATGGCGGTGTTGGAACAGACGTGTCAACAACTGGCACTGCATATGGTGTTGGAGGTGGGGGATATTCAGTTTTTGAGCAATAGTCAGGTGTTGCATGCCAGGACTGCGTATAAGGATCATTTGCCGCCGATGCCGAGGAGGCATTTGATGAGGTTGTGGTTGGCGGCGCCGGAGAGTGAGGGAGGGTGGAAGTTGCCGTTTCATGATAGTGATGAGAAGAAGAGAGGCGGCATACAGGTTGATGATAGGGCGCCGCATTGTCCATTGGATGCCGAATGAATAGTTTGAGATACTTGAAAGAGCAGTCGTCAGATGTAATGCAAGCAATGATACTGTCGTGCACTCTTTCCTGCTCCTGAGCATGAGGCTCGTGGTCTCCCGACGTTGTGGGAGTCGTGCTCAGCCATTCAGGTTACTACCACCCTCCCGACTTTCATCCTGCCTTTCCTTCTCATCCTCGCCCTTTCCACCTTTCTCCTCCCTCTCTCTCCTCACCCTCGCCCCCTCCTTCAACTTATCCCACCTCTCCCTATACCTGAGCACAACCGTCTTCAACTTCTCATTCTCCCTCCCGAATCTCTCCAGATCTTTCTGTGCTCTCTCCAATGCGTTTTCCAATGCCAGCATATCCTTGTCCTCGCGCAATGTCGTGGCTGCTTCTTTTCTAGCTGTAGACGTAGACGGAGCGCGTTGACTATTCAAGCTCAGTATGGATTGTTGCAGTGCAATAGACTGGTTTTGCGCGTTCTTCTCCCAGTCGTAGAGGCGATGAGAGAGCTTGTCTGTCAATTGTTTGAGACTGGCGTTCTCGAGCTCCAGTTCTTCAAGGGTCTTTTGGGTATTACCGGGATTGGTGTTGCTAGTCGATGCGGATGACTTTCGAGTCATTATGTTCGGACGAGCTGGCATCGTGGTTGCTATGGGTGTATTGCCTATACGCGGTTGTTGTGTTTGAAGAGCATCGACAAAGTGCTCTGGAGCATCGGACGCAGTAGACGGATTACGCGTGTGTTTGCTTGCAATCGACTTGTCTTGAGCTGCTAGGACGCTAGAATATCGCATGGTGCCACCAGATGTAGGCACGACAAAGAAGCTTTCTTGTACACCAGACGGACCTTGTCGATCCTGTATAGCACGCAAAGACGCCCGAGAGAACAACCGACTAATAGCTGGATCAGCGGATGTAGCTGTGGTACGATCAGAAAGGGGTGCAGCTGGTTTTGAAGAATTGGCGGGGCTCATATCATCTGAATGTAGAGGCAGACCGGCAAAGGCTAAAGGAGCGGTAAGTTTCGAAACTAGGCCGCCAAATGAAGAGTAGAACTTTTGGAAAGAATCCTCGCTTGTCACTTGAGATGGAGGTTGGTAGATTTGTCTAGGCTGTTGTGATGGCGGAGTGATGGAAGATGATGAGATAGATTGAAGTGCTCGTTGTGGATTCCTCGTAGTTTGTGCTAGGCCAGACGGAGAAGTCTGACGAGCACGGCTCGTCGCGGATTGATGCGGGATACCTCTAGCAGTAGCCAGATTACTCGCAATAGCAGACGATGCATCTCGACGAGGACGAACAGGCGATATGACATCGACAGTGCTCGTAGTAGTTTTTCGAGCAGTTTCAAGTTTTGTGACCGTATCTCGGCCTGTGAGATCCGCCTTGATATCCTTCTCAGCACAAGGCAATGCTGTTGGCGGCTCGCTGCGGCTTTTCACGATACTCGCGAGGCGAAGGTGGTGCTGCTCTAAGAGAGCTAGCACACGTAGTGCCTCAGAATCGTCAATGTCTTGTGCGGCATGGTGGAACTCTGCAGCAGCAGACTGATGTTGCTCGACCAGAGAAGATGCCGAGTTGGGCGGTGTAGTGAAGGCCTCTTGTGCGATGGCGTGAGCCTATTACAGATGAGCACCACATGGAATCAAGTGATTCTGAATAGAAAACACATACAAGGGTCAAGGGAGCGCTTTCCATTTTGAGGATGCACGCGAGATGAAGGAAGTGACTATGTTTATCTTACTGGCATCCTCGACTCACTCTCTGGGGGCAAAGATTAAACAGGGATGAAACGAATAGGAAAATAAGATTCAAAGACGAAACACAGGGCACGAAAGGTGACGAGTCGACAAGGTTTCAGGGTTTCACAAGCGCGAACGCCAACGCCGATCCGCTCTAAGCCCCGCACTGTGTTGTCATACACCCGGCGTGGAAGTTGAAACAAGGAAACAGGAATGAATGAGAGACACGCGCTCGCTTCCTCACCGAACTAACACTGCCACTTCTACTGCGCACTGGCGATTCGTCACTCCTTCAGTCACACCAGCATGATGACAAGATGACAATATAGCCAGCGCCACTAACAAGTCCGCAATTCCAACCCTTCCTCCCACTGGAACTGGACATCATGACGGACGTCGACTCACGACTGGGAGTCTCGCCAGAACGAGGTCTTTCTGGCGCCCTCACTCCAACACGTAGTCGGAAGAGCTCGAGCTTTGCTGTCTCATCGTCCAACGCTTCCTTTGACAGCAACCACCATGAGCATGAGCGAGGATTCATGGACAAGCTCAAACTAGACAAACTCAAGATTGGCAGGAGGGGATCGATGGATGATCGGAGAAAGAGTGTGGATGTGGGAAGGAGGCTCTCCAAGCTCATCGCTCCCAAGCGCCGCAAGAGAAAAGACGCAGAAGAAGCTGCAGAGGAGGAGGCTAGAGGCCGAAAAGAGGGCGATGTGTCAGGAAGCGATTTGCAGTCGATAACCTCCTCCGTCAATCAATCCCAACGCCGAGACAGTATCGCGGACAGTCTGCTGACTGATGAAGAGACTGAGTATGTTCTTTCACTCTTCGTATTGCATTTGCACTTCACCTTTCCGCCTTGTCTGAAATCGCCGATGCCGAGCACTTTTCGAGCCTCATGCTCGGTGTTTGAATGTCGCTGGCTAGCGCATTCCAGCTTACTTATCCAGATGATTCAAGGAAGACACTAACTATATTGTCATTGCAGGCTGACTCTACGCCCAACTCTTGACAATCGTCCATCACACGCAGGCTACCTCACCCTCTCGTCCCCCTTGATAGCCGCCGAAACAGTTAATAACCCCTTGGACAATCACACATCACCAATTTCGCTGCCCTCACAGGCTGATAACACATCAATCCCACCGTCCCTCGTTGCGGAAGCTTCCATATCGCCTACCACACTCCCACCTCCTGGCCCATTGTCATCCCACAGCACATTAATCCACGATCAAGCCTCTGTGGACAGAAAATCCCCAAAAGGCAGGCCCGAACCAATAGTTACCACTCCGCCAGCGACTGGCACACCGTCCACATTCGTGACCCCTCCTACACCTGTTGTACCGCCTCCAGCGAGTCCGACCTCATTTTCGTCATTCACAGCAAGAAGGCCATTAGCGTCCTCACGACTTGCACAGGGCTCCTCGCCATCGTCTCCACCATCACAGTCCGCCCTCCGACGTCTTAAACCTGCTTCAGGCACTATTAATCCCTTGACACCTGCTATTGAAGAAGCAAAGACACCAGGTGGAACATTGACACATGGGACATTAACACAGCCTAATACAGGCAGCTTCTTCTCTTCCGTCTTCTCCGCTACACAGAACGCCCTGAATCAAGTCAGCAGTTCTATCGACAAATCACTAGGCACTCGAAGTAGGAGTGGAACAGCTTCGGATGAGAGGTCAGGCACGAATGCTCCAGAAGGTAGCTCGGTCACATCGGTCGTGGATCCAGCACCTCAGGTAGAGAGGACACCACCGAAGCAACCTGCAATAGCTACGATTGGGTCAGGAAACCTCAATTTTAGTCATCTTGGCATACCCGAGTTTGATGGTGAATCCACAGAAGTCTCTGCACCACAAACTACACGTAATACTCGGAACAGGTCTACTTCAATACTGCAAGACGGCTCTATGCCTAACAAAACGGAAGAAACGTCTGCGGCTGAGGCTGTTTCTGCCGCGTACACTGAGAAAGCTGGCGACGATCACATTGTGTCTCCCACAACATTAGAAGCCCCGAAGAAGCGTCGACCAAGATCGATTGGCAGTGTTCTGGGGAGCACACATGAAGAGATCACTCCGCCAGGATCTATACAGAGTGGAGAGGAAAGCAAGATTTTCAAACGCTGCGGCTCCGTGCGCAGCCGCATCAGCAACAGCCGCCGTCAAAGAAGAGAGAGTTCCAATGTTGTTGCAGCAAGCGCAAGTGCCATTACAGCAGCATTGAGTGCCCCATCTGGACCAAATGATCCGGCAAAACCCGGACGTCCTGGAGGTATCGCAGTAGCAAGTACCAAGCGTAATCAGGATTTCCACAATCTCTTTCGCAGTGTACCTGAGGATGACTACCTCATCGAAGACTATGGTGCTGCATTGCAGAAAGAAATACTCTTGCAAGGACGACTATATGTTTCAGAGAAGCACGTATGCTTTGCAAGTAACATTCTTGGCTGGACTACGAACCTCGTTATCAGTTTTGAGGAAGTCATAGCACTGAAGAAGAAGAATACTGCTATTCTGTTCCCAAATGCTATCGTCGTCCAAACACTACAGGCGGAGAACGTCTTTGCAAGCTTAATAAGTCGAGAGCCCACGTATGACCTGCTTCTTAGTATCTGGAAACTCACACATCCCAATCTCAAGGTTACAGAACATGGTCACAGTCTTGATAATACAAGCCCATCTGATGAAGTCGACGCTCAGGAAGAGTCTATCGAAGGCTCATCACAGGGCTCTGGCGAATACTTTGACGAGACTAATGACGACGATGGCAGCTATGTAGATGCTGATATTGCAGACGCACGAAGCGATGTCGGTGATTTACCAAAGATACCTGGTCAGAGATCGCCTTCTGGCGCACATAGCCCTGGTACTGGAGGCAATGGTGCGCCAAAAGCCGACAATACCTCGACACCAGCAGTCGCTGTCGCTGATTTCCCTGGTCCTGCTACTCATGCTCCCACGGATTGCAGTGATCATGCCACTCACTATGACAGACAACTAATAGACACCACGATACCTGCGCCACTTGGTAAAGTCTACTCTATGATGTGGGGTCCGCAGTCTGGTGCAGTCATGCGCAAGTTCTTCATAGAAGATCAGAAATCTGGAGATGTGCAATACGAGGACGATAGACGTGGTCTGGACAAGGAGAATAAGAGTTTCTCATTTACCTATATCAAATCTCTCAATGCTTCGATTGGTCCCAAGACGACAAAATGCGTTTCCACGAACGTTCTTGATGCTTTCGATCTCGAAAAGGCGGTCTCCGTGACAGTTTCGACGCAAAACCCGGACGTGCCTAGTGGTAATGTTTTTATCGTGAAGACAAAATATTGCTTGATGTGGGGACCAAACAATTCTACAAGGATTGTTGCTAGCAATGCCATTGAATGGACAGGCAAAAGCTGGTTGAAGAGTAAGCATTTCTATTGCCTGTATTCCATTAAGTGCTAATATTTTGCGTCAGGTCCTATCGAAAAAGGCGCGAATGATGGCCAAGATAAATACTGTAAAGACTTCATACCCTTCTTGAAAGCAGAACTGCTGAAGCCTGCCGGGGTTTCAAAGACGAATCCCAAGGCCAAGGTGAAGGGGAAGAGGAAACAATCGGACACGGTTGAGACTGACATTGTTTCGCCTGCTGTCTCAACAACCAACACGCCAACAAAAAGCAGCTGGGGAGCTCTCGAGCCGCTACATGATATCTTGGACATTGTTTCATCGATGATAGATGGTACCACCATACTAAGTGTGTTGCTTTTGGTAATGACAGTGCTCTGGGTACGACAAGCATATTTCTCTGCCCAGCACGGAGCTACTGGTAGAAGTGTCATGATGACACCACAGAGGCTAGCAGCATATGAGGAGATGTGGCGACGAGAGGAAAGTGGATTGTGGAACTGGCTCGAGGATCGCGTGAATCTGGACAGTATTGGAGGTAATGATCAGGGAGGACCTTTGCTTGAACGCAACAAGATGGCTAGCAAGATCGACAATGAACAGATGAGCGAGAGGGAAGTGGATGAAGCTATCCGGACGACGGAAGAGAAATTGGCATCGTTAAAGGCTGCTGTGGCTATGAGAAAGGCGAAGAAGGACAAAGCTCAGAAGAAATGATTCTTATGAATTGGAACGACTCTTATTGTTGTTTGGCAGACATAGACATTGCAAGCAAGTCCAAGTTGTCTGTTATTGCTCTCTCGTTATGTCGGGGCATCCTCCGTACCCCACACATCAAGGGGTTTGTTGCGAACACCTTGTCCTCGAATAATCGTCCATTGGAAAAGGCTAAATAATCGCGTCTATTGCGTGCTTTAAAGTCAACAAGCGTTGATTGTGATTTGACATTGTCGAAGGATGTCGCATATCCAGCATCTACCATAATCCCGCCTCCCTGGTTTTGCACATATCAACTGTGCCTGATCTCCTTAACAACTATCATATCATGTCTTGGATCGTCAAAGAAATAATAGAACTTATACTCGACCTTCCTGGTGACTTCGCCAGCCTGGCACCAGGCAGTACTTGGATTCTGATCATCTCCCTGGCATTGTTCGCTTTATTTTGCTTGGTATGTATGAACTGCGCACCGCATACTCTATCTTGATACATTATATTGACATGGACCAAAACAGCTCTTCGCATTCGTATATATCTTCGCACCACTCCCTCGTCCCCCCTACGCCTCCGAAGTCGCATATCAAACAGTAAAACAGGATGGCACGATAATATCGAAACGCCTGCCATGTTGGCAAGACGAATGGTTAGCAAAACAAGAGAAGAAAGTCACAGACGGCAGCGAAAACACAGTCGACAAGGCAGAAGTACTCGTGTCAATGGTGGTGCCAGCATACAATGAAGAAGACAGACTATCAATGATGTTGGAAGAAGCCGTCGAGTTCCTGGAATCAGAATACCCAGCTACGAAAGATGCGCCGACCAACAATGCCGCGCTGAGAAAGCGCAACAAGCCCGCACAAGCTCTGGTTAATGGAGATGACAGCTCTCCCACCACAACAACAACAAAAGACACTGCGAGAGGCTGGGAAATCATCGTAGTCTCGGACGGCTCCACCGATTCTACCATCTCAGTCGCACTCGACCACGCCCGCAAATGCAAAGACCTCTCCGGCTCCATCCGCGTCGTCGCACTTGCCAGTAACAGGGGTAAAGGTGGCGCGGTCACTCACGGTCTCCGCCACGTACGAGGTCAATACATTGGCTTCGCAGATGCCGACGGAGCAAGCAAATTCGCAGATATCGCTAAACTCATCACAGCAACACAGTCAGCTGAAGACGAGCAAGGCCGTGCATTCGCTGTTGGGTCGCGGGCGCACTTGGTCGGCAGCGAGACGGTGGTCAAGAGGAGCAAATTGCGCAATTTTCTGATGCATTCGTTTCACATATTGTTGCGGCTGCTTACGCCGCCGGCGACATCGAGGATTAGAGATACGCAGTGTGGGTTTAAGCTCTTTTCGAGACCAAGCCTGCCGTTTATTGTGCCGCATATGCATAGTGAGGGATGGATTTTTGATGTGGAGATGTTGATGTTGGCGGAGCGAGCGAAGATTCCTATGGTTGAGGTGCCGGTGGGCTGGCATGAGGTCAAGGGGAGTAAGTTGAATGTGGTGTGGGATAGTTTGGGGATGGCGTGGGGATTGGCGATTTTAAGGATGGCGTGGATGTTGGGCGTGTATCAGACGTGAATATTGAAAGCTAGAAGTGAAGCAGAAGAATGATCGTATATGGTACATATTAGCAATATGAGGTACGTAAAAGGAAATAGTAGCAGACTTTCCCTCCAAAGTTATCTATGGCAAGGCAAGACAAAACAAGACAGGAGGTCAAGACAGGACAGGACAGGATAGAGCAGTCGAATTCAGTGAACATATGTAGTATCAGTATCCGGTGGTTTGCAATGAGTGTGGACAGGATTTGGAGAGAGCAAAGTAATGACTAGCTAGCTGGATCTTTGCAATCCCTTGTATACAAGAGCACATACAAGTCGGCAACACCTTCTCGAGCCAGCTCTCTCCATCCGGCGCAGAGGGCCATCGGTATCGGTCATGAAAGAAAGTACGTAAGATGAATGGCGGCAGAGGTGTTGATAGATCTAGATGAGCTGAGTTTTGTTCCATCTTGACTCACTCCTGCCTGTGGTGGCTTGCCTGCACATAGCACCTCCTCACTTTGAAACACATGAATGCTTTTGATCCTCCCCATTATCAATCAGGCTACGTGAGAATCAGGCTGATATGAGCAGCTAGAGGTCACGTTAGAATATCCCACGTGTCGAATTAGCAATGCTTTGAGTACGAAGATACTTCTGATGCAGGAACGAGCACCCTGATTCACAGTAGAATTACAGCTTGCCGCGTGGCTTCTAGAGCGAGCGAGTGGATATGTACATGCACGACACAAGCGACGGACGTCACCTGAGATGGACACCTGTGTCTCACCTGCCTAGAGCTCTTCTTCTTCTGTTTCTGTCTGGATTTCTCTTTGGCAGTTATTGCATTTTGAGCCTCCATGCCGTCGAGACAAAAGGACTCACTTGTGGCTAAAGGTTAATCTGGCTTGGAGTATGATCTGGTCCCAACAACTCTGACGACTGCCTGTTTCCCTTCATGCTTATCTGTAGATGTTCAAAGTGTCGGTGTGTCTTGAGTCTTTCGTCTCGTCTCATAGAACTATATGCTTAAACTCGGATACTCCCCGAACACATCTCGGTCATCTGCCTTGTCATCACACCGACTTACTCCACCCCACATTGATCCTTCTGGCCAGGCAAGATGGCAACTAGTGCAAGCCAGATCGAAATAGAAAGGCTAGGCCATCTCTAGCTTGCTCTTGTGTCTCCTCTTCTCTAACACTATCTTCTGTCGCTCGGCCACTCTTCTGCTGCTTGAAACCTCTGAGCACGACCATCAAATCACATCCTTCTTCGTGCCAGCCCCCCCACGCGAGCAGATTCGTTTCACCTCTGTCACATCTGCCGAATCAGGGTCCCGGTTTGTTTTGACTTTGATTTTGAGTCCTGGGTCTGGTCGATCGTACATACGACAAAACATACACCTGCCCTCAGAAATTCTGCTCAGACTTTTGCTCAGACTCATACTCACTAACCCACTGAGAGACCAACCCGTTTCCTCCCCGTGTCACCCCACGACCTGATCTCTCACTCCCACTCTTACACACACACCACAACCTGATCTCTCACTCCCTCTGACACACACACACCACAACCATGCCCTCACCACCCAAACGCACCCGCAATCTCAATCTAGCATTCATGCCCTCCTCCAACGACACTCTCTACCCAAACGTCACAATCGACAACTACCCCTCCAAAAACCCCAATCCAAACGCCCTTCCAATCCCACCCCGCCAATCCTCCTCCTCTCCATCCTACTTCTCTCCAAATCTCCGTCCAAGCGCAGGCTCCAGTAAAGCAGCATCACCAATGTCTCGCCCATCGTCACTCCCTCGCTCACAGCTATCCCGAGAAAGAACGGCACAAGCAACACAAACTACCGTAACAACGCAACCAACTACGCAAGCTGGTACAGATGAAGAGCCGGATCCCACAGATGAAATATTCTGGTATAACCTGCACATGGAAACACTCGCGAATTTCGAGCGAGAAAGGACAATGTGGAGGAGGATGACGGAACGACTGACTAAAGAAGTGGAGAAAGTGCGGCAGGAATTACAGCAAACACGGGCAAGAGCTGTGAGAGGGGAGCTGGGGCACTTAGCACCACATACTGAACGCCAGAGGTTTAGTGGTAGCGGTGGTGCTGGTAATGATGTTAACGTGCTAGCAGAAGAAGGTATACAAGAAGACGACAAGATCTTCCTAGACAAACAAATCATCGATCAAGCGCACGCCCGACTCCGCGAAATCAGCGTCCTGAGTCCCGCGAAAGAAATAGGGAATCCATTCGATAAACCATCACCAACTCAAGTCGACGGCGTGACTTTTAAACGTCCAAATACCGCTCCATCATCAAACCAACAACCAAACCGTGACGAATTAACACGTTCACAATCACACTCAACAAGAAAAGCAACAATCTCAAACACAACAGCGCCCGAGTCAAACACAATCACCCAAACCACCTCCCTCCCAGCCGACCTAGCCCTCTCAACAGACGACCAAACATCCCGTTCACAACAATCCCCGCCTCCTCACAACTTCATAATGCACGCAGGCCACACACCCATCAGCGTGCGCGCCCGCATAGCTCGGGACTCACTCTGGTCACGTCTCGCGTCAACGCAATCCCAAAACGCATCACAACACCACGACGACGAATTAGGCGTCGTGCTCAACAAAGACGCTTCACCAGCAAATAGCAAACCAGCTCCTACACGTCGAAAATCCCCCATCCCAAACCTCGAAGGCACCAACGACGTCGAGGGCGATATACCGTTAAAGAGCCCACGCATGCTGCCGACGATGCCAAGTGGACCCAGCACGCC
>Ga0160427_10001388_pt1 | contig 14842 bp, 13 predicted proteins | sample SolpanmetagenomL_FD_108194 | JGI IMG/M metagenome (GOLD analysis project Ga0160427, IMG submission 108194) | Solar panel surface microbial communities from Lawrence Berkeley National Laboratory, California, USA - L | ecosystem: Engineered > Built environment > Solar panel > Unclassified ...
ACCCTGCGCGAGCTGCTGGAGCAGCTCTGCCTTTCGGCGCTAGGCCGGCAGCACGTGGCCAACATGCAGTTCACCACCGACCACGAGCAGCTGAGCAAGCTGCTGGCCCAGGCCGACGAGTTTCGGCAGCTGCTGAGTGGCGGCAGCGAGTTTCCGGGCGCGTTTTACTTCGACGTGACGGTGCACCTCAAGCGCGCCTCGCTGCCCGGCGCCTACCTCGACGCGGTGGCGTTCTACGAAATCAAGATGAGTTTGCGCACCATCCGGGCCGCGCTCACCTTCTTCACCCACGCCCCCGAAGGGCTCTACCCCAACCTGCGCCTGCTGGGCATTGGTATTCAGGCCGACCGCAACCTGCTGGCTAGCCTCGACAAAGTGGTGGACGACGAGGGCCAGGTGCGCGACGACGCCTCGCCGCTGCTGCGCCAGATTCGGCAGGAGCTTATTCAGCGCCAGGGCCAGCTGCGCAAGCAGATTGCCAGCGTGCTGCGCCACGCCAAAAGCGAGGGCTGGATTGCCGGCGACCTGGAGCCCACCATCCGCGGTGGCCGCCTGGTGCTGCCCGTAATCGCCGAGCACAAGCGCCGCGTGCGCGGCCTCATCCACGATGAGTCGGCTTCGGGCCAGACAGTATTTATCGAGCCGTCCGAAGTATTTGAGCTCAACAACGACATCAAGGACCTCGAAAACGCCTACCAGCGCGAGCTGATTCGCATTCTCACGGCCCTCACCGACCAGCTGCGCCCGCACCTGCCCGACCTGCGCAAGGCCTACGGCTACCTCGGCCTGCTCGATTTCATTCGGGCCAAAGCCCGGCTGGCCCGCGAGCTCAACGCCCAACTGCCCGAGCTCAGCAGCAAGCCGCTTATCAAGTGGCGCGGCGTGCGGCACCCGGTGCTGGCGCTCACGTTTAAGGAGCAAAACAAGGCCGCTGGCAAAGACGGCGAGAAGCGCGAAGTGGTGCCGCTCGACATTGAGTTGACGCCCGAGCAGCGCATCCTCGTCATTTCGGGGCCCAACGCGGGCGGCAAGTCGGTGTCCTTGAAAACGGTGGGCCTGGTGCAGTACATGCTGCAATGCGGCCTGCTCATTCCGTGCGACGACTACTCGGAGGCCGGTATGTTCGAGGATATTCTGCTCGATATCGGCGACGAGCAAAGCCTCGAAAACGACCTTTCGACCTATTCCTCGCACCTGCTGGCCATGAAGCAGTTCGTGACCGTAGCCAATAAAAAGAGCCTGGTGCTGATTGACGAGTTTGGCACCGGCACCGAGCCCAGCCTGGGTGGCGCCATTGCCGAGGCCGTGCTGGAGCAGCTCAACCAGGCGCGGGCCTTTGGGGTGATAACCACGCACTATACCAACCTCAAGAACTTCGCCGAGAAAACCGAAGGGCTCGTAAATGGCGCCATGCGCTACGACCCCGAGCGCTTGCAGCCGCTTTATCGCCTCGAAATCGGTAAGCCGGGCTCGTCGTTCGCCATCGAGATTGCCCGCAAAATTGGCCTGCCCCGGCAGCTTGTGGAGCGCGCGACCCAGCTCGTGGGCAAGGATAAGATTCGCTACGACCGCCTGCTCGAAGGCCTGGAGCGCGACAAAACCGAGCTCGAAACCAAGCTGCGCGACACCGAGAAGCTGCAAAACGGCTTGCGCAAGTTCACTCAGGAGTACCTCGACCTTAAGAAGCACCTCGAAGACACCCGCCTCGAACGCCTGCGCGACGCCAAGCACCAGGCCCAGAAGCTGCTTAAGGATACCAACCAGCAAATCGAGGCCACCATTGCTGAAATCCGCCTCTCGCAGGCCGATAAGGAAACCACCAAGCAGGCCCGCGAAAAGCTCGACACCTTCGTGCGCGAAAAGCTGCAAGTGGAGCCGCCCAAGGCCCGCCCCACCCGCGAGCTGGCCGACCCCAACAGCCTGCACCCCGGCGACCGCGTGGCCATTCTGGGCCAGGAGGGCCACGGCGAGGTGGTGAGTGTGAAGGGCAAAACTGCCGAGGTGCTCTTCGGCGGCATGAAGACCCTAGTAAAGGTCAACCTGCTCGAAAAGCTGAGCCGGGCTGAGGTGCGCGAGCGCGAAGCCACCGCCCGTAAAGTAGCCGCTGCTAACAGCGGCGGAGCCAGCCTCGACCTTACCGGCCGCATGGCCCACTTCAGCCCCACGCTTGACCTGCGCGGCGAGCGCGCCGAGGATGCCCTTACCAAGCTCATGAGCTTCGTGGACGACGCGGTGATGTTCGGCATTCCGGAAATCAAGATTTTGCACGGGCGTGGCAACGGCGTGCTGCGCCAGATAGCCCGCGACTACCTGCGCCGCAACCGCACCATTGCCAGCGTGGGCGACGAGCACGCCGACCGCGGCGGCGATGGCGTGACCCTGGCCGTGCTCAAATAAGCTGGGCTGGCTAGCCCTCTCTCTGCTAAAACGCCCGCCGTAGCTTTATGCTGCGGCGGGCGTTTTAGCAGAGGGAGGCCACTCGAATAAAAACCGAAATCAGCTGTTAGGCATGCAGCGGAGGCTCTTACTTTTGCAGCTTATGTCGCCTGCCGGTTCTTCAGCTATAGTACTCAACAGCAATGCCGGTCAGGTCTCCGCCGACCCGGCGGGCTTTGTGCGCATTCACTGGAGCGGCCAGTCGCGCACGTTTGCCGAAACCCGCGCCATGCTCACGGCGGCAACCACCACGCTGGCGCGCTATGGCTGGGGCCGGGTGCTGGTAAACCAAGTTCACATGCAGCCCTTTTCGCCTCAGGAGCAGCTTTGGATAGCGGAAGAGTGGCTGCCCGCCGCTGTGCGCACCAGTGGCTACCGCTTCGGGGCCGTGGTGGTAAGCACCAATGTGCTCACGCGCCTGGCCACGGCCTACGTCACCACCAGCTTCGCCGACCTGCCCCTGCGCTACCGCTCCTTCGACGCTGAAAGCGAGGCCATAGCCTGGCTTTTGCAGCAGCCGCGGTAGGTGCTAGCCCCGGCCGTAGCGGCTCAGAACAGTAGCACATCGATGCGGTGCGCGTGCACCACTTGCAGGGTTTCGGACCAGGAGAAGACGGTAAAATTGCCATCCTGCGAGGCTACCAGGGCTAGCGCGTCGTGCTGGTCGTGCACAAACTGGGCGGCGGCCAGGTGGCGCGTGCCGCCGTTTTTGGCCGGGTGCAGGCGGGTGGCGCTGCTGCCCACCACGGGCTCGGTCACGATTAATTCTTCGACCGAAGTGCCGTCGGTGCGGCGCGTTACTTTGGCCCCGAAGGTTAGCAGCTCGTAGCGGCTTGTGAGCACGGTGGCGCCATCCACGGCCGTGAAGCCGCCCACTATCTCAATGGCATCCAGGATGTTCTCTTGCCAGTCGCGGTGGCTGCGGTCGGCAGTGCTCAGCAGGCCCGCGATGCTGCCGAAGGCTGGCGCCACCGGGTAGCCCAGCGGCTGCACCACCGAGGCGCGCCACTCCTCGGAGCCGGGCGGCACGAGCAGCAGCAGCCCACCGCGGCCGTGGGCGCGCATGGCGCGGGCCAGCTCCAGCAGCACATCCACCTTTATATTGCCTGGGTCGGGGGTACCGGGGCAGGGGATGGGCGGCAGCGACTCGCGCAGGGCCGGGTAGTCGGCCAGGCCCTGGCTGTCCTCGTCCACCACCCGAATCTGGTCGCCGCGCAGCACGGCCACATTCACAAATTTGCCGAAGCCATCGGCCCGGCGGTGCTTGGCCACCAGCAGGCCGGGCTCCACTACTTCCAGCACAAAGCACACCGGCGGCACCTGGCCCGCCGTGCCCCAGATGTAGAGGCCCTCCCCATCGAAGCCCACGCCAAGGTGAATGCCGGGGTGCTCCACGGCCGGCGCCAGCTTGATGAGTACCTGCGGCGTAAGGCGCAGCCGGTGCCCGAACAGCAGCGGTTGCCCAGCTGCCTCGGGTTCGAGCAAGGCGAGCGAAATGCGTGGGGGCCGGCCTTCCTCGCGCCGCAAGCTGGCCCAGAAGGCTACGTCGATGATGGCTTCGAGCAATGCCACTGGTGGGGGCGGGGGCAGCAGCGTTGTGCCCAGGTACGCGGCCCCAGCCAGGTGCTGGGCAAAGTGGTTGGCGAGGGTGGGCGCCACCATGCGGGCGGCCAGGTAAGTAGGTTCGGAAAGCATAGAGAGGGCAACTAGCCCGGCGCCACGAGCGCGGCTAGCCGGTAGGCTAGCAGAACAGCGTGAACCCAAAATTGCTTGGCAAATGCCGAAAAAACGCGCTCGAGGCTGGCCCGGCGTATTTTTGCTGGGTATTGCCCGCACCGCAGACTCGGCACACTCGCGTTTTAAGGCGCCGCAAGCACAAGCAGCGCGCGGATTCGCCGAGTCCGCGCTGCGGGGCAGGAGGCTTTCCTTACCAATTATCCTATGCAGTTTTCGGCCAGGCCAAGCGGCCACTTCTGGCCCCTGCTGGCCCTGCTGCTGGCGGCTTGTTTGTCGTTCTGGCTTTCACCCGCGCCGCAGGGGCAGCCCGAGGTTGAGTACTGGGGGCACTACGCCCGGGTGGGGCCCGGCCTGGGCTTTGTAGTCAACCACGACAGCTACGGCTACCTCGCTATTGCGCAGCACCCCAGCCAGCTGCTGCGGCCGCAGGAAGTACGGCAGTCGCGCCCGCTCTACGGGTTGCTGGGTGCGGCGGTCGGCTACCCGCTCACGGCCGCGCTGGGGCTAGCCGGCCAGCTGGGGCTAGCCCCCAGCTGGCCGGCCGACGAGCTGCAATTCTACGGCTTTTATAGCGGTTACGTGCTGCTTAATGGCCTCGCACTGCTAGCTAGTCTGCTACTATTCAGCTGGTTGTTTGAGCGGCTGACGGCCGGCCGGGGCCCCACTTGGCTGCTCTACGCTGGCGCCTGGGTGCTGGTAGCCAATCCCATCACAAAAGCGTTTTTTTGGACGGCCCACCAGCAGATGCTGGCTTTCCTGGTGCCGCTGTTCTGTTTGTGGCTGGCGCTGAGGCCGGCGCCGCGCTTACGCACCTGGGGGCAGCTGGCCGGCGGGGCGCTGGGGCTAGGGTTGCTGCCGCTGGTCTACGGCAGCTTTGTGCTGGCCTGGCCGGCGCTGGCTTACCGGCTGCTGCGCTCGGCTGGGTCCGAAGGCCCGGCTAGCCGCCGCTGGGCGGCCCTAGCCGGCCGGCTGGCACTGAGCGCGCTGCTATTTGCGCTGCCCACCCTGGCCTGGATTGCGCTGCTGCGCGCCCAGGGCACTACTTACTACAACCACGAGGCTGTGCACTACCACCAGCTGGTGTGGCTGCCCGAAGCCTGGGCCCAGCCCGGGTTTGCCGGGGTGGTGCTCGGCAAGCTGCGTGGCTACTTCGAGGGCTTGCAGCTAATGGGCGCGTGGCTACTGCTAGGGGCTAGCCTGCTGGCGGCCACTTGGTGGCGGCAGCGGCCCGCTGCCGAGCCACTCCTGCCCCCGGCAGTGGGGCCGGCGCTGGCCTGGGTGTCTGGGTGCTTTATCGGCTTCTTTGCCCTGCTAGGGTACTATCCCGAGCGCCTGGCCTACACGCTGCTGCCGCTGGTGCTGTGCTTGTTGGTGGGGTTGCTGCCGCACTGGCCCCGTCGCTATGCCCTGCCCGCCGTGCTGGCTGGCGCCGCTGGCTGGCATCTCTACGTGCTGCTGAGCTACGGGCCTTTCACGTAGCGTAGCATAATGGGTGACAGCTAGTTGCTGCCGAATGATGCACTAAGACGGGCTCGGCGTGCGGGTAGCAGCGGGTAGCAGCGGGTAGTAAACCCTAGCTAACTGCCTTACAGATAAATGCTGAACGTGGTGCCTACCTCGGGCTGGCTAGCCACCTCAATGTGGCCGCCCTGGGCCTGCACCAGCCGGTTTACCAAGAAAAGCCCCACGCCCGTGCCCGAGGCGGCATCGGGGTGGAAGCGCCGGAAAAGCTGAAACAGTTCGCCCCGATGTAAGTCGAGGTCAATACCCAAGCCATTATCCTGCACTTCCAGCACGGGGCGGCCGCTAGCCAGCCGGGTGCGCAGCTGCACGTGCGGCGGCTGGCCGGGGCGGTGGTACTTCAGCGCATTGGCCAGCAGGTTGAGCAAAATGGTGCGCAGGTTGCGCGGCACGTAGCGCAGGGTAGGCGCCGCGGCAAAGTCGGTGGTCACCACGGCCGCCGTATCGGCTAGTTGCAGGTGCAGGGCCTGGGTGGTTTCGGCCACCACTTCAGTCAGGTCTACTTCTTCGGCCAGCTCCAGCGAAGGGCGGCGGCCTTCCTGCACCACGGTGGCCAGGTCGGCGATGGTGGTAGCCAGTACCCGCAACGAGTCATCGGCCAGGTTCCACATGTGCGGGGCATCCGGGTCGGCGTAGGTAGCGGTGCCGCGCAGCTCGTCAAAAAGCCCGCGCAGGTTGTTTACCGGCTGCTTAAGGTCGTGCGAAGCCGCGTACACAAAGTTGTCGAGGTCAGCATTGGTGCGGGCCAACTGCTGGTTGGTGATTTGCAACTCCGCGTTTTTGGCGCTGAGGGCGCGGCGCGTTTCCTCCACCATATCCAGCGAGTCGCGCAGCTGCTGGTTCATCATCTGCACCTCGTGGTGGTAGCGGGCCTCGTACTGCCGCCACTCGTTTTTCTCAATGGCGTGGCGCACTGTTTTGCCCAGCAGCTCGGGGTCAAACTGCTGCTTTACCAGGTAGTCGAGCGCGCCGGTGTTAAGGGCCCGCACGGCCAGGGCTTCGTTGCCGCCGCCCGTTATCATCACCACGCACAGGCTGTTGGGCGGGGCTAGCTCTTTTAGTCTTATCAGCAAGTCGAGGCCGTCGGTATCGGGCAGGTTGTAATCGAGCAGCACGCAATCGGGCTGCACGGCCACAAATTGCGCTACTGCCTCTTCGCCCGTGGTAGCCTCGGCTAGCTCTACCCGCTCGTGGCCCAGCTGCTTGCCCAAAAACCGCCGGTACAGCTGCCGGTCCTGCTCATTATCATCAATCAGAAGAATCTTCTTCACGCGCGCGGCTCGGGTCTAGTTCAGCGGGGGCAGCTCCGACGTGCCCAGCCAATAATTAATAGTGAGGCGGATTTTCTCTTCCAGCGCTGCGTATTCAATGGGCTTGGTCAGGTAGCTGTTGGCTCCCAAGCGGTAGCAATCCTCAATATCACGCACGCTCGACGAGGTGCTGAAAATAATCACGGGAATAGAGTGCAGCAGCGGGTCTTTTTTAAGCACGTTGAGCACAGCCCGCCCATCGGTGCCGGGCATATTGAGGTCGAGCAGCACAATGGCGGGCAGCATAGCCGGCCAGCCCACGGCCTTGCCGTAGCCTCGCAGGTAGGTGAGAGCCTGGTCGCCATCCTCACAGCGCAGCACGGGGTTTTGAAGCGCGTGCTTGCGAAAAGCCCGCCCCAGCGCCGTGAAATCTTCGGCGCTGTCCTCCACCACTAATATGGGTTTTAAGGAAGTAGTAATCACGGCTTTGATACTTAATTATAGGGCGGTAATATTTTTAGGCAGGGCAAAGAAAAAAGTAGCGCCCTGGCCTAGCGCCGAGTCAACCCAGAGGCGTCCGGCATGTTTCTCAATCATCTTTTTGGCGATGGCTAGCCCCGCCCCGGTACCTCCCCCGTACTTTTCCTGGGCGTGGAGGCGCTTGAAGAGCTTAAAGATGTTTTCGTGGTGCTTGGGGTCGATTCCAATGCCAAAGTCCTGTACGTAAAAGACATGGTATTCGGATGAAAGCTCATCCAGGCCGGGCACAGCGGTGCCGGCCGGCGCCTGCCCCACCACCACCGTTTTAGTAGCCTGGTCGCTGTATTTGATGGCGTTGGTCAGCAGATTATTAAATACTTCCAGCAGGCGTACGCGGTCCACGGCCAGGGTGGGCAGCCGGCCCTCCACCACCACCGTGGTGTGAGTTTGCTCGAGGCGCGGCTGCAGCAGGTCCAGCACCTCGGCCAGCAGCTCGTTCAAATCAACTTCGGCCAGCACCAGCTCGGTGCGGCCCACCCGCGAGAGTTGTAGCAGGCCCTCAATCAGGTTTTCCATGCGCTGGCTCAGGCGCACCAGGGTTTGCAGTTTGTTGACGCCGTCGGCATCGAGCTGCCCGGCGTAGTCTTCGAGCAAAAAGAGCGAGTAGTTATGAATGCCCCGCAATGGCTCTTTCAGGTCGTGCGAGGCCACGTAGGCGAAGGAGTCGAGCTCGTCGTTGCTGCGCTCCAGCTCGGCATTGAGACGGCTCAGGGCCTGGGCGCGGCTTTGCAGCTCGTTGAACACCTTGAGGCGCACGTCGGAGATGTGCAGCCGGATTTCGGTGGCCGCCTTTACTTCGAGGGGCTTCCAGGGCGCGCAGGTGTTTTCGACCAGCTGCTTCCAGGCCTCAAACGACTGGCGCGGCGAGAGGAAAAGCTGGCTGTCGGCTAGTTGCTGGGGCTTCTCGTTCTGGCCAGCCCAGCTCACGGTTTGTACCACTTCGGGCCGAAACCAGAGCAGGTAATTGCCGGGCGCCTCGGCCAGCGAGGCCGCAATGAAACCGCTGGCGGTGCCGCGCAGGGCTAGCCCCGCCGGGTTGAGGGCAGCGTAGGAGTCGGTATAAAAAATATCCTGCTGCACGTTGGCACGTAGCCAGGCCATGAGCTCCTCAATCTGGGGCCGGCTAGGGGTGGCACCCAGGGTAATTATCTCGCCATCGAAGCAAACGGCGGCCCCGCCGCAGTCGATAACGTCCAGCAGCGTGGGCGTTTGCTGGTACAGGCCCTCGATGAAATTGGGCGTGTTGGACACGTGTTCGAACAACCGGGCCTGGCGCTCACTCACTTGCAATTGGTAGGCCTGCTCGTCTTGCTTTTCCTTGGAGCCGAGCAGGGCCGAAAACGTTTTGGCAATAAACTGGCACAAGTCGCGCAGCTCGTAGCTCACCAGCTTGGGCGTGAGGTGGTGGCAGGTTATCATGCCCCACAGCTGGCCATCCTGAATGAGCGACACGGTCATGGTAGCCGCCGAACCCAGGTTGTGCAAATACTGAATGTGAATGGGCGACACGCTGCGCAGCACGGCGTAGGTCATGTCGGGCGGGCGGCTGCTGCGGGGGGGGCGCAGCGGCACTAGGCGCGCCGGCACGTAGCTGGCATCCGGAATAAAGCGCAGCCAGTTTTTGAGGTACATGGCCCGCGCCTGTTGCGGAATGTCGGAGGCCGGGTAGCGCAACCCTAGCCAGGGCGGCAAGTCGGGGCGCACGGCCTCGGCCGTGACCTCACCGCTCTCATCGGGGGCAAAGCGGTAGATGGCCACCCGGTCGAAGCCCGTGATGGTGCGCACCTGCTCCACGGCATACTGGCAAAACTCGGTTACCGAGCCGGCGGTCAGCATCTGGCTGAGGGCCGCGTTGAGGTAGGGCAGGTCGAGGCTAGCCGGCCCGCTTTCCTCCACCGGCTCAAACTCCAGCCACAGCAGCCGGTCGTAGCGGTGCATGATGAGCTTGTAGAACGGCTGGCCCGCCACCTGCTCCAGGCGCACCCCCAGCAGCTGGTGCACCTCGGTGAGGGACGCAAAGGAGCGCTCAATTTCGGCGGCTCGCTCGGGGGCCAGCAGGCGGCCCAGGCCGGTGCCCACCAGCTCGGTGGGGGCAATGCCGAGCAGCGCCACCGTGTTTTCGCTGGCGTAGGCTACGTGGTGCGATACCTCATCGAGGCACAGCATAAAGCCGTAGGGCTGAATGGCGCCCGGAATATGAATGGGCTCGCGGTCGCAGTTGGTCAGCGTAATAGGCTGGTCGAGCAGGTTCTCGTCGGGTAAGCTCACGGGCGGGCTAGCCAAGTGGCCAGGTGTTGAAACGTATGAATGGCCGACTGCACAATTTCGTTCTCCGTTGCGGCGTCGGTGGCCGCCTGGCTCAGCTGTTGGCAAAAGGCCTTCCAGCGCGGGCCGGTTTGCGCACCGTAGCCGGTGAAGTAGCGCAGCTGGTCGCTGCCGGCCTTGGCCAGCTGGCGGGCCAGCACCTGGCCGCCCAGCGTGGAGCCTTCCAGCACGTACATAGCCCCCAGCAGCTGCGGCACGGTGGCCAGCGGCGGCAGGGCCAGGCACAGCGGCAGCTGGCCGGGCTCGGCGCGCAAATCCTCCAAAATAAGGTGGGCGCGCCGGCGCTCAGCAATTTCCCAGGCGGGGCCCAGCGCGGCGGCGTGGCCGAGCAGGGCGGCCTCGTAGGGCGCCAGAAAGCCGTACATCTTGGCTAGAAACCGGGCTGTGGCCGCCGCGCTCGGGGTACCAGCCGCCAGCGCTTGGTTGAACTCGTTTTGCTCCACGGCATCGTGGTAGGGGCGAGTTTCGGCGCGCAGGCGGGCCAGAATGGGCGCGGGGGCAGGCGGGGTAAGCAAGGTAGAAGGGCAGGTAAACAGAAGGCAGAAACCGCAAATTAACTGCCAAACAGGTAAGTAAAAAGCAACTACCCCCTGTTGCTAGCTGTCAAAAGCCCGTAGCCCGCTCATCGCCAGACGAGCGGGCTAGCCAGCGCTTTAGCTTACTGCGGGGCGTAGCGGGGCCGCCGGGTAGCGGCTACGAGCGCTTTTTCTTGCCCCCGTGATGATGGGCACCGCCGGGGCCGTAGCCGTGCCAACGGTATCGCGCGAGGCCACCTGTACGTAGTACGTGGTGCCCGGCTCCAGGCCCTCCATCGTGATGCGGTGTTGGGTCGAGAAGCCTTCGGCCACGCGCTCCTCGGTGAGCTGGGTGGCCGAGGGGCCAAATTTGAGGCGCGTATCGCCAGGATACAGGGTGGTGTATTCGAGGGTAAAGCGCTGGGGCGTAGTGCCTACCGGTACGGGCTCGGCCGTGATGCGCGGCCGCCCGCCGCCGCGCACTAGGTCGCTGCTCAGGCGCGGCAGCAGCTGTAGCCGCCCGTGCCGCTGGGCGAAAACTGGCTGAGCACGCCGCGCACGTCGAAGCTTTCGCCCTTGGGCACGGCCGCGTCGATAATGCCCCTGGGGCCAGTGCTGGCATTGGTCACGCGCAGGGCGGCCGCCTTGTCGCCATCAAGCAAAAAGTTGGCGTTGGCCACCAGGGTTTCGACCGCCACGCCCGCTGGGGCTGTGAGCTTGCTCACGCCCGTTATTTCGAGCAGGGGCCTTCGTTGGCCTCCACAAACGCGCTGCCGATGTCCTGCACCGGCACGTTCAGGACCCGCACCTTATGGCCGCTGCTGATTTTGCGCACTGTTGCGATGGGGGCCATCTCCAGCAGGCCGTTGTAACTCTTGAGCTGCCCGGTTACTTGTAAGCTACCGCCGGCGCGCAGCTCGTCGTAGCCCGGCACGCGGGTGGGCAGCGCATACAGGGCTAGCCCCGCCTCGGCATCCTGCACAAAGCGCACGGCCCCTAGCTCGGGCCCATTGCTGACCACGCCCCGCACCGTGACGGTGGCGCCCGCCCCCATGGCCCTGGCGGCTTTAATAGATACTACCGCCGGGCGGGGCCGGCTCAGGGCTCGGGGCCGTTGCCGGGTGGCTAGCCAGTAAGAAGGACGTAGGAATTAGCATAAACGGAACGTAAAGTGGGCTGAGCACTAGCCGCCCGCACAAAATGACGGCAAAAACCTACGGTCCTGCTTACCCGGCCCGAATAAGTAGACCGTAATTCTGAATAATTATTTATTTTACATAATATTAACTTCCGGGTGTAGCTCGATGCCGAACTGCGTGCGCACGGCTCGGATTATCTCCTCGGCCAGCTCGCGCAGCTCCTGGCCGGTGGCGCCGCCGTGGTTTACCAGCACCAGCGCCTGGCGGTCGTGCACGCCGTGGGTACCGTGGCCGGCGCCCCGCCGCAGCCCTTTAAAGCCCGCCTGCTCGATAAGCCAGCCGGCGGGCACCTTCACACCGCCCGGCACGGGGTAGCCCGGCAGGCCGACGTAGCGGCTTTTGAGCTCGTCGAACTTGGCCTGCGACACCTCGGGGTTCTTAAAAAACGAGCCCGCGTTGCCCACCTTGGCCGGGTCGGGCAGCTTCGAGCGGCGGATGTGCACCACGGCCTGGCTCACATCGCGCGGGGTGGGCTCGGCCTCGATGCCCAGCTCGGCCAGGGTTTCCTGAATGGCGCCGTAGCTGCTATTAACGGGCCGCTGGGCCGTGGCCCGGTGCAGGCGCAGCACCACGGCCGTAACCACAAACTGGTTTTTGAGCGGGCCTTTGAATACGCTTTCGCGGTAGCCGAAGCCGCATTCCTCCTTCGAAAACACGCGCAGCTCGCCGGTGGCGATGGCTAGGGCCTCCAGGCGCTCGAAGGTGTCTTGCAGCTCGGCGCCGTAGGCCCCGATATTCTGGAGCGGCGCCGCGCCTACCGTGCCCGGAATGAGCGAGAGGTTTTCGAGGCCGCTCAGGTGCTGGTCGAGGGCGTATTCGACCAGCCCGTGCCAGCTTTCGCCGGCCCCGGCGCGCAGCAGCGCGGTGTGCGTGTCGGCGTCTTCGGCAATGATTTCGAGGCCCTTAATTTCATTTTTCAACACTACGCCCGCAAAATCCTGCGTCAGCAACAAATTGGAGCCCCCGCCCAGAATGAGCAGCGGCCCGGCCTGCACCGGTGGGCTCGCCAGCAGCGGGCGCAGCTCGTCGGCAGAGGCGAAGCGGGCAAAGTAGCGGGCCTGCACAGCGAGGCCAAACGTATTGTAGGGGCGGAGCGAAACGTGTTCTTCAAGCTGCATGGCCGCAAAGGTCGGGCAGTGGCGCCGACTTTGCCCTTGGTGCCGGTAGCAGGGGCTAGCTCCTGCCGCGAACTACGAGTTCGCGCTACCTTCACGCTCATGGACGCCAAGCAAGCCACCCGCCTCAGCAGGTTTCTCAGCCAGCACCTGCGCCACGCCCCCGAAGCCATCGGCCTGCGCCTCGACCCTAGCGGCTGGGTGCCGGTGCCCGACCTGCTGGCTGCCTGCGCCACCCACGGCCACCCCCTGACCCGCGACGAGCTGGAGGATATTGTCGAAGGCAATGACAAGCAGCGCTTTGCCTTCGATGAAGCCGGCCAGCGCCTGCGCGCCCAGCAGGGCCACAGCGTGGCGGTTGATTTGCAGCTAGCCCCCGCCGAGCCGCCGGCCGTGCTCTACCACGGCACGGCGCCGGCTGCGCTGGCCACCATCCGGCGCGAAGGCCTGCACAAAATGAGCCGCCACCACGTGCACCTCACCGCCGACAAGGCTACCGCCCGGCGCGTGGGGCAGCGCCGTGGCCGCCCGGTGCTGCTGGCCGTGGATGCCGCAGCGCTACACGCGGCGGGTGGCGAGTTTTACCGCTCCGGCAACGGCGTGTGGCTCACGGAGGCCGTGCCGCCGCACTACCTGCGCGAACTGCCGGTGTAAAATAAAAAACGGGTACAGCGCCCGTGCTGTACCCGTTTGCTGTGTCAATCAGTGCCTTGGCGCTAGGGCAGCGTGGCGCGCACGCTGAAGCGCGAGTCGGCGCGCACGTCGGTATTCTGGCGCAGCGTCTGGGCCAGCTCGGCGGTAGTGGTGAGGGTGTAGGAGCTATTTTTCAGGTACTGGTCGAGCTTGCCGCCGGCCGGGTTCAGGGTGATGCTCGTCTGGCCCGTGGGCACGCTGGGCAGCGAGGCCAGCAGCATTTTGTTGGAGCCCGCGGCATCGGTGGCGATGTAGATGCTGATGCTCTTCAGGAAGTCGAAATTTTGCGTGCTCGGATTGGTTACGGTGAGCGTGAGCCGGTCGAGGGTCACGTCCTGCACATAGTCGGCCGAGGTATTATTGTTCTTGTAGGTGCTCTGCGCAGTGGTAGGCACCGACACGCCCGGAATACTTAGCGCCACCCCCGGCGGCACAAACGGCGTACCCGGAATGGTAAAGCTGCTGGAATCGCTGACCTGAAAGGTAATGAGATTCAGTATCTTCTTGCAGCCCGGCGCGCTCAACAGCAAGAAGGGCAGTAGTAACAAATAATACTTTTTGAACAAGATAGTGCGCATAGCGAGGTTTGAAGTAAAAGTAAAAGAGGACTTTGGAATGAACAGCCGAAGTTATCTCCGGCGCAAACCCCGCTGCCGCTCGTTTTCGTTCAACTTCTTTAACTGCTGGTTAAGCGCCTGCCCGGCACTAGCGAAGCGAGTGGTAGGCGGCCGGCCGGGCTGCCGGCTCTTTGGCGCCGCTATCCCGGCCAAGCTCTAGCGCACGCGGTAGCCGCTGAGGGCGTAGAAGAGCAGATAGGCGTAGCACAGCGCGGGCACCGCAATGGCCACCCGCATGCCGCCGCCGTGGGTGGCGAGGTAGCCCATGAGCGGCGGAATGAGGGCGCCGCCCACGATGGCCATAATCAAATACGACGACCCTTGCTTGGTAAACGGCCCTAGCCCCGTAATGGCCAGCGGGAAGATAACGGGCCACATAATCGAGTTCATCAGCCCGCACAGCACAATGAGCCACAGCGCCGCTTCGCCCTGGCTGAGGATGGAGGCGCCCACCAGCGCCACGCCCGCCGCGCACACTGCCACCAGCAGCACCCGGTTGTTGTAGCGCAGCAGCAGCGGAATGCCCACCACGCGGCCCACCAGCGAGCCAAACCAGTACGACGACACCAGCACCGCACCCACCGCCTTGGTAAAGCCCGCCGTGGTATCAATCGGCGCCGGGCTTTGGCCGAATAATTCGCCCGCGAAGTTGGTAGCCACGTTCAGCCCTCGCACCAAGCTTTGGGTGAAAGGCGACAAGAACTGAATGCCCTGGCTTTCGCCGTAGCGAATGAGGAAGGAGCCTAGCCCCACTTCCACGCCCACGTACACAAAAATGGCCCCGATGCCCAGCACCAAATGCCGGTAGTCGAGCGCCGAGCGGCGGCCCGCCGCTACCGGCTGATGCTCCAGTACCTCCTCTTCGGGTAGGGCGTCGATGTCGGGTAGGCGCAG
>Ga0160427_10001389_pt1 | contig 14840 bp, 19 predicted proteins | sample SolpanmetagenomL_FD_108194 | JGI IMG/M metagenome (GOLD analysis project Ga0160427, IMG submission 108194) | Solar panel surface microbial communities from Lawrence Berkeley National Laboratory, California, USA - L | ecosystem: Engineered > Built environment > Solar panel > Unclassified ...
TAGAAACATTTGTAAATCCATTCTTTCCTTCTTAACAAACAAGATTTCATCTCAATACACCCACTTTGTGATTCTTATGTTGTGAGAGACACTAGGCATCTTAGAAGAGCCATTTAATGAACTCCTCAAACGCATAACATTTGTCAACAGTGAAACAGAAGTTTAGACAAAACGAATAGAGCCAATGCGCACTCTAAAAAACAATATTTTTAGCTATTAAATCAAAGAAAGTGAAACAAAGACACCAATCAACTACCTCCTTGAAGACAGACAAAAAGAAAAGAAGAGAAGAGAATGACATTGCCCAAAAATCAAAACTTTAAAAAAGTCGTCCAATTAGTCCCTGGAGGACAAATCTTTCTAGGATCATATTGATACTTCCTCTCTCCTTCTCCCTCCCCCGCGTCACCAGGATGACCTTCTCGCTCCTTGGCTTCTCTACCCGCTTGTTCCGTCTTCATCAACGCGCCATGTAATGTTGTATCATTTCCCTTTGCATCTGAAGTTGATGCGGGAACTGGTCCTGGAATATGTTGCTTGTCTTCGCTGATGTGGTGGAGTTCAGGTTTATGTTTACTGAACCATTTTTTTATTCCGGATTTTTCTTCATCGGGATGATGGACGGGGTTGTAGTTGTCTGTAGAGGCTGTGGAGGAGGAGGAGGAGGAGGAGGAGGAGATGAGATGGTGTTTGTCGTCGTTGTCATTCATGTTTTTTATATATATATATATATATATATATCTTGACTGTTCCCCGCGATCCTGTGTCTTTCAAGCCTCTTTCAAAGTTATGGTAAGAATGTGGAATTAGGTATCTTTGGTTTATTCTTTTTGTGATAGAGTTTATGGTCATGAATGGACTTTTTTTGCTCAGGCCTCTGTTATCATGATGAAATTGTTTGATATATGATTTCAGCAGGATTGCGTGTAACTTTTTGTACTTGTAATTTATATACGTAGTACATATTTGAGTGAACTTTTTAGCGTATTTCTTAGCTTTGTATACTCCTTTGTCCTACAAAAGTGCGCCAGCATAACACTGAACAAAAGGTATTATTCAAGTTATATCACTGGTAAACACACCTTATCTTAGCATCATGCTGGTGCTCTTCTGGAAAAACAGGGGAGTACTGTCAAGTGGTCGAATCTGTCGCCACTCTTCGCGCGCCCTTTATCTAAAACTAGCGGGTGTAAAGAGTGGTGACAATTCGGAGCCGCTCACTCATTACGTCAGACATCAAAAATCTATGTTCAACAATAAACTTGATTTTCCTATATTTCTCGTAACTATCGTTTGCACAAGCGCAAGAAGTAGTGGCATAATCAAAGTGAGTTGTAATTGGCTTATGTCAATAATATGTAATGGTAGTGATGTTTTGGGTATTCACAGTTGATCAAAGCATCATCAATGCCGCACTCGTGTGTATGGTCGGTCGCATTCGTTGCTCTATTGATATATCATGATCATCAAAGAAAGAGGGGAGTGGAGTACACTAATAACAATAATATACAACAACATTTTGCTCTGAAGAGAGTGAGGGAAAAAAATGCGGGGAAATTAGTGCTGTAATACGTAGCGTGGTTTAATGGACAAGAAGGGTACTCAAATTATATTAGTCAACAAGTGATTTTAGTTGATAGACAAACATCACGAACTGAACAGGATGACTATTTAAAAAAAAAAAAGAAGTCGAGGTCATCATAATCAACGCCACAATAGCATAACACCGCGTACCGAATGTTGGCTCTTTCTCTCGGGAATATTAACCATATTCCATCTTTGATGATTAGTATGTTGTATACAGGGTATAAAACTTTGATCATCATGTACTGTACCACAGAGGAGGACGAGGAGGGGTAAGAGGTAATCACGTCAATTTAAAGTAAGATGTATTCTATGAAAGGAAGAAAGAGGAGGTCGTCGTAAAATATATAAGTCCAAGATGACCTTTATCATGGTTCAAGAGAAGTGTATATATTGAAATACCTCTTTTCACACCATAAATCTACTCAGTTGACCAACAAAAACTGCAAGAGTTTTTGAATATACAGAATATTTGACGGGATTTGTTTTCCAAAGAAATAGCAACAGTCTCACATTCATATATATATATCGTGCTTTGATCGAGGTTCCTCGCTCATCAAGAAAAAAAAGGGATCAATCCCACCTACCATGTCTGGACTTCCAAGAAGGCACAGCTCCATCAGCCATGAAGGTGGTGATGAAGACCCGGCGATAATAGCCGCAAGAGAGGCTTTGAAGGTCATCATCCATCTTTTGATACCTCCTCCCCTTGCGGGTACACTCAAGTCATGCTAACACATGTACCTTGTTTGAGAAGCAACAATAGGCCGAAGCAGGTACAAAAGTCAATACAGCAGGAGACAGCGATCTAGTATCTACCATCAAAGGTGGCAAGAAGGAAAGTGATGTCAATGTTGCTACGAGGGGAAAAGCGCAGGGTATGACCACGGGCCAGTAAAGGCAGGGAAAGAATGGGAACTGGAGACGTGGTTTGATTATATGTGATATGTATCGAGGTAGAGTGCAAACAATATATGTGCTTCCCACAACATACTAATGCTCTTCCCCAAGTAGTTATCAAACGAAGGGAGATATCGAGCCACTTGTACTCGAGTCATGAACAAACATTGAACATAGTTGGCTGAAGGCTGCCCAAATTTGATCGATTCGAGCTTTTTTGTCGTTATTACGTATTTGAATACTTCATTGTATATATTATTACAAAAAATATGTTGTTGCAAAAAAGAATTGGTGGTGTATAATCCTGCCCAAATTTATCCTCAATCAGTTGACGCCCCAGTATGCCATGCCTGGTGGAGATATACTTCCGTCCTGCGGATACGTTGTAAAGTCTTGGTGTGCGGCACCATAGATTATTTGAAGATTAGACTGCGCTCGTGCGTGCACACATATGGAAGAAATCCTTGTGAAAAATGCATAGTTGTGTATCAACTCATGACGATCTTTCCATAATCGATAGGTCAGCGACTTTCATGCAAAAAAAAAAATGCAAGAAAAGATCTGATTTATACCCCATCCGTCGCCATGCTCTTGTCATTTGATTGATGTGACATTGTAAAGTATCCAATGCTGAATCGAAACAATAACGAAAGATTACTGTATAGTGAGTCCCGGAATACCGTCCTCCGCAACCTTTTGTATCGCCACTTTAAACTTTGTACTCTTCACTGGTAATTTATTGCTCGCATCGTAAAACGGATTCGAAATGAGTTGAATATACGCTGTGTGTACCGCTTTGAAGACCTGTTGTAAGTGCCGCAAAATATATCAGCATCCACAAAGTCCTCTTCTTCACACATATTCATAATGGAGAAAAAAGGCTGATGGGTTTTAAAAAGAAAAGGAATTGGACAGCCCATACCGGCTTCATATCGCTCTCCCTGACTCCCCCCAACCCACTACTTCTATTCCCCCTCAAACTTGCACCAGCATCCATCCCTTGGTCTACAAGTACCACAAACTTGACACCTGTGTTGGTCATCCATCCGTACGCCGCCAATCGCTCATCAATGACAAAAAGAAGGCCAAAGTCCTGATCCGATGTCTTTTGCGGAAGCCTTAGATCAAACACATCGAGTGTTGTATGAATCAGGAGGTGGAGGTCAAGAAGAGTGTTGACGGATGTTCCGGGGATGGGTAGTTGTGAGTGGTGGATGTGGAGAGGTGTGTTCTATGATTTTGTGAGAGATGCGAAGGATTGTTAGTTTTTCTGTTTTTCTCTTGGAAGGAGTCAATTAAACGATAATAGAAATGGACTGGCTGGTTTTACGTATTTGCCTATGATAGCGATACATGGTATTGTGGGTAGTGCCATGACGATCGCGTTGTGGTTCTTGATGGTGAATGTCGTTGTTGTTGTTGGGGGAGAAGTACTATCAATATTTAGTGAGAGATGCGATAGCTGAAGCTTGAAATGTGTACCCAAGCTTCAATTTGATCATTGCCATAATTAGGTGACTTCATGTTTCGCCTAACTCTTAGCAAGTTCCTCATGTACCTGCAATCATGAAAACCTTTTCGTAACAACTTTCACTTTTATATGTGAAATAACACTTGCGAGCTTGAAACATTTGGAGTCGATAGCTAGATTATAGTTACATTATGATACGTTATAGCTAGATACACAAAAGTGTTGCATTAAAAAGAGAAATATGTGACAATATTATATACATGAATTGGATGTTAAAAAAATGAGATGGTCATAAAGCAATCGAATCATTCAATTGTTTCGGATCATCTGTCCATCAGGTCCAAAAGTAGGAGCATATTTACTCTTGCTTCTGATCTGCTTACCATACTTGTAGAAGATGAATGGCATAGGAGTCAATGCAAGCGCGACGAAAGCAAGAAGACTGCCAGCCCAACCAACTTTCAAAGCAGTGAAAAGCTGTGTCGCGAAGAGTGGAAAGACGGCTCCGAATAACGATCGTAGGAAAGCATTTGCAGCGATTGCCGAAGCTAAAAAAGAATACGGTTAGTCAGAGAATTTTTTCATACATGACAAGAAGGAGTACATACCCGCAAACATCAGATAGGCATCAATGATGTAGTTGAGACATTGCAAGAAGACTAAAAGGATACCAGCACCAGTAAAGATACCAGAGAGTGTTGGAACAATCCAATGCACGTGCTCTGGGTAGTTTCCTGACCATGCGAACCAGAATAGACCGATAGGAAATATGACAGCTCCAATCATGGCTGGTGGAAGTCGATTCTCGGGAATCGGAATACCCTTGTTTGCCTTCATTAATCTATTGTATCTAGGCTCAAACAATAGAACAATGACTCCTCCAATCAATTGGCCTAGAACTAGTCCAAGGAATGGTAAGTAGGCTACTCCTCCTTTCATATGGTATCCGTAGATAAAGACGAAGGGATAGGCTGAAAGAAGCAGATAAAGCATGCCGTAAACGAAAGCGACGTAAAGTGAGATGAAGAATACGATAGGTTCCGTAAAGAGAATCTTAAGGGGTCGCGACAAGTTCTTGGATACCAATTCCTTGAAGCTAATTTCGATTTCTTCCTGTTTGGCATGAATACCCCAGTTCTTCGTTGCTCTTCGAAGTTGTTTGGCCTTGTCAACCAAGACGACTGGAGCATATGTCTCTTCAAAAAAGATAAAGCAAAGAACAAGACAAGAACCGGAGGCAATTGCAGTGATGTACTCTGTCCATCGCCACTAAAAATTATCGTCAGTAACAGATATGCGTTGAAACATGAAATCAACTTACGTGTAGGCTCGAATTGACGATAAATCCACCAATAATTGGTGCCAGTAATGCTGGCATAGAAACCGTCAAAGAGAACAAAGTGATGGCATTTCCACGATGTTCGTTGTCCCAAATATCAGCATAAGCAGCACCGACAACCGCCAGTGGTGCAGCAGCGAAGAGACCAGCAAAAAGTCGACTGATCATAAGTGTTTGTACATCTTTAGAGACTGCTACAGCGATGTTGAAAATCGTGAATCCGAAGACTGATACCAAAATTGGTATTCGTCGGCCGTACAATTCTGACATAGGACCCCAAAACAGCGGACCAGTAGCGAAACCAAGAATGTAGAATGAAATACCAAGTGTTCCGACCTCACGGCCGATGTGAAAGTGTTGTGCGTAGAATGGAATAGCTGGAGAGAAAATACTGGATCCCCATGCCGAGAAAGAACTGGTGAGTGCCAAGATAAAAGATACGACCAACCTGAGAGTTCAATTAGCTACTGTTTGTGTTTTGTATGATGAAGAAAAATCTTACTTCTTTTTTGTAGGCCAATTTTGAGGATGTAAAGGATCATCAAATCCTGTAAAATCGACAACATAATCGTTCTAGATTTACATATTAATCACCATGTCTGATCAGATTGTTGAACAGGAACTCACCTTGTCGGGTAGATCTGGAGGGTAAGGCTTATTTGCACCAAAATCAGGCAGATCCCTTAGAGCAGTAGGTTTCTTCTCCAAGTCTCCAATTGTGTAAGAATGAATAGTTTCGTGCGTATAGTGTCTTGTGAGCATCGTTCTAACACGTTCCGCATCCTCGCCATTCTCAAGATCTCGCGCAGTGGCTACACGAGCTACGTCATCTAGCATATCGTTGTTTGCACCTCTTTTTGATAGTTTATTGTCTAATATCGCAGTGTCCTCTCTTGAAAGTGTTCGTCTGACTGTTCCATTGTTTCTTTGTCTAGATGCCGCAAGAGCCTCTGCTTCGCTTGCAACATTGTGTTGGTTGGGTGCTGTGTGTGCCGTTGAATAGTGACGTTCTGCAGCCTCCTCTGCTTTCTCGAGTTCGTAGTCTATGTTGTTTACAACCATGATGAACAGGTGACGTCCACAGCGTCAAATCAAATTGTTTCGAGTCGTAGGCTGAAGTGATGAAGTATGTATGACAATGATTGATAGTTGGTTGAATCTGATTAAATAGAATTGAATGGGTTGAAATTAAAACTCAAGAAGGAGAAAGAAAGGAAGGACAAGAAACGATCGAGCGGCAGAGTGTTGCTTAAGTATAAAGGGGAGTGAAAAAATAGCCTTTCTTCTTCTGCTGCTGCTGCTGCAAATTCTATGACGATCGATTTTGTCTTCTCTCTGTTCTCTAAACATTATAGTAATAATAACAATAAAAGACTAAAACAAACAATGGCCTTGTCTTTTACCCGTTAACACCCAAACTAGACCAAACTAGACTTGGATTAAGCAAATGAGATAAGCCAAAAAAAAGAAAGAAAGAAAGGAATTATTAATAAACCAAGAATAAAAGGAAACACGGCAACACCATTCATCTCAAACATCCCCCCCCAATGCGTCATAGAACAATCCTTCTCCCAACCTAAAATTTTTTTTGTTCATCCATGCCATGCAAAGTGTCCCTCGGTAGGTTTTTGGATTTCTTTCCGTTTTGCGTCGCTGGAAGTAGTGCTGTAGAGTGCTGCGCTTCTTGACTCTTGTTTCATTCTCCTTTTCTTTTCCTTCCCTCTCAACTTTTTCTCGTGCGGTACATGTACTCTTACATACGGTACCTTCGGCTCCAACAGTTTGGTTTGTGTAAGCACACAATGATTGATTGATTGGAAACCACGGGTGGTCCATGGTGTCCACAAGTCCATGACCAAAAAGTCCCTTGACAACGACTGGCGTTACACTTTCTACCTTGATGGAGTACGTCTTGTTGTATCGATACCATCAAAGTGGTGCTTATGATAGATCTGTTATTATCTATGCTATCAACGTGCAATACTTGAATAATTAATTGCTTTAATCGCGATAGAATAGGCTTATAATAATCTATGTCGTAAGAAGATGGCTTTTGGCTGCACATTTGTATCACATTTCAAGGAATACTGACTCACGACGATTATCAAGGCTTCTCAATTCTACACAAAAGAAGCATCCACCCTGATAGATCTCCATGACTAGGCAGTCTAACAACCCAATCACAGCTGATAGTTCTTGATGTATCATGACTGTGGAGTAGGCATTCGCAATAGCCAATAACATTTCTGTCATACACGGCCCATCGCAAAAAAGCCCTTTGTCGGGACTTGATGAGTACCGATCACATTCCCTGCCTGCATTTTGACCCGCTAAGTTGGATTGGATAGGATAGTGCATGAAAGCAGACGTCTCTATTCTTTGTCTTCCACCCTTCATACATGCACACACATATACGAGTTTGGTTTTTTTTTCTCGAAAAAAATCTGACACACCCATCGCTTACTGGCTGAGTGCACTCATTCAGGCTTACGAAAACACGATTATAAACAAATTCACTTGCTCCTTTGATCAACTGCCGATATATCCGTGACGTCATATACATCTTCCATACAGTTTGCCTCACCTTAATTATATGATTGCGGTCTCTTCCGTTCAGGGATTGCTTAACAATAATATCTTCTTTCTTTCTTTCTTTTCTTTGTTTTTTTCCCTTCTCTCTATTAGTCTTAAATCAATTCTTCGGGTACGGATTATCCGTCTCGGAGTGATAAAAAAATCTTTTCGCTCTCACCTAAGTGACCGAGGCCGCGGCTTGAGATTTGCTGAGAAACATGCAATAGTGACTAAGAATTCTCCTTGTAATTCACCGTCGCCGGTAATTTGCTTATGAAACGTGTAACTAGGTAAGCAATTGTAAAGAGAAAACAGAATATCCTAATTTTATACATTGAGAAAGGAAAAAAAAAGAATTCTCCATGAACCTACTTGTTGTATACGTATACGATGTTGCATCGTGCAGGACATATTACTTTTCTAAATTTCTTAAAATGCGACAATATTTTAACATGACAGCTGCTACAACCTGGACATCCCTTTCCTGTAGATCGTTGCATGCAATCCTGTGCCTGTCTAATATGTATCGATAACGTAAATAAATAAGTAAATACATTTAAGGTTATTGGTTGTACATGAGTTCATAAATTTACAGACATGTCAAGAAGTCAATTCCGCCGTTCTGGATTGATCGATCAATTAATGATGGCCTGCTTTACCCAAGTAAGTATGTCTTTGCCTATAGATGGGGGAGACATATATAAGTAGGTGATTAGACATGAACAGGCGACTTGTTTCCCGCTTTAAAAGATTTATGCATATGTTGGAGAGTTAAGCTCTTCTACCTCACATGTACATACTCAAGTACCGTTTGGGATTTTTTTTACATGATGTTAATAGGAGTATGTTCTATACTTTACATTGGGTTCGAGCAGAGTGAAATTCGTATCCCGAAAATAAAGTTTCAGTACAGCGCGTATCTAAACACGATGAGCATCTTAGACCCGTACTATATAGATTCGTTCGTTCGGGCCGTGAATGACATTTCGACGAGTTGCAGCCAAATCGCAGTTGTTTCTATCAGTCTGTTGTGTGGTTATGCTACTATTTGATGCTCAATTCATCAATACCTACACAAGTACTTACCTGTGACTCTAGTTCCCTGTCATGCGCCTTTGACACATGTGATTGAATGACAGTCCCTCCCACCATTCACTTTGACGTCACCCCTCTCTTTCTCTCCTTCTGTTGAAAACTCTCCAACCAAGTTAATCTGTGCAAGTCTCGTGAAGGCAACAAATGCTCAGAATAATAATAATAACAATGATGATTACCATAATAATCAATATTCACATCACATCACAGTAGTGAAGGAAATCACTTGTCTGCACCACATGCATGCATGCACTCAAGTACAGTCCAGTAGCTGCAAGTATCCTTCGATGAGGTTCACCAGAAACAAATTTATCTAGAAGTGCAAACCCCCGATTGAATATCACACAATCAGTCTACACATTGGATCCCGATCACAACTATACTCCTAGATTCAATTCTCTCCCCAAAAAGCAGCATTGACCAAGTTTCTGTTTCGCCCTACGGTCGCACCGTTCAGTCGGGCCCGTGTGAGCTTGCAACTTAGCAAAGTCATTTCAAAAATGTCTGCCACTCAAAGATCGTCGTCGCCGTTTGGTGGTTCACAGACTGGATCATCTTCTGGAGTCGACCACATATCTACACACCGATTTCGTCTGTCGCAGAAGGAGTACCCTGAGGATTGTCCGCCATTCACTGTCAAATGGCATTATGCTGTAGACGTAAGATTATATATCATTTTATATGCTGTCTCTTGTCACACTCTTAAATATATTGTTGAGGCTCACAGAGTTTTGCATTGTAGATACCTAAAAGAAAACCTTTCCAAGAAGTGGATAATGCGAAACCAGTTAAAGCTCCAAGCAAATTTGTCCCATTCGGTCAGCAAGATTCACGAGCGATCGAAGCAGCCTACCAGAAGATCTCACAAGAGGAAGATGCGAAGGATGCAGCCGCAGCATCGAAACCATGGACAACTCGTGGAGTAGATGATTACTTGGGAAGTGGAGAGGACCTTGTCCAAGCAAGCCTAAGAGCTAGCGGAAACTTGAAAAAGAAGGTCAAAATGACTGAAGAAGAGGATGTTACTGTTCCTGTCAACGAGGATTATCTCTTCGACGTAAATGTCAAGAAGAGAGAATTGGCACCAGCTTATTGGGATGGACCGGTGAGTTGAAGGGATTCAGAGTTTACGTGCTACAGCTGATCTGACATTGTAGTTCAGGTGTATCAAGTTTTGAGGGGAACTTGGTTTGTGCAAGGTACACATGTCAGCCGCACATCATTGAAGGGAGACTGATGTTCTTTTCTTGATAGAGGGAGCTATTCTTCGGCCGCTGGATGAGAGTCTGAGCGCACAGATAGAAGAGGGTACAATCAAGAGTTGATGCTTCTACGTCTGATACTAACGAGGTCAATAGGATATCTACAATTTAAACCATTTAGATCCAAGCCTGCAACGCTGGTGGTGCCTAACTCTCCACCCAAAGTATCTGACACCAAAGACGAAGTCACTCCTGAGACTGGTACTCCTAGCAAACCGGAAGAAGTTGAGACACCAAAAGTCCAGACACCTGTACGCTCTATATCTCCAGCTCCACCAGCGCAGCAACACCAACAACAGCAGCAACAGACATGGCGTTTACTAGGCGCACATCTGAACTCATTTGTTGTCTACGTTGATGCGACAACTGCATGGCTTCTGTCGGACGATATGTATGGAAAAATAACGTCAACAATTTATCAAAGAATCACTTCTGGTCAAAACATGGGGGGAATAAGACTTGTTCGGGGCTGGAGCGAAAAGGCACCTGCTGCTGCTGTTGTGAAGGATAAAGTTGCCTCTGGTTCTCAGACGCCCAGACCTAGTACACCAACTCTAGGCAAAGCAGGGAAATCTCAACCTCCACCTACCAAATCTCCACTGAGCAAAATCGAGGGAACAGAGACACCTGAAACAGCTGGTAGAATTGCCTTGGAGCGTAAGATGTCAAATCTCCTAGGAATAGATGTAAACCATGATGAGCCTGAGAAATTGATGGAGGAGGAGATGAAGGAGGACTACAAAGACAGTGATGAGAACGAGCAAGACCGAGAAATCGATCATCTGTATGTGGCTCCACAAATCTGCGAGTTGAGCTAATTTAATGTACAGAATTCTTGTGACGCATGGCATAGGCCAAAGGTTGAGTCTGAGGATGGAGTCTGTCAATTTCATTCATGGTAATTTCGCAAGCTTCCATCAAGACGACATGCTAAATTGTCCTAAGATGTCAATGTTTTCCGAAAGACCCTCAAAGCTGTATATGGTGTATCACCAGATCTTCAGGCTCTAAACGAAGAGCTCGACCATCTTCCACCAAATTGTAGGGTACAAGTGCTGCCTATATGCTGGCGCCACCTACTAGATTTTCCAAAGCAGGCGCTTCGTGCCAATCGTCTAAATGCTACACGAGACTCAGCAGATGATTATTCTCATGATCTTGGCCACGGTGAGCCTGAGGATATTTATGAATCATATCCGTCTCTCGACGATATCACAGTGGAAGGAGTTCCTGCTGTTCGATCCCTCATCACAGATTTAGCTCTTGATATCCTACTGTATCAAAGTGCCTATCGATCGCACATTGCAAAGATTGTTTTGAAGGAGGCAAACCGTGTGTATAATCTTTTTGTTAAACGCAATCCGGGGTGGAACGGTAGGGTTTCCATGGTCGGACATTCACTTGGGAGTGCTATACTATTTGATATACTCTGTCGACAGGGTATCAGAGATCGACAAGTTGGTAGAGGACTAGATTTCTATTGTGAAAATTTCTTTGCCTATGGCAGTCCCATTGGACTGTATGTTTTACTTCTGCTCCTTCCAAGTATGTGTGGATCAGGGTTTACAACTGCTAATTCCAATGTCAGATTCCAAATGCTGGAGGGGAAAACAATAGCATCCCGTATACCACCCAATTTTAAAGAGGATCCGTCTCCACCATCAACCCCCATGCATTTCAACGTTCGAGATCCATTCAGCTTTCCAAAAGAGGACCCTTATGATCCAAATATTTCTTCACCACTATGTACGCAACTTTTCAACATCTTTCACCCAACAGACCCCATTTCTTATAGGTTAGAGCCTCTTGTTACCAAAGCCATGGCAGAAATGAAGCCTCAACTTCTTCCTTATACAAAAAAGAATCTTCTGTCTAACCAGCTAGCCGGTCTTACTGGCATTGGTCAACGTGTAACCAATATGTGGAGTAATTTCTCTTCTGGTATCACTGCTGGTATCGCTAGTAGCATTCTCAACCGAAGCTTGGGTTTCAGCGGTGATGGTCCTCCTGTACCTCTCGAAAAGAAGAAAGATGAAGAGATTTGGTTCGATGAAGAGGAAGAAGTTGGAAAACCAACACTCATTGATGGGGAACTTGAGACTCTGTATGCCGGTTTTCAAAGACGTAGAACGTTGAAGAAAAAGAAGGAGAAGAAGAGTGGTAGCGGTAAAGACACGGAACAAACAACGTCGGGAGCGTCGGATGTTGAGACAGAAGAGGAAGAGATTTTGGAAGATACAACCGAGGGAGCACGAAAAGCCGACGAGAAGGCGAAGAGACTGAAGCGTGAGGAGAGAAAGTTGAGGGCGTTGAATAGAACAGGCAGAATCGATTTTGCTATACAAGAGTATGTTAATCTAACATGACTTGTGTTCCCTATATTGGTCGTTTTCCTCTCCCGAGTTGGTGATGTCTGACAGGATTTTCTCTTGTAGGGGAACATTCGACATCAGTCTGATTGCAAGCATAGCGAGGTATGGCCCAAGTTCCTTCTATCAATAATCTTATATAACTAGCTCTAACGTTGTGTAGTCATTTGAGTTACTGGTCTGACGAGGTAATCTCTTCCAACTGATATTGATATTGGTCATCCAATCAAATCTGTTGCCTGACAGCTTCTAACACTTACTAATTCTACGTGTATCAGGACGTCAACTCTTTCGTATTGTCGCAATTATTATCGAGGAAGAAACCAAAGACTCATCGTCTAGGAGCTTTGGATGCGAGTAAATTGATGGTTGAGGAGTGAATCAAAGACTTCAGAGAAAGATTATTTTTATGAAGTAAATTGAACATATTATAATAGAGGATATAGATCACTGTGTTTCAATGAAATTAGACTCTACACTTTACAAAGACTATTAACATGTTATTTGAACGAATATAAAATTATAACACAAAATTATCCAACTGTACCAGATGTTAATTAAAGCATGTTCAATTCATGACTAATATCTTTTTGTAAGCAATCTATATGTGCTATAAAATACATACATGTATATTTATTGTGTTGTTTGGAAAAACGCTAACTCTGTTCATCTAAAAGAAGAGGACAATAAGCAAAACTATCTTTATGTAGACGTCTTGTGTATATATGCATCATTATTTGGAAGCTAGGCGGTGCATCTGAATACTAGAATCCAAGTTCAAAACTCTCTCCTCATGTTCATCTAGGGTATCTTCCTCTGCTTCATCTTCATGGTCACTATGAATCATCTCATCACTACCTCTCCTAGCAACTAACCCACGCTCTTCGTCCCCTGTTAGATTACTTGTAGGCTGTACACTTCTCAGTATCTTGACTACTTTATCCTTCTGCTTCCATAACGCAACCCATAATACAGAACCTAGTATCAAGCCACTTCCTAGTATACTCATCCAACCAGGAGTTGTCCCCCAGACAAGTCTTTCCCAGATTAAGGCAAATACCATTTGAGAATAAACCTATTTTTTTCCCTCTCAATATTAGTCCCTTATGAATCACACTTTTTTTTCCCATCTTTTTGAGGAGGAAAAGAAATTCGGAGAAACGGAGGAAGTTATCAATTCATACCATATTTGTAGCTCGACCCGCCTTCTCAAGCTGTAATCCTGCCGTAAGCAAAAACTGCATACTAAAACCCGTGATTCCAATAAGTGCCAACAGCATCCACTGCAAAAGTGATTGTGGCAATTTGAACGACAATCCAGGAATAAGTAATGTTCCAACAAAGGAAACAATCGTACACCACACCGCAAAGTAATTGACTGATATCAAAGGATGTGCGCGTTTTCCAATAGCACGGATACTGACATATGCTGTACCAGCGCCGGCAACACCGACAAGTGCTACCAATACGGCAAGTAGTCTCTGCATAGGCGGTACAATGTCGACATCTACAGATGGGTTTGGTATGTCTGAAATTGGTATGTTGTTATTGCTGTCATCGTTTGTTCGCGAGAAGAAGGATGTAGGACGAGCGATAAGCACGACACCAATAAAGGCGATCAAACCTCCAAGTTTTTCTATCCGTGTGAACGGCTCGTTCAAGAATACACTGGCAAGATACCCCGCGAGGACTGGGCTTAGAAAAGTGATGACAATAGCATCGGATAGTTCCAAGTATGCCAAAGAATCTATTCAGATTTACATATTTGGCATAACAATCAGCAATCAAAATATTTTCCTTAGTTCTGAATGAAGTTCGTCATGCATCGACACTAATGGGATAAACCCAAAATCTGCTCTTCGTGATAAAACATGTTGTTCTTTTACATCCGCATGAGAAGAGAAAACTCACAGTATAATCCAAAAACACCTATCGCAGCAAAATGTCATATTAGTGAGATGGTAAAATATAAAAATTAAGATATAATAAATATCCTTATCAAAGAATGGAACACTCAACCGCACCAAAGAATCCACCAAATCCTCTAAGAGCAAGAAGCCCTCGAACCTCTTTCTTTCCAAGCGGAAAATCAGGTATCTTTGCCCACCACATGTACAACGATCCCATAACAATCGTAAACATCATTCTCACAAACAGAATTTGCAGTGCTTGAAATTTGGTTTCAAACGATGTTTCCAATAATCTTGTCGCCAATGCCATCAAGGACCCAAAGAATTGTGATGCTA
>Ga0160427_10001390_pt1 | contig 14840 bp, 18 predicted proteins | sample SolpanmetagenomL_FD_108194 | JGI IMG/M metagenome (GOLD analysis project Ga0160427, IMG submission 108194) | Solar panel surface microbial communities from Lawrence Berkeley National Laboratory, California, USA - L | ecosystem: Engineered > Built environment > Solar panel > Unclassified ...
AAAAAATTGGTTGCCCATGTCCTCTTCGTGTTTCATCAGTTTCTTATATGTTTTTGTCTGCTGTGTTAGTACAATTCTACCATTACAGAGGAACAGTAGCCCTCACACCTCAAGCTCGACTGTCTTACACCCCACCATAAAGTCCCATCCAAAAAACCTCAACCTAGCACAACGCGAAAATGCTTCTCAGAAGTTGTATGACAGTCCACTGGGTCGATGGTGTAGACTGCAACACCGCCAACCATAGATCAGCATCCCACCCAGCCAAGAGCAGCACGTCTCCATTCCATATCACTTGTTGGCTCCGGTTCATACACGACGGTCACAACGTTGTGAACTTCCGCACACTCGAGCTGCGATCCTTCGAGATCGACATGCTTAAGTGCCTGACCAATGTTGGAGTCTTGAGGGGCGACGTACGTGACGATGTAATGGAAGAGCTACGCGAGTGCGACATATTTCGTCGCATCACCAATGCGATAGAACAGCTCGGCGGCGCAGTCTTCATAAGATGGGACGAGTGCTCCCCCAAAGATGGCAAGATGAAGTTGGGTCCTGTGAGGACTGCCGAGGACGTATTGTTGCAAATACTCACATCCAAGAGGACGTTGCATGCTATCGCAGCGATGGAGGAAAAGTGTGCTGCAGAAAAGACTGCGTTGAAGTGTCCACTGGTGCTAATCCGGTACATCTGGAGCATGAGCACCTCGCACGATTTCAGGTGTTTTGTGTACAGAGATCGTCTGACGGCAATCTCACAATACGCACATACCTACACGACTGACTGGACAGCAGCTGCGACCACCATCTGGGGCATGGCTGAGGATATGAAGAGGAGAATCGTCAAATATAATGACCAGTTGGACGATGATTATACAGATCTGCTGAACGAGGGAGGATTCACCTTCGACATTCGAGTCAAGGGATCAAATGGGTTTCCAAAACAGATTGACGATGTGCAATCGATCGAGCTGAATTCTTTCGGGCCCAACTCGAATTGTGGATCTGCCTTGTTCCACTGGATTGAAGACTGGAAGATACTGATTGGAGAATCAGGCCAACATCGGGAAATGAGAATAGCGGCAGCGCCCAACGGAACAGTAAGTGCTAATATAACGAACAAGAAGAAGAAGGTCTTCAGTCCTATCAACGACTTCTAACATGACAAGTCTAGTGTGACTGTAACGAATGTTTCGACACCTTCATTCTGGCAGGACGATGGATTCGACGCAGTACTCTATGAGGCACCTTCAGGCTCTTTCCGTTCCTGGCGCTAATGATTCGACGTGATGGACTAATGCAACGTGTTCCAAATTGGCGTGAAATCATCTGTGTTTCTGGAGACTGACGTACACTGCACTCCAATCGCGCCACCTACTGGTCTAAAGGCGCCTTAGTAGGATCCCAAGCACTAAACGCAAAAAGATCAGCATTCAACCGCCCTTCATGAGCAGAAAAAAATAGGCAGGTACTTACCAAGGCTCATACTTATCCAGATTCAACTTCTTCATATCCTCAGCGTCCAACTCAAATCCATAGACATCGGCGTTTTCCTCAATCCGGCTTTTCGTAACACTCTTGGGCAACGGGACGAAACCTGCAAGTCAAGTTAGCAGTGTAAACACGATCAATAAAACATTAACCATCACCTTTCTGCAAACTCCATCTCACCAAGACCTGCGCTGGCGTCTTGCCATGCTTCTTTGCAATCTCTAACAACAATGGATTCTCATTCTCTCTGGTTCGCACAAGCGGACTGTACGCTTCAAGGACAACCCCGCACTTATGACACCACTCGACAATATCAGGACGCGGAAGCCAAGGATGAAGCTCGACTTGATTGACGCTGAGAACACCGCCACTGCCCTGGCCTGATTTGGCATCGGTCTCCTTGATGTAGTCCTCTAGTTCCTGGAGGTGGTGCACGCCATAATTGCTCACACCGATGCTTCTGATCTTACCTTCCTTCACCGCCTCAACGAGAGCTTTCCAGGCGCCCAATCGATTCTCAGTGCCGCCATAAGGGGCGTGGAGGAGGTAGAGGTCAATGTATCCGTCTAGATCGCTGCCGACGGCTTTCATGGTGGCCTCGATACACTCCTTGGCGCCGTCGTAGCTGATTTGCTTGGGAGGCACTTTGGAGGTGAAGAACAGGGAGGAGCGGGGTAGCTTCGAGGCTGCCATACCAGAGGCCGAGGGGGCTTCGTTTCTGTATGCGGCGGCGGAGTCGACGTGACGGTAGCCGGACTTGAGAGCATGGTGGACGACGTCGGTGGCTATGTCTGCTGGTCTGATAGGGAGGGTTATTGTTTAATGATAGTATTAGGTGAAAGAATTATTACGTTTGATAAACCTAAAGAGTGAGATGTGTTAGTAAATCAAGAAGCTTGATATACTTAAGCGCACAAGAACAACATATGATATGCGTCGCTGCAAATGGCTACAAATGCTCGAGGCCGGTCCAGCCTCCTGCTCCCTGAAGATATGTTTGGAGCCTCACCATCTTGCTTAGATAGGCCCTTTTCTTTCTTGTAAATATAGCATGATCACAAGTTACTGTATCGCTTCACCATAAAGACTGCACTTTGGTAATAACACGTTGGAACATACCCCATAGCCCAACAATGGAATGTCATAGCCAGACGGCATCCTCACAGACGAGTTGATATCTAGCTTCTTTCCTGTAGCCATTGTTCTGATGTTCGTTGATGTTAAGTGGTGCTTCAAAATGGTCAATCTTCTCGAGGCTGAGAGTAACATGGATAGAAGAAGAGAATGCTAGGTGGACAAGATGATTGTATAGGATCGAGCAAACAAACATAATGGACGATCGGATGGTCGGATGATGCTGTTCGGGGGAGAACCCACATATTGTCACGTGATCAGCTCATCCGAAACCACTTTGAAACGAAGGATTCGACATGAGGTCGTAAAGAGTTTTGATGACCTAAGTCAGCAATGCCTCAGCATCGGTCGAGCAGAGTGGTAGCCGCTTTCCGGCTTCACATCACTACCCCTTCGTCATGCCCAGGAAAGCCAAGCTTGAACATGTCCGAGTTCGAGGTCAGGATTACATTTTCACGTTTTTCTTCTTGTTAAGTATTCTTCTTCGAATACTTGTATCTCGCAGGTGCAGAGACGAATCATTCTCAGGTGTACATTTGTAATGAAAAGTATGGCTTTGCATGTATCGCCGAGAGAAGTATAGCGGAGGTCGGCACTCGGCATCTCGGCGTAATCAGAAAATAAGAAGTTACTCTTGGCATTTCGGCGAAGCAATGTCAGCCTCGTGATCAGCAGGAACGATCAGCTGGAACGTGTTTCATGAGGAAGGAGGCAGTGCCTTGGCAATGGGGCCAGAGGATACATATAACAATGCCACCATCCCTCTGCTTCTGCGTCTATATCCAATACCAGCCTATCTCTTGTGAAGATTCCTACTAGAAAGATACACCACCACCAATCCTGTGTTACCATCCCTTCCTCAGCACTACATCCATCATGGACATTAAATCATTTTTTCACCATACCTCAGATCATTCTACTTCAGACGCACCCTCATACGCTCCATCAACATATTCCACCTCTACCGACACAGCCAATGAGGCACCACCAGCTTACAACTTTGACGGTGCTTCACCTCATGTGCCATTTCCCGAGAAGTCTCAACAACCACAGCAACCACAACCATCATACCAGCAGCAAAATCGTCTACAGCTACTCGGACTGAATCCACAATTCTGCCATAAGGACCAGGTCCGTCTGGTAATGGATCAGGCTTGGTCTTTCTCTGGCGGCGATTTCATAGTAACATTAGCGAATGGAACCCCAATAGTAAGGTGTGAGGGTAGCTCAATGAGCATGAGTAAACGCGTCAGTATGTACCACAACTCTCTGTAAAATTGATGCACAAAAGGCATGCCGCTGTGACGTATCTGCTGCACCATACCCTATACACAATGCTCCTCATCACTCACCAGCCTCGTAACCTTCTCGTCTTTCACTGATCACTTTCCACAGAATTCAACGACCCAGTCTCGAACAACCACCTCTTCACCGTCCGCCGCGAATTGATGAGCTTCGGCGCCCCGAACTACTACATAGAGCAGCCACAAACGGAAGCCTCTCTCGCCGAAATCACAGGCCGCACAAGCTTCTCAGGCGCCGCGAAATTCGAAATCGACTTTCCTAACATTGCAGATTTCGTCGCAACAAATCCTGGTGTCACTGGTGGCGGGTCGTCTTCAACAGGACCGAAAGCCCAGCGCGTACATCTCGAATCAAAAGGCAATTTCAATGATAGAGAGGTCAATATTGAGGCTGTTGTGCAGGGTGGAAGCAGAGTGCCAGTGGCGAGGGGTGTGAGAGAGCAGTTTAGATTTAAGGGCGCGAAGTGGGAGGTTGATGTTATGCCGGGCGTGGATGCGGTGTTGATTGTGGCGATTCTGTCTTGTATCAATTCGAGGAGGAATGAGCGGCACTGAGAGAAGACGAAACGGACTTGTTAGCGCAAGCTCACGGGAGCTGAACATCACAGGTACAGATATTTACATTACTAGCGGGTTGCGTCTAGCCAGCACAATGATTAGCTCCTAAACGCAGCCACCTTACCTTCCCATTTCACCAACAAAAAACCAAACTCTCTCAGACACAACACACAGGTCGCACATCCCACTCCGATCACTCCCCCCTCTCGAACTCCTGCACAGTCAACATTCTCCTCTTCTCCTCCCACCCCGGCCCAATCCCCGTAGCATTAACACACTGCCTCACCCAATCAACTCCATCCTGCTCAGGCACCAACCGCACAACCTCCACATCCCTCTCATCCCACTCCCTACCCCTGCCCATGCCCCTCCGCGCCGCCCTCTCCACATCGCCCACGCTCATGCCCTCGAGCACCGCCGGATCCCAGCGGAGCTTGCAAGCCATCAAGCCGGCTTTGTCGTGGTCCCAGACGAAGAAGTGTTCGGGGTGCGGGATGGTGGTGGAATCGGTGGAGGGGGTATTTGAGGTGTGTTGGGCGAGGAGGCGCGGGAAGGTGCGTAGGATTTCGGGCCAGGTGTAGCCTTTGTGTGGACTGAAGGGGTTGCTGTAGGGGTGGGGTTGTTCCTCAAGGATGCCGTAGCCGGGGTAGGAGTCCCAGGGCCGGAGGGAGGAGGCGTTGTGCGCGGATATGTAGAGGAGCTGTGGGGAGTGGTTGGGTTAGAGACCGTGCTTGTGAGTTTGTGGAAGAGTGGGTTGGTGAAAAGGTGGGACTTACCCATTCGCGGAGGAAGTCGCGCTTGACGGGACGAACCAGGTTATATGGGTTGAGGTAGAAGAAGAAGAAGGAGTAGGAGACGTAATCTGCGGGATATTCAATGGAGTGTTCGGGTCGCTCGTCATCACTGTTATCTCCCTCCTCCTCTTCTCCCTCTTCTTCATCGCCCATGTCACCGTCCCCGTTATCATCATCCTCGTCCGGTCGTCCTGTTCCCGCAGGAGGAGTCCTGTACCCACTACCAGTGCACTCCTCTATCATTTTCACAGCCCTGGCGCGGTTCATCATGAGACTCTCAATCCCCTGCTCAATATCGTTCGTTTCTAGCTCATCATCCAGCGCATTCTCAGCAACGACGTGCTTGACTGCGGTCCACGTGCACATTCCCTTCTGCAGGGCATAGATGACAAGGAATGCGTATTCAATTGGGACCCGGCACCAATCGGTGTAGCAGAGACCGCGGTCGTCGTTGAGGGTTATGATGATGACTTCGGAGTTGTGGTCTGGGTTTTCGTCTACGAGGATGAGTTGGAAGGGGTCGAACTGTGTTGATAGAAGTAGGAGTTAGCAGTGTAGATGGTATACAGCTCAACTGGGCAACTTACGACGAGCTTCCGATTCCACTTGCCCTCTTCATCCTCACTGTCGTCGTTCGCTTCATCCAACTCATGCAGCCGATCATTGCATAAATTGACATGCTCTCTCACCACATCCTCCATCTTACCACTACTACATCTCCAACTGCCAGGTCTTGAAAGCAAGCGTCCTGCCGTCTCAGATACGATCAATTCATCCCGGATGAACAGCCACATATCCTCATCTGTCATGGGATATAGTGCATATACTGCGACATGGAATTCTCTGTACTCGTAGTATGGTCGCCACCAATGAGAGACATCCTGAGCTTTTGGAGGGATGTAGTAGTTATATGGTTCGCGACCTGCGTGGTCAAACACACGCGTGTTGTCGGGAGGATAGCGGGAGGCCATTGAAGGTTGCAATAAGGCGCAAGGTAGGCTTCAAAGGCAGCTTTTCTTTTCTTTTCAAGAGCTCATTGTAACACTGTGCTACGTCACACATAGAGTCACACAAGCCGGGCGCTTAAGCTGTAGTTCGTGTACGACATCGATGGCTCGGCTGAAAGTCACTGCATGAGCGTGAGGCTCAAGATACATTTGTTTTCTGGTGTGATGTTGTGCGATAGTGAGTATACTTCATCGATTATCAGCGTACTGTTGACCGACATACGATAATTCATGCACGAAATTGTGTGATGTCGTACCAAGACCCTGCATATTTGGCCATGAAACACTTTTGAGGTAGCACAAAAGCACAAAATGATGGAAAAAGAAGTGAACACGTTTCCTGTATCTACTACTTCCTCTTCAATAGACCAACAAGCTCAGGAATGTCTCTCGGGAAAAACTCATCTGCAACGACGAAAACCACATCTGTCATCTGCAGACCAACCTCATGAACACTAACAACACCTGAGGGCATACTGCCATTCCCAAGCATCGATAAACAAAGCTCCTTCAAAGCAACTACAAGCGCGTCCGTAAGCGCGAACAGTTGTGAGATCTCAGCCGAGTAGGATTGGCTGCCATGGACATTCATGGATGCAACTTCCTTCAATCTCGGTGTGACCACGTCCGAGACAATATACCACACTTTGGACAGGTTCAGACATGCTCGAATTACTGATACATTTGGCTGACAAGTAGGTGGTATTTTGGCCCTCGCCAAATCTGTTCTTGCGCCTAATAGCCACCAGACACCGATACGTAGCCACTGATCACTAGGCATCAAGTTGGAATCGAATGGTGGTTTAACACTCCGTATTAATGTATGAAGCTCTTTCGTGCGAGATGTAAAGACGAAGAGAGCCGCATTATTGGCTTCTTGTTCAGTTGGTCTTGGGTTCTTGATAGCTGCCGATTTCGTAAGCATTTGAGAGTCCATGCTAGGACCTGACGGGTTATGACTGCCACCAGATCTACTCGATTGTGTGTGCGATGCAAAAGTTTGGTCTACTGAGCTCGATGGAAAGTATGACGTGGTTCCCACAAGTCCATCGAGTTGCGGCAATTGCGGTATATGAGAGGATTGTGGCACCTGTTCAAGACGCTTGTCGGACTGCAAATGCGTGCCAGCTGGAGTATGAGCTTGATCTCTCGAAACCGGTCGAAAGTGTGTTTCTGTCCCTACCAACTTATTCAGCTGTGGCAGCGGTGCTTGGCGGACGCGGTCAGAAGGACTTCCACCTTCCGGACCTGAATCATTGGTGGTGGCATAGTGTTGGTCTTGTGAGACTGGCCGAAAATGTGACTCCATGCCGACAAGCTGGTCTAGCTGTGGGAGCTGTGGCAGGCGTGGAGGCCGATCGGGTACAGCACTGAACATTTCAGGCTGAGTATTAAGCTTAGTTGGCGAAGGTCTCAAACCTCTTGAATCAGGCCTGGTGTTTGAGGATGGCAGTCGTCCAATGATTTGTGCATTTGCATTTGCATATGTCTGTGGCTGTGCCGTGGTCGGGCGTGAACTCGAACTTGATCCAGGGCGTGAGCCTACAGCTCGACGTACCTGTACGAAGCCTTTAGATAACATTGGATATGGTTGTGATGCATTCCTGCGAAGGCTTGCTTCTTCGGCTGCAATTGCTTCCAACGCAGGTCGCGACCGCTGTTGTGGTCCCTCTGCAGATTGTTGGGGCTGGTCCACAATAGGCAGCGTGGGCACTTTCCTTGGTGTCTGTGGTCTATAAGCTGTTTGTGCTCTCATCCGCTTCTGAGGTGAACCGGTGGGGGTGGAAGGTTGTGGTGTAGTCTTCCCAATTTGCATGGGCATAGCTTGTATAGTGTCGCTCGAATGACTGAAACTCATCGCTAGAGGAGAAGGTATCGGCCGACGACCGCTTGAATTGGGACTAGACGCGGAGAAGAAAGCAGGATCTTCAGGACCTATGTTTGGAAGACTTGGGTGTAGTCGATGACCTCCTTGTTGCAGATTAAAAGTTGCCAAGTCTGGCTGACCTGTAAGCATAGGCGTAGCAGCCTGCTTGTCGATGGAGGAAGCCCTCTGTGCATCGTTCTGGAACTGTTGCTGCTGTCTTTCGGGCGCATTGACAGTCATATAATGAAGAGCAGGGAGAGTAGCCGCATCGCCCCACAAAGAATCCGTCCCTTTCGATGGGGCAGTACTAGGACGTTCACGAAGAGCAGGATGCACGTCAGAAGTGATCGCAAAGGCATTGGCGCCCGGCTGCCTCAGAGTAACAGGCATTTGTGGGAAGTATCCTTGATTTGTTGACAATGATAGGTCTGCGATTGCTCCTGCGACGATGGCAACTCTGTCGCCTATAGATGGTCCAGGTGTGGCAGGCAAAGGCTTGCGAGGCGCATTCGCTGGGTAATGGGAAGAGTCAATAGGTTGTGTCGCCAACCATTCCTCTCTTCTTTCTCCTTCTCCTGTATTGCTGATGGACTGCAGCGTCCCTGCGCGTACTCTTTGAGCATTCCGGACTGTACTGCCCTTTGCACATTGACTTGACGGCAACTCGGCTTCCTCCCCACCTTCACCAATCACTTCTGGCGAGCTTGTGGCGAACCCCACCTTCAACCCAGCTCTTCTTGGTGGCTTCTTATACCTCACTTGATACTGTCTATCCTCCCAAGCTCTTTCCTGCTCAGCTTTAGTAGCCAGTGAAACAACATCATTGAATCTCGACACAGCATCGCCGTCAATCCTAGGCGCCGAGTGTCTGCGTGTATGTATGGCTGTAGTGGGAGGTACTGGTGCTACACCTAGAAATGCTCTGATATCTTCGTCGTGTGGTCGTACATTGTCGGTGTGTGATCGCTGTCGCCCGGTATGCTGCTGAGACGCATGTCCGAGAATCTTTCCACGGAGCCGTGCCCAGTTGGGTTTCTTACTATCATTCTCTGCGGTAGAAAATGCTATGGGGGTTTCGATAATCTGTGAGAAATCGGACATTGCTGAGATACCTCATTGTCCTTAAGAAACGAGTAGGGAATGCTAGGGAGGAGATGGTCAACATAACCACAGGAGGCATGCATCGGCGACATGATGTGTAGGTTTAGCTCGTGCTCACGGCTGTCGTACAATTAGTGGAAGGAACGCGTCTAGATGTCACCAAAGTGGTTGCATGAGGGACTCAGGGGTCAAGGTTAAACGATAGGAGGATTTACTTTATTTACGAAAATACCTCTTACTACATGATTGAATGCTTGACGTAACTATATAGAGGTGTAGGAAAGGCTCTGGCATGGTATAAGCAGCTTGTGGCACCGGCCTTGTCGCTACAACTACAATATTGGCCTCAAATATCATATTCCAATGGTTACGATTTTGTCGTTGCTCGCGATCATGCTAGCAATTGCATCTACGCAAGAGCGATGCCTGTAGGACGTATCAGCACTTGTGAGCAGATCTCCGTCATCCTGTCAGTACTTACACTCAATCTCCACTGGCACACCAAGAGGCAATGCAGCGACAGCAACACAACTCCTCGCTGGCTTGTGCGAGAACCACTTTGCGTACTCTCCGTTCATCTCAGCAAAGTTGGCCATATCTGTAATGAAAACCTGTGGGCACATTCACGATCAGCCACTTCGTTCTTTCGTCTCCAATCTCATAGGAGGTCACGAGCTCCATCCCAGTCCGTCTTAATCGCACGTGTGGGCCATACTCGTTCGTGCACGAAATTTAACCTGTCTTGCTGTTGCCGTGGTACTTGACCAATGCTTTTCCTCGTGCTAGATTCCTGCGCTCATCCTTGTGCTGATGCTTCTGCTTCTTGTCCTTTGATGCGAAACAGTAGAGAGCATTTCTTACATTACACTTCACAACCTTGTCCATTGAGCTGCCAGCAGCCTTCAAGATCGCCTCGATGTTTTGGCAACATTGTCTTGTCTTATCTGCGATGCTACCCTCGACGAGCTTGCCTGTGGAATCGGCAGGAATTTGTCCGGAGCAGTAGATAGTTCCACCGACCTTGATGGCTGGGGTCTATCGGAAGGTAACGTCTGTCAGTCCATGTGTGCAGTGAGGCAGACTGAGTCGCGTGACGCGTAAATATTGTTGAAGTGCTTCTGTCGAAAGGATGCGAATGTAAGGAGTGGTAGGTGGTGGCTGGCAAGAGGAAGGGTAAGTTATGTAGGAGGATCACCTACGTATGGTGCCGCAGCTATACAATACAATCAGTCCAGAGTCTACATGACTGTGCTACTCAACTTACGAGGAGGAGCATTGTTGGGGGTGATCTTCTCCATTTCAACCATTGTTCTTGTACTTGACGAAAAAGGATTGTTTTTGATATGGCGATTTGGGACTGAAACCGTGATGGGTCGAGTTGTACGTCTGAGGGAGGATGAACGAGGAAATTGGAATCTAATGGTTGTATGGAACAGAGACATTATCACTAAAGGGAAAGAGATCACCCCAATGAAGGTGGGGCATCGAAGGGTTATAAAGAAGGGTCAAGAAACAGCAATATCACACTGTCCTGAACACAATCTAGTCAACACTTCTGTACAGAATACTAGAGCCTCTCAAGCCACAGGTGAAGCCTCGAAGATGTGCTCTACAGCTATATAAACCTTGAAAGCGTGAAAGCCCTGTAACAAAAGACTTCTACAACCGACACCATCGTGCGATCTCAGCTCCTACAATGCAATCTCACTGCGTCCAGACATGGCTCAGCGTCAGGGGAAGATCGTACGATTATGCTATCGTCTGCTGCTTGTTCAGTTGGATCGAACACGATGATAACGTATAGACGAAGCTGAAAGTCCAGGAGGGTGGACCTTCCCAAGACATCAAGGCAGCCAGCTAGGATTACCATCTCTTCCTGGAGTGTAAGTTGTTGACCACCTCGTCTCTCTTGTGAAACTCAACCTTGAAGGTCCGCGCGATTGGTTTCTCTCTTCTTCGAACTCCCGAGCTTTTTCGCTGCTTCATCCAACTTTACGAATGAGCGTCCGATGGACCCTACTCATTCACCGAAGTTGTCCACTCATCACATCACAACCTTCAACATGCCATTAATCTGGCACTGAAAAGCCATAATCTCAACCTTTAACGCATCAATCTCATGATCCTTGGCCAGAGCCTGTGCTTCAGCCTGGTTTCCCTTGAAGCTGCGCCATAGATGCCTGATAACCTGCATGAAGCTGGACGATAGCTGTCCGATGTTCTGCCTGGAGCCGTGTAATAGCAGTTTGGTGCTCAGTGCGCAGTTGACTGATCTCTCGGGAGAGTCCGTCGATACGTTCATGAGCGAGTTTTAGAGATTCTTGGTCTCTGATATCTTTTGACGAAACATTTTCTTGGCCACTACTCTCGGTGAGATGGTTGGTGTGCTCAGTGTCGTACTCGAGTATCTTTTGCTCTTTGAATCCATGTCCCGGGAAAGAGCTTTCTGGAACTGCTTTGCCGGCTTGTGCTACCTTTGCGCACATCCTGACGCAAAGGGGCTTGCTTGGATTTGGTCGAAGTCATCTTCTGGTCAAGTCGAGCACGGAAGGAAGACATGACCGGTCGACTTGAATGATGAATAAGTCGAGTTGACCGTGAGACTAGCCCTCCATATATGTATGGGTGTTGTGTATGCAAATCACATGAATATGACATCTGAGCGTCGCGATATTGTTGGAGTGCTGAGTATCCTCCTGTATAACGGTATCGCTCAGATCAAACTTCTCGTGAGCTGCACTCGAACTAATGTCAGAGATTTCGCATTCATCGAACTCGGCAATCTAGTAGCGAGCCAAGGGTGTAGAGAGGAGCGAACTTGATGATGAAAATTACTTACTTGCGATGCCTTGTATCAAAGTCGTGTTCCATACACGGCTACAAAACACATACCGAATACGCCCAAAAGATTGTCGACCGAGTATACTAGCTAATGTAGTGAGCGGCTTTACTCTAGAAGTCTGGAGTATAAAGCTACTAACAACATCACTCATGCACAAAATAAGTTCTTGATCGACCTTTACCGTGCTGCTCAATTCAGAGGACAAGTCACGATATAAGACTATGAAAAAAGAACCCGTGCATCACCTAACGCGGATAGATATCGGATGTGTTACATTCTACTTAGTACAATAATACGACCTTCGCCGCCAAATCCTGCCACCGTCCCGATTCCACACCTTTCTCATTAAACAACTTTGAACCTCAAGCGCCAATTTCCGTTGAACCCCGGCCTAATAGCAACTTCAAGCAGTTCAGCAGCTAATAGGTAACCTCATAACTTCTCTTATGTAACAGAGAGGATGCCTGATCAGATGAGCCCACACTGTTACGTCTTAGAAAGGCACTCCTAACCCCATTGACATCTGGCGTAGCCTCTTCGTAAATTCCAAGCGAAGATCCAGCGTGCGCTGCGGGTGCCGAGCTGAGCTGACGGGTCCAGGGTACACCCCAGCCGGTGTTCTCATGAGCTAGACGATGTAGCTGTAGCTGTGTATCGAGCTTCCAAGCCAGCCATGCATAAGGTCCGTTACACCACTTACGCTGGATGAAACCTACGACTATATCAATCGAGTAGGCAAACAGAATGACAATTGCGCCAATAACCAAGACAATTAGGACCCCTAGAAGACTCAAATTCTGATATCCGGACGGCAAAGGTACTTTCTGAGCCTTGCAGAACGCCTCAGATGGTAGGCTTATTCCTGGAGCAATCATACCCGACGCACACATTATAGGCATTGGTACCAGAGGCCAAGCCTACCATCGATCTTTGTAGATAAGCCAACTGGAACGTAAACCATCTGCTGAACTCTAGGATCCACTGGTCAGAGGCTAGATCAAGCTGCGCAGAACCCAGCTGTAAAATGGAGACTGTCCCGAGGCCTGTAGTGCTGCGGCACCGCGCCTTAAAACATTGTTTGAGATAGCCGAGTCTAAAAAGTACTGTTGAAATCGGTCAAATAGTGCTTCTTGTGTGCTGGTCAGCTCTAAATCTAGGGAACTTTCTGTGGATTGTCCAGTACCTCTCCACTTCGGATCTATGAATGATCCACTACCACTCTAAACCGAGCATTGCTGGCCAAGTTCATCGGTACAGATCTGATGCGTGTCTGTGCATGCAACAGTGTCGGAATAGTTGTTAGACTGGAAAAACGATACATCCAGAGGATCATGCACCGAGAACCATGGGTTATCACATCTGAAAAATAGACTATAGGTCCTTGTGCCAAATTAAATATGGATACGTCAGCATCCGACTGATGGAGAATTGGCGAGGGTATCCATGTCCCCTTCGATTCACCAGCAATGAAAAGCTCAGCACTACAACGTAAACAATCGTGAGTTATGAGTTGGCTGCACATATCTGGAAAAGACTCACCTTAGCACGTAGCCCGATTGGGTATCAGCACTACGTTTGTCATACCAATAGGTATAGTTCTCCACTTGTGTGCCATTATAATAAGGCACAGTCCCAAAGTCAAGTCCGAGGCAGGGATCAGAGGTCGTCTGATCAGCAAATGTGACGTTGAAGTCATGTATAAAATTGGTGTTGTTAAGTACAGCACAAGTACTAATCCTGCGGTAAAAGAGTCGATCGTTGTCCGGAGTGTTCAAACCAAGAGCCTCTCGTGTATCAATGAGAGGCAAAACCATTGAGATAGCTTGCGCGGGTCCTCCAAGGCACACAGAAGGATCAAATGGGCATGTTGTATTGGTCAAGACGGTCCAATTCAGATTTGGTTTTACGAACGAGGTAGAACACTGTATTGCTGGTGTATTACTGTAGCAAGCATCGGCGTAAGTTGCGTCAATCAAGGCGTCCTTTAGAGGATCCACATCACCTGGGACTTGCCATCCGCAACGGCTACTGGAAATAAGCCCGGTGGAGTGGTCTGCGAAAGCAACCTTTGAAGATATTATACCAAAGATAGCGCTTGCACTTTTCTAGGCGGCATCTTGCATTCCAATCTAAATGGTGACCGACAAATGTAGTTGCACCTATGTTGAAATACTGCTATCATAACATGCTGTGGCTAGACTACATCTCGGAGGCTGTAGAAGATACCTCTTCATTTGATGTTCAAAGAGTTAAAAGTGAGGTATAAGCACATTCTAGGTATATATTTGACCAATACACTTGTTCTGGTCCCTCATGGTTTGCCCTTCTCTCGTGTCTCCCCAAGTACATCCTTCCCAGAACTGTGGCCGCCGAGCTCGACGCTGAGACTACATATTGAAGGTGTGCATCTTTTGACCTCGAGACGATCTATTCTGCCCTCAACTGCATTATAGTTACCTAATCTAGTCCCTACAAACTTAGCGGTAGTGTCGAAACCTCGTTGGTAGCTCATGAGGGGCGGGCAATGTTTGAGTTTCATCTTGGATGTCTCTTTGGAGTTTCGTTACTTCGTCTCGAAAGCGAGGTGATAGCGGTCGATCATGCTGATAACAAACTGGCTCATCCTGTATGTAGTTCACATTATTAGAACTATACACTAGACAATACACTCCTCACCTCCCTCCCCCTTCACCCGCATGCACATCAACAGGATGTCTATCCTCTCGAACCCTCTCAACATCA
>Ga0160427_10001392_pt1 | contig 14825 bp, 9 predicted proteins | sample SolpanmetagenomL_FD_108194 | JGI IMG/M metagenome (GOLD analysis project Ga0160427, IMG submission 108194) | Solar panel surface microbial communities from Lawrence Berkeley National Laboratory, California, USA - L | ecosystem: Engineered > Built environment > Solar panel > Unclassified ...
AGGAATCCTGTATTCTATGTTGGTAGCGCTTGATGTGTTCGCAGAACTCTTAACCACATTGTCACCTAGAGTGGTCAAAATCTCAGATAAATCAGTGTGTTTATTGTCGTCTTTTGTGATTTGCTTGGTTGGTGTTTCTTCTTTCATTCTGGATAGGGAGAGCGTTTCAAGCTCCGCTTTGAAGGATTCCAAGCGACGGCGAAAAGACGACACGTCTCTTCCGTTCTGTTCCCTCTCCTCAGCTTTGGTACTAGATTTGGCGGGGTTATTGAAGGTATCCCATGAAGGATACTGTGATCGGTTTGCTATTGTTCCTGCATATTTGCTTGCCTGAGTCATTTCGTTCTCATTTGGCGTAAGACTTTGAAGGTTTTTGTGCATGAAGGCGCTTTTCGGAGAATATATATCAAACACTTTCTCATTTGCCATAGGCACATCTATAACTGGAGTCATCTCTGGCCTGACGGCTGATTTATCTTTTTCCAAGAATGAAGATGCAAATAATGGTTCATCCTTCTTCGTTTCCTTCTGCCTTGTTGACATATCTGGAGTCACATCCTTTACCTCAGCTGTTTGATTAGTAAGGATGGATTGAGATTTATCCATTGCTTCAGCAATATCTGACACAGCAAACGGTCTTACAGAGCCCATCTCTTTGCTCTGTACCTTAACGTCCGCGAGGGAATTTGAATTAGAAGCTGGCATTGATCTCGCCGTATCTGCAGCTGGAGACTTCTTAACACGCTTGAGTGTTATCAAGTCAATTTCGTACTCGTCATCCACCTTCTTTGGACTCGAGTCTAATGTACATGCCGGTGGCTTTGATGGTTGAATTGGTTTCTTTAGCTCTTCCCAACCCATCTGGTACTCCATTTGTTGCTTCAAGACATTGCTTATATTCTCCCTCTGAGCCCCAAGTTCATTCCGCAATCCACGTATAATCCTGGCTTTGGTTTCTCTCCATGCACCCAAGTGTTCGTGTAATAAGTCGTGTTGTTGTCTCCAGGAGTTCCGTTGTTGGGCATATTGATCAAAGATGTATGGGTGGTGTGTGCTGTCGTTTTGTGATGGCTTGTCTTTCATAGTAGATCGTCGGTCTATATCCTTTAAACAGGCTTTAAATGCATTCTGCTCTTTTTCAGGCAAGTGTGCTAGGAGATCGCTCCTCCATCCTCGCATAGTCTTCCAAGGATGAAAATGAGGAATTTTTGTGTCGCTCATGGACTGGCGAAAGTCTTTGGGACCAGGCCATGATGGTTGCGTTGCCTCTTTCTCTTTTTCCTTCGAACCAGGAGTATCCTTCTGTAGACTGCTTCTCCACTGTGGTGTTTCTAGTGGATGATGGCATCGTCTCTTGTGGTTGTGGAGAAGGAAGAATATCGTTCTCTTTTGTTTGATGATCGATGAAGTCCGTTTTGCTGAACGAACGTTGGACCCATGGCGGGCAAGCAGCCGTGAACTCGACATGTTTGCTAGCTCTCTCGGATGGAAGGAACCATCAACACAAAGCCAAGTGAGATGAAGATGCGTTTAGATGGCGCTGATGGAGAGTGAAGTAAAGATGGGAATTGTCTACACTACATGTCTACGAAATGCACTAAGCAAGGAGACGGTCGACGCCAGAATCATGATTGGATGGTTGATTCACTTCACGGATATCTCAGTATATCTTAGCATTAGTACATTATTATTATTATTATTCAGCTTGGTCGACTAGCTGACTGACTGACAAACAACTCTCTCCCTCTCTCTCTCTCTCTCTCTCTCTCTCTCTCTCTCTCTCTAGACTGTATCGGGGATGATTCTATGTGTGTCTGTCCCGTTATCTAAAGTATCTCTCTCGCTTGATAAGCAGGCAGGCAAGCTTCCCCGGAATGTCCTTAGTATGCGCTCTTTTGTACATTGGTGAGTCGCTGCAGGGTTCCATCAGCTACACGACTTTTGATCTTCTGAATTGATTTGCGACCCTCGATTTGATCTTTGCTAAACTATCTGATAAACTCGACAATAATGTCTTGTTCAGATGCGGTGCCTATATTATTATGTACTACTTGGTAGTATGATCAAGAACCTAAAATTTACGAATTGAATTGGCGCATACGTGAATACTAATAATAGTGCTAGTCGCTGATCATGATAAGATATCAATACAGATATATTATAAATAATAGCAATTGATGGCTGTAGACCAAAAAAGAGAATATGGTTAGAAACACAAAGGTAAAGCTTCTACATTTTACACATCAATACAATGACTTAATTACATTAGATATTGGAATATATTAATAAGAACGTCATAGTCATAAACTATTGTGCAAACATCGACTGGAAAAGATGAATAATGATTCGCGATACCTCAGACTCCCTAACTGCCACGGCGAACAGTAATCAACCAAGACCTCTCTTTCTGCTTCCTGACATAGCAACTAACATCCGTTGTCATTCAGAACTGATTCTGCTTTATGAAAAAATCGATGACTCTCATGACTAATCTATCTGACAAAACAACCACTTCCTCAATACATCTTCTGGAATTCGTGCTGTCCATATTGAGTCACAAACACTCTCTCACTTTCATGAACAAACATAGGTTGAGAGCCATCAAATTTTCTGTCAAATCCTTTGTTCCCCCAAACTCGTTCCATCTCTTGTCTATGTTTGGTCTTGGATTTCTTTTCGTGTATCCTCTTCTTCTCGAAGAAAACGTAGGCGGCATAAAATAGGAGTGAAGTAGCACCCATGGTAGGACCCTTCTTGTTTTGGAATGCGGTCAACATTCTAGCTGAGAAAACTTTTGGTCCGTTTTGGTGAATCTGTGCAGATAGATCGCGACAAAACTGCGCTCGCGTGACACCCACACGACGTAAATGCGCTCCAATCTTTCGCCGAATTTCGTCGCATGTATCATAGACCTTTACATTATCCTCTGCCTCACCATCTAGTGTCACGGCAGCAACGTCAAACTCCTCTGTTGTTGAAGGACCACCACCATCAGCACCAGTTGTTTTCTTGTTATCCGTTTTGGCCCTTTTTGGTACAAGGTGTCCCCTGACACCTGCTTGCTTTCGCTTTTCAAAATATTCCCATGCCTTAAAATAACAGTCACTTTCCGATCCATGTGTTCCATTTTGACCCATGAACCTTCGGTAACTATTCGTGCTTACACCAATTGTGTCGCAAAACGCGCCAATGCCAATTTCGCCCGACTCTATAATTCGTCGGATTTGGTTTCTTATCTGGTTTGGTGTTTGGTTCATAGGTGTGCCCTCTGGAATCTCAATTTCTTCCATTTTGGCTTTTAGCGCTTCGCGCGCAGCTTTAATATCCTCGTCATCATCGGCTTTTCGCTTTCTGGGCGTGGTTGAGGAAGCCATCTCTTTAGCAATTGGTCGATTTGAGAGCGGCAAAAGAGAATGAAAGATTTCGTTAACAGATATCACCAGATGGTCACAATTCACTTGGTGATGTTTACAAAGTACAGTAAATACTGAATAAATAACAATTAGCATGGACCGCGCTCGATATAAAGTGGCTAGAGGTTGTGTTATGGAGTGGGGTGAGATGACGTAGAGCATCGATCTTGTCAACACGCTTAGACTTTCAATTTCGGCGCGACATCAAGATGAGCGCGACTGCACGTGATTGGTCGCTCTTGAAAAATGGCGCACAAAATCTTTGTCGCAGAATATAAAGTTGTGCAAGTCTTTGAGTTTGTAAGCGATGATCGTTTCGATCATCTCGATAAACATATGTGTGGGTTAGTTGTGTCTCTTTGTCCTTTTGGATCCTTCCACTATCTGCTACCATTCTCTCACGGTCGAGCGATTGAGCACACCGACTAGTTGATGGAATTCAGTATGAGATAGATTTCTTCTGTATTTTTCATAAGATGATGTCGTAGAAGTAAGTGAATCAATTGGGACCTTTTACCAAACTGTTGGTACGTATTCAAACCATACTGTTTGCATTGACAGGTCAACCTTGATGTATATGGTGTTATAGCATGGCCAGCGCAAGTTGGTTTAAAGATCTAGACTCTTTTGATATCAAGCTTCAATTACATTCACAACCTTATGGGAAGACTTTGAAACAAAGGCCGATGTTTTGGGCCTCTGATATCGAGCTTCCATAAACAACTGACCGCGTTTAGGATACATCAATCTCTAGTATAAAATCGAATGTATCCCAAAGGCCAACATGACAGATAGCGCTACGTTATCAATCTTAGCTTGTCTAGACTTGAGATATGTTCAAACACCAAGCTACCAAATAAAACTTTGAGGAAGTCTCAGATAGCAGACGTTTGAACAATCATATCTGGGTTCAAATGCGTTTGGTCCTGGGACATTCTGAGGGGCAAGGCTTCCATCTCCGGACCGTGATTCAGGGCCTAGTTCGAGTGATAAGATACCAAATTCTAAATTTAAATCAAAACCAGATTTTAGGCGTAGCATGATTGTTGAGTCATCACGATTCCATTGTGTGAGGCGCTGCTCGGGTATCGGTGATTTTGGCATTTCTGTCTCTTCTAAAGATCAGCGCGAAGACGAAAATAGTGGCAATTACTGTACACTAATTTTCGAAACGAGGCTGAGACGACCTGATATCGCTGCGATGACCAGCTGCTGGTTCGCTCCGCGTGTTAGCAGCCGTTTTCTGCATCGCTGTTTAAGCTGAAAGAATTCATGTTTTACGAAGCTGAAAGAAAATCTATGAAATATTGGCGTTTTAAAACTTTCTCTATGCTTGATGAACGACTTGAGCATGGCTCCTTATTGCCACACTTGGCGTGGCTGGCATTAGTGTTCCGATAATCAAATTGCTTGTTGAAATCTTCACATCAATGACATAGGTAGGTTTGAGTCAGCATGGCTGGGTAGGCAAACACGAGATGTATCATATACACAATGCGTAGATTTATGTTACGATTGCACACTATCGTCTTGGATACACATTTATAGCTTATATCCATCTGGATATGATCACCAATGTCGATTCATTGCCATTGAGCCCCAGCCAAGTACGTGGAGGCGGCGCTTTGTTAATGACTGAAAGAGATGACGTGCAAGGCGAAATACCGCATAAGGCATGCAAATCGTATTGCTCATACCATTTTGTGCAAATGAATAGACATATTATTATGTTGAAAAGTCATTTGTTTGAAACTGCTCATCATTTCAAATAAAGAAAGAGAGCAACATAATTGTAGCAACAGTCATCAATGAACCAACACGAGATACAATTTCGCTGTGACCTAATATATGAGCACAGACCAATGAAAGAAACCCAAGTACCCTACGTATATAATATGTACTTTTGTAATTGGGAAGTTAGATTGTAAAAGGGGTTGTTCATGTTGTAATTGTGGATTCAGCCGTTAGGGAAAGAGCAATTGAACACGATGACATCTAACGTCTCTTTCCTTAAGTTTCCAATTCTCTATATGATGATAAATTTGTTCTCGATCTAATGCTTGTGAAGGAGATTTGATGTTGTCATCTTTAGGGTGGAGATCGGGTGAAAGTATGCTTAAACTCAGATAGCATTAACGCTAGCTACGTAGGAAGGCCTCACTTCTGCTAGCTTTCAAGTTTTAAGAAGTTCGATCTGTAATCCTGAGCAACGCAGCACAAGCACTTATTATGCGTGTGTTGTCTCGCAACTTTGTGCAATTTTGATTGAACGCCTTCCACAAGAGGGTTCTGGTGACGGAAAGTCACGAAGCAGCTGCACAATTGTGCAATTGAACTAATTCGTCACACATCCAAAGGGTCCTGTGATGCTGAGATCATATCCCAAATTACAATGACCGGCCAAATTGTTTCAATCTTGAATTCAGAATGTTCTATAGAAGGTCTCGTTTATCTTCTAAAACGTTCTAGCACTTGATCGCATCGGGCCTTGTAGAGTTGCCTGATGATGCTGGTCAAGGTGACCTATCGCCTCTAAAAACGGCACGAATTGCCAGGTACGGGGAAAACAGGACGTTTTTTCATCGGACATTAAAGCCATGTATTGGCCCGGGTTAACGAATTTGAGGCTGTGAAGTTCAGGAAGCAAAATGCCGAATTACACGAACTTAGTAAGCATCCCAAGATGCTTTACACTGTAGTGTACATCTGCTGTCTGGATTTCATGAAGGGACTGCTCGTCAGTTATTGATTAATGGTCAATGGTGATGCGGTTTGCAATAGACAAGGCTGGACAAAAATCGATTATGCTTCGATCCCGTCCGTTGCTTCCCTCTTTCCCACACTTTCTCAAGATGAATACCAACGAACCGTTTCCGGTGCACTTTAAGCTAAAAGAATCGGTGCTAGAATGTTTCCATTGTTGGTCTCATTCCTCAAAACATACGTGGTTCTTGGAGAGAATTCCCCACTCTAGCTCTGTGCTGAATCATGCATGCAGAGGATGTGAATTCTAAGACTTCAGGCTTACGCCAATGCATGTCTATGGGAGAGGCTGTCGTTTTGGAAATGCAAATAGACTCCCGTGTAAATACTACTGGCCTTGATTGTTTGAGGACGTTCAAGGGTGTTTTACAAAGTACCTGTGCCATGTTGTACTGTGTTTGAAGTATGACCAATGTCTTCTCGACTTGTTCCATGTGAGGGTAATCGTATGTTCCTGTATGGATGGACGATCTCACATGTACTTTGGCAATACAGCAGGGAATGTATGCCGCATGATTAAGTACTAGGATGCACAGGCACGATACGACTAGCAGAAGGAAATAGATTTGATAAAGTACCAACTGTACATGTATCATACCTTCTAGGGATAAAGTACCATGCACCTATCCATGAGAAGGAGCGATTTTGGACCAACCACATTGTCAAGCATGACGCTCGACCACACCATTTACACGATAATTCCTTCTTCTGATTCGATCCAAGCTTCCTAGCTCTTACTCGTATGCTCGGGTGCAATTAGTGTGCATGATGAGACGTCGATCTAGACTTGAATGAAGATAGTGCGTTTTAGTCTGATGCGGGAATAAGGACGTGAATTTTGGTTGGGCAGAGAGACCCAGTGAGTGAGTGACCGACCTGTCTGCTCCTTTATTGGCACAACAATGGACCCAAGCCCATGCATGCATACATGCTAGCTACTTAGCTGCTATTCCATTCTATTCAAGCAAGGTGTGCTGTGGAAGAAAGAAGGAAAGCGAAATATCCCAGGCCACTCCGCTCTTCTCTTTGGTTGTGCGTCCCTTTTCCCTTCGGTGTCTGCTGCCACTGCCCCCCCCTTCTTCTAAGTGAATTAAATCAAATAAATTAAAAATAAAATCCAAATAATTCATACATATACTCAACCACTGGCTCTAACTTCTTTTTCCATTTTCTTCCATCGTCAACCTCCCTACTTCCATCTCCCTCCATTTCTCCTCCCATCTCGAACAAAAAATCATCATCCTCCCGCCCCCTTCCAAACAACCTCTAAATCAACTCCTTTTATTCACCGTCATTCTTCTCCAACTCTTGCACTTTCTTGCTCTCAGTCGATATTATCGTGTTCGATTCAAAAAAAATCCAAATCATTCTCTTAACCAGGGCACCAAAATATACGTCATTTCGATCAACAGAGACGACAAACCGAGGTTACAGCACAGTTCCTGTCCCTAACAACTTGCTTATCTACCGATCTAGACACGCCCTTTAATCGACCTTGTGCATCATTTATGGCATCTTGGTCCTCTTCGACATACAACTCAGCCTCCACAGCTATCATAACTAATGCTCATAAGTCTGTGATATAATAGCTTGTAAAAAAACTCCACTCACTTTAAATTTAAAAAGACAATCTTTATTGCAATTCAATCATTCAACACAACTTACATAAACATGGCTCCAACATTATATCGCAACAAAACGGACGGGGCTAGTTTGAGTTCTATGAGTAACAGTACCAGTACCAGTAGTACAAACAGTAATCCACCATCACTTGGACGTCATCAATCAGCTATGCCAGCTTATGGGCGCCCAAGCGACATATCTCCATATGTTCGGTATGTAAAACCAAACGACTCTATAGATAGCTACACGTCGTCGCCGGGCACATCTTCAGACGAGCTTGAAAGCCGTCAGTCCGTCTATTCATACGATAGCCGATATCGTTCAGAGCCTGATTCAATGCCTTCGACTCCTCCATTATTCGCTCAGCTTTTTCCTTCTACCAGACGATTGATTATCAAACACGACGACTCGGCTCACGATGGAAACATGAACCTGAGGATCAGTACCAATATTGCTCATTCTTCGGAGCCGTCCAAGCAGGTTACATTGTTTTATCTTTGCATCAAGGATGTCAAGAAGAGAGAGATGTCTCTTCGACGATATGGTCGAGAGTGTGGTCGCGAAGTAGTCAACTACAGAAGAAAATTCATGAAGCCTGCTGCCGAGCGTCCAAAGTTACAACGATCAGGGAGCAAGCTCATGAGTAGTTTCCGAGGTAAGGCATCAAAAGAGAAGATGCTTCAACGACAAGATAGTGGTTACGAATCATTCGACGATGAAGATAGTTCTTCTGAGGCCGGCTCGCCAACATCTTCAACTCTGTCCGACAAAATGAGCAACCTTGATCGACCAACCAATACCATGCTTTTGGAGTTCTCCAACTATGCACATGTCAAAGTCAAGCGACGCGGCAGCAAAGGCGCAAAGAAATACGAGTTTGAATATTGGGGTAAAAACTACGTATGGAAACGAAAGATTACACAATACGGTCAAGATGAGGTCTTTTCGTATCAGCTTGTCAACTCTGCTACTAGCAATGTTGTTGCTGAGATCAGGCCTGATAACCTTTCACCAAGTGAGGTTGCAGATGAACACCGTAGAGGAGGATTTGTTCCTCCATGTACTATGTGGCTCTGCGATGACAACCAAGACTCGGTCATTGGATCTATGACTGACCTTGCAGAGTAAGTTTGATCCCGACGTCATATACAGACACATCACCCCTGATAAGTAAACTAACATAATTTAGTGTCGTTGTTTCTACTGGTATCGGTGCTCTTGTCGACGATTGCATTAAGAGAAGATTCTCAAGAAGTAAACGCGTTGTGCAACTAGTCCTACCTACCATGCGTGGTAACACCGTCAAGATGAACAAACTGAACTTGGAATATGTTGGACCAAAGAAGATGTTAAATCAAGTCTTTAACCGTCCAGGATCTACAAGCTCAAAAAAGTTGACGCCAGGTTCACCACAACCTCAAACTCGCCCTGGTGTTCCGGAACGAGCCATCACTACTCGTCCGAGTGTCCCAAGTCCTTCTTACCTTGATCGAATGGGTGTTCGTCCAACTCCCCTTCGTGCTGCCACTAGAGTTTAGCATCAGCTCGATTACTATCAGCTTTCACTATGGCTACTCGCCACTGTACATTTGTTGTATAGAGCTTTTTTGTTTGTTTTTATTTTCTTAGAGTCTCACAGCGTCACCCTCGTTCACACGGTTTATATTTTGCTTTCATTGGTATACAGGAGAGACATCCTCTGTAAAGGGAGTCTAGGATTTGTTTTTTCTTCTTTCTTTTCTTTGTCAGGTCTTGGTTTTCAAACACATGTTTCCTCTTTGCAAGAGATGACCACATTCATTGGTATGAGGGAAATACTGGGCGTTATTGGAAGGGATTGTCATCATCATGTAACGATAATGTCTATAATGTACTATGAGAGGTTAATACACCATCATAGTAGTGTGCGTTTCAGTCTGGAGCATATTGTGTTTTTATTATTCCTTATTCCTTCTTGTCAACTGTATTCTCACATCCTTTCAGCTTGGGACTTTGCGAGGTCGGCGTTATCTCATGTTTCGAAAACCCTCGTTTCTCTTTCACTCATAACATCATTCTATAGCCTATTATAGTCACAACGAACCAAATCAATAAAAGAAAAATCTCTTGTGTTTGATCTTTTTGTGTCTTGTTGAGTTTGATCATTACAGGAACGTATAATATTGGATATTTCACTTCAAACCTGGCACAAGAAATTTGTGGTGATGAGCGGCGCGGTCCTATCACATACTGACTCGTATTCTTGCAGATTGGATGATGAATGTTGTTGGTTCGTTAATCAGATCAACAAGAATATCTTTACAAGGATGATCTAATACTGGATACAACCAACCAGATCATGGAGGGACAGGGAAACCTGCTTCGTGTTTTTCCAGTGCTTTTTTTTTGGTACCACGGAACTTCAAAGAAGAAATACAACTATTCGCAGCGTATTGCTTACCTCAACTGCCCAGCAGCTGCAGTAACGAATTCAAAACGGACTTGATTTCCTTAAACTTGATGAGAACGAGAATAATTCATGTAACCTTCTTCCTTTCTTTCCTTCTTACCAGCACTGATGTGACATGAACAAGAGTCTTTTCACTTGATGTTTACTTTGAAAAGAATAGCTTGTCTTGGATATAATAATGTCTGTGGAGAAAGTTCCGTTTGTTCGGTCCTTCGCGAAAGCTCACATTTCTCGTGCTCTAGGTGTTCGCTTAGACGACTTAAGCTTGCCTGGAGGCTTTCCCAGCTTGTAAGCTTATATGCTAGCATCGACATATTCATTTCCTTCGTACAGCTGTACCGTACACGAGGATGTGATGACAGATCATTACATTTGCATGAAGCTTGTTCTAAAATTGCTACATTAACAGAAGGGAAAATAAAGTCAAGAAAGATTTGCAAGTTTGTTGCTTTCCATCAGACTTTTTGAATGTATCCATATCAATGAGCGATGTTTCAATAGCTACCTACTTAGTAATTGCAAGTACCAAGCAGATACTTAAGTAAGGACTTGACGAAATTCATCTCTAACTTTTTTTGGGGGGTAACCTAAAGCTATCTCTATGTGTTTTGTATCAAGATATGTATCTTTTGCTGATCCTTCAAGGCGAGAGGAAAATCTTCACTACATATAGGAATTGAAACAGAGAGACTCATGACTTGAAATAAATTTCGCACTATTATTGTCTCTCCGGTCTGATGATAAAGAAGAGTATCCAGCTCACAATATCTTCAAGAATTAGAATTAAATTGAACGGAACGCTCAAGTTAAATTTCATGTGTTTTAATCACCATCCAGCTTTTTCACTTGTGAGTCTGCTGCCAGAAATTTCTCTCCTCTTTCAAAATCACAGGACACAACTAAAACCTTTTGTTACGCGAGCTCAAGTTACCTGAGCTGAACCATCTCGAAAGTATCGTCCTACAAAAGGATACTTCTCAATACTACTATTTTCCCCTTTCGCTCCTATTGGTCTCTCTTTCTCTCTCTCTCTCAGTTTTCAAATGCTCTAACGCCCAAGCCCCCAGGACCTCAGCTACTAATCGTGCAGAAAGGTGAGAACATTGAGTTTGAAGGAAACATCTTGAACGTCATGACGCATTTATCTCTATGTTCTTTTTTTAAGTTTTCCCAAAAGTAACATTGTTGGAAGAAAACTCTTTGATTCCTCTTGGCACTTATCCACCTCTTTCTTCTTCTTTTTTTAGTGGTAGTAATACGACAGTCTTGTTCGCACAGAGAGCGAAGAAGAAGAAGGGTGCGTTGTACTGTTCCGTAAGATGAACCGAAGAAGGCACAATACAGCTTGTTGAATTTTGGAGTCCTTGTCGTGAATAAGCAAAAAGGTACAGGATAAACATCCAATAGCCTTCTTGAATAATCGTCTGTTTCTGGTCTTTCCTTCCTTCTCAATGGACCATATTCTCGATCATGCACACCACACGCACGAGCTCATCAATCATCTTAGGTTTTTGAACTATTGTTTTTCTTGATCAATAAGCACGATTTACGAAATTTGGTCCTTCTTTTTTCCATTCGCCGTGTTTTTCTTTCTTGAGATGCAAGCATTATTTACTCCCTTGCCTTTGTCTACATGGAATTTGAAGGAATAAAAGTAGAGTGAGTTTGGACTTATTCTACATATTTCAAGGCTATCGTTTTGTATGTTTCATAAATGACGGGATCTTATCAAAGCCGAAAGAGCAAAAGCATCGTTCGTAAAAGGTGCATGATGCGCTGTAAAAGAAAATAGTAATCCAAAATTCGGACAAAATTGCCCATCCTACGATGTCGTTAATTATTGGCTTCACATGCCTCTAGCATGTAAAAATCAAGCCAAATGATGTGATGCGGCCTATATTCAAACCACTTGATCGTAAGATCGAGATATCCGAGCTGTACTACTAGCGCACTTACTATCCGGTAAGCAAATCTCACGGCTTGCTAGTTGACCTTTACGATCCTACCACCTTGTCTATTGAACTACAATTTCGTCATCCCTTACTTAGCACTTATAAAAAATTCAAACACGAGAGATAGAAGGAGGAAGGTTGGGGGAAGAGGGAGAAAAAAGAAGGTTATCTAACGTGCTGACGATATTTGCTGGTTTCTACATGTGCATGTCGGTTTTGATATGCTATAACACTAGCTAGTATATTGAGCTAAATGAATGGTTACCCCTCTAAGGAAACCCGCTGTTTAAATTTCCTACCGATCGGTCCGTTAGGTGTAGATCTACTCGTGCTCGAGATTTTTTTGTTTGCTGGTATTGATTAACCTTTTTTCTCCTTCTCTAGTTCTTGAGGACGCCCACAAGGTATAGTACTGTAAAGTACTCTATCTAAACGTTGTAAACATAACTATAGTTCTAGTCGCTCGTTTCTCTCTTTCTGGATCCAATCAGTTCTCGTGCTGGCTATAGATGAGATCTCAAGATCCATGTTGGTAAACTGCCTAAGCCTATAGAATATTGGTACAGTATATTGATGCCATGATGGGAAAGATCAACCTTGTGAGTTATTTTCCTCTCTCTGTGACAACGAGCACAGAAGATCATTCGAAAGATATCCATAGAATTGAAGGTCTTTTGATGATGGCTGTATGCTAGTGATCGCCATATCTAGTAAGAAAGTTCCAAAGGGATTTTTTTTTAAAAAGTGTTAGCGCTCCATATACACACTCTTCCTTCCAAAAAATATGACGATCTGATGCCGCTCTTGACAGCACACAAAGGTTTACATTGGGCAGCCGGCAAGTTCAGTGTGCTATATTGTACGATTTGATAGTCTGGGATTTGTGGGGTGCACGGGGATGAGGTCTTCTGCCTGCCATCTTGTTGCTTTTTATTGTCAGAAAAAAAGTCTTCTGATGTGCCGCTTTTTCTTAGCCTGTTCCTTTTTTGGAATGCTTCTCAATCTAAACATATCTTAAACTGATTGGCTCAATCAAGGCGCCCTGCCTTCCACTAATTCATTTATCTGCAGTCATTTAGATGAATTTATATTGTGCTGTCATCTGCAATAATCACGCAAGCTGTCATCACAGGCGGGGATAGAATAGCGGGGATCAACGATTAAAAAGAGATAAAAACGTTCATTCAACACGTGTTGGAGAAGTGAGTGGAGTACTGTGCTATACCTGTTGTAACTACCTTTACAGGGATGAACTGAGGTAGCCATCCGATATGGGTGATGTTTGAAGCTATTGAGAGAGATGCGACAACCCGTGGCTGACAAGTGCAAGTGCATTATTTCTGATATTCTTGGTGTTTTTCTCCATGTGCAACCTGTTCGCAGATGTGAAATACGTCCCATCATGATTTGAAGATATGTTTATTTATGAGGGAGGTATTACATTAGTATCACTTAGTCGTCAAGTTTTAATGTGGGAAAATTGCAAACTGAAGTGAACTTTTGAGCCTCGAGTATCAGACTTAAGCACAGGCAGTGCTAGGCCTATAGGGTATTCTCGTATACTGGCTAGTTTGATTACCCCACACATGTATTCTCCTATACAATACGACTCGTTCCACAATCTCAAACATCTACTTTTAGTTTCTTATAATCAAGACAATGCAAATGAAATTTTGTCCATTTATTGTGTAAATATGTTCATATGATGGAACCCATTGATACATTACTGTTAAAAGGAAGATTAGACCATTGTTAATTGAAATGCAACACTAATAAAAACCAGCAAATCGCCAGTGGAGTTTTGTATACATTTTGCTGCCACACCATCTGGATCTTGTGCAACATCACAGAGTGATACAAGTACTTAAGTAATGCTTTCAAGGCAAGTTTATGCTATGGACAAAAACGTAAATAATTTTTCTACATATGATACAAAGTTTAAGTGGCGATCCATAATAGTACTCGTATATGAGAGCGTGGTAAGAATGCGCTGTCTTTGCCGTTTGAAAGGGCTCTTGCACCACATCTGATGCCACCTCCCATCAGTTTTTCCATACCGTAGGATCCTAAAAGGATGTTAGTTCATAATCAGTTGTTTGTCGAGTTTAGGTGCTCACCCAGGCTGTGGGTCTGTATAAACCAGTATCTAATGCCTTGAGGTCTTCCTTGGTGATCTCAAAATCATATACGTTTGCGTTTTCTTCAATTCTACTCAGAGTGACGGATTTTGGCAACGGTACAAATCCCTTAGAAAAATATTTCAGCAGATGTAATTTCAGTCTTATTCAGTCTACACAGTCATAGTTATACCATTTGCAAACTCCAACGTATCAGAATCTGAGCTGCGGTTTTGTTGTATTTTTTGATATACGGTTTGAGTAAATCATCATCCAAATATTGGCCTCGAGTGAGAGGGCTATATGCTTCAATGACCACTTCATTGACTTCACACCATCTTCGTATATCATGACGTGAAAGCCATGGGTGGATCTAATTGTGTTAGTAAAAACGTGAAAAATTCGACAATTTGTGTCAAGTCTGTATACATACTTCTCCTTGCCAGACCGAGATCTTGCTTCCCCATCCTTCGCCCTTACCTAATTTCTGCCCCTCTTCGTCTAGGGA
>Ga0160427_10001393_pt1 | contig 14822 bp, 17 predicted proteins | sample SolpanmetagenomL_FD_108194 | JGI IMG/M metagenome (GOLD analysis project Ga0160427, IMG submission 108194) | Solar panel surface microbial communities from Lawrence Berkeley National Laboratory, California, USA - L | ecosystem: Engineered > Built environment > Solar panel > Unclassified ...
AGATCTGCAAAGTTTCCGTTATGACTAATAATCCTGCTTGGATTGCTCTGTTTGTGTATTTCGAGGGCATCTTCAAACGTTGATGCCTTTGTCTTGTTCTTTGCCTGTGTGCCATGCATAATGATGCGAAGAGCGTCATCATCGCCAATCCAGCTTTTCTGCCAGTGAGTTTGTATGTCCGAGGGTGAAAGCTCAAGCGTAGGACGGACAGAACAGGCTTTGGCAATGATGGCTTCCTTTTCATCATTTTTTGCCTCCAAAGAATGGACATAATTGGTAAATTCCATCCATATTCTCTGTAAGTCTGCTCGCTGTTTGAGTGTTCTTTGAAGACTAGATTGGTATGCTAACTGTAATATCTGAAGTTGATCTTGTGGTGCCGAGAGCTGATTGCATAGTTCATACACTGCTTCCTAATATGAGTGCCTTTCTGCTAAAATGGCAATATCCCGAATGCTTACCCATTGACTGCTTGGTAGTGCCTCTCTCCATGACAGTTTTCAAAACCATGTTTGATACTGCAAGCATCAATTCTTCATACCGTTCTCCCTGGCAGTCATCGAACAAGGTTTTTCGAAGGATTGCGCTACCCTGTAATGCGCCCGTCCGTTTGAGATCTGAAAGCCATGCCACAACAATGGCCCTGACATTTTTGGACTGGGCAGGCTCGTACACAGGCCAGTTTCCAGCGAACCTCTATATGTCCAGAAAAGATATGTAAGCCAGAACTCCAACATTTTCCATGTTGTATGGCTTTTAAAATGATGGGATAGCTCCATATACATTATCACACTCTTCTGGGCTGTATAAATACAACAGATGATGAACTATATGCTCGAAGGCTTTAGCTTTATTCCTGCCAAGACTGAACGTCTCGGTATTGATTGAGACATCTGGCAGTTCTGGCAGATCCAACAGGCGCAAATTTGAAAGAAGTAGTGTTGCTGCTGGAGACGCCTTCATATTTGCAGTGACCTTGTAGTGGTGACTAGCATATAATCCGAAAAGCTCAACAAGCTCGTTGATTCTGCTTTAATTTGTGAACAATAAACTGACACCCTTCTAGATCTGAGAAAGAGAAGTCCGTCAAAGAAGTAGGAGAACAGCAATCAGCTTCCGAAATCGTCTAGTTTGTATTTGTATGCCTATGAATGCACTTGATCTGTGGTGTTTTCTGGTTCATGATGTTGCACCACAATCAATCAATCATCAACTCATTCAAGATTGTTTTTATTTATTATTTATTATTATTATTATTGTGTTGGTGTTGTGCATCAAGCAAGCATAAGGAGGGAGGTCAAACAAGAAGAAGAAGAAGAAGAAGAAGGCAAACTGGCCAACAAACAATGCCCATTGTCACCATCAATTCGTGAGGCCCTCAACCCTCCATACACCACAGTGCAGCAGCCAACAAAACAATGACGATGTTGTGCATGCACTGGGGCAGCATACTTAAGTACTTATCTACATGTACAGGCAACGGTCAATGCCTCTTGCTCTCTCTCACGCTCAACAACAAACACAATCTATCTATCTGCCTTCAACTCTCATCTCGCTGCAACACTCGGAACGTCAATTCATCAGTCGAGAGTACAACAGGTCCATCGTCATTCTACACCAACACAAAGCTTAATACGTCCTGTCGATAACATATATCGCAAACATGACTGTTGGTATTGACTAAAGCCTGTACTTCCCACAACTCGCGTGTCGCGCAGGTGAACAAGCAAGCTAAAGAAAAAACTGCCAACAATACAGAAACAACACCAGAAACTACTAGATCGACTGCGGAATGGAGTTTAAAAAGTGGTACGTCCCCGGATCGTCATCTTTAGTATCTAGTTTATAAAGATTTCCAATGACCAGATACTGACCCATTTTTTTCCCTTTTTTTTGTTGGGCAAAAATAGCATTAGGAACTGTCCCTACTCCACCAACTTCATCATCGTGTTCACCGACTGCGTTCCTCCATATTATTGAACGGTTGAAGACGACTCCTCGAGAAGGTTGGAGGAGACATAACATCAACAATGGGGGTTAGTTATCTTCTTCATATCGCCTGTTTGAGTAAAATACATGGAAATGAAGAGAGGCTCTTAGCTTATGCAATCACGGTCATAAAAGAATCAATAGCAGATCATATGTACCGAATGGCCATTATTACCATGATGTGCCCAGATCCTACAGTGAAGAAAGATCGATGTGTCAAGATGGCTATCATACACGATATGGCAGAAGCACTTGTTGGAGACATCACACCGTTAGATAAGGTGCCTAAAGGTTTGTGCCTCCTCCCTTTCCTCTCATTTTCTTTTAATCACTCCCTCATACTATCCCATAATCTTCCATAGTATAATCACTCAACCTGTCAAACTAATTATTTTCTTCACATATAGACGAGAAGCATCGTCGGGAATTGACATCTATCAAATACATGACAGAAGATTTGCTAGCTCCTATATCAAAAACTATCGCAGAAGAGTTTATGGATATATGGTTAGAATATGAGGAAAACCAAACACCTGAAGCGATTTTTGTCAAAGATGGTAAGTTAGGACGACGAAAAAATTCTTCAAGAAAACATAAACATTTACTATTCGGCCCCCCCCCCCCCTTTTCTTCTTCTTTTTTTTTGCAAACAAAATCAAAAAAAGGTCTTGTAGCTGATAGACTTGATAAATGTATTCAGTGGACAGATACGAACTCATCCTTCAAACGGTCGAATATGAAAAGAAGTACAAGCAGAATTTAGGGGAATTCTTGCACGTTGCTGAGGGTATCAAATTGGACTATGTAAAAAAATGGGTCGAAGATGTTTTGAAAGAAAGAGTTATATACGACAACGTTGTCTCGTCAATGTGAGAACGGTCGTCTAGAAGTGTCTTTCACCGTTGCATCATTTCGGATTATTTTTTAATCCACATCTTTAGCCGACTTCCATATAAGAGATGCTCTCTGTCTTAGGTCGTGGGTGATTTCCCGCTCAATTCCCCTTATATTCAAAGACGGTGGACAGTTAGGTCTTGTCCTGCACCAGAGCTCGTCTGGTCGTCTTCTTCTTCTTCTTCTTCTTCTTCTTCTTCTTCTTCTTCTTCTTCTTCTTCTTCTTTTTCTTCTTCTTTTTATTTCTCAATCTTGTGGTTCGAGGCGATTCTCCTTTTTGGCGTAGGTTATATCATAGCGGCACTATCGTATAACAATGTTGTTGTTTTGTACACTAGGTCTACCTGCTGTAACGTAGAAAACGAAGATAGATAACGAATTTTCCTCCCCCTTCCTTCTCTTTTGATCCGTTCACTAGTAAAGAAAAAAAACATTGTTCCTTAGATGTGATTGAGTTTGTATACAATTGATTTCACCCCTTCCATTCATTTGCAAAATAGAACTAAAAGTAATATCAATTTTGGTCAATTGTTGCAAAAAGGCAAGCACTTTTGTTCTACATTTGATTTTATCAGACGATATCGTCATAGATAATATGTTATACAGCACAAAAGAAGAAGTTTTTATCTTTGTGTATTTACAGCAGTAGATGTAGAGAGGTGATCATGAAATGTTTCTGAGAAATGGCATGAACGAAGGAGATATATATAAGTGTGGTATGAAACAGTGGTATATTGAAAGAAAAGAAAACGTAAGCTATCCATTCCACAAATGAGGGATTTTTCTGTTTCTTTTATAAAAAAGGGTTTGCAAGCCTCCATAATGACTGGACTCCATAGACAAAGCAATAAGAAAATATCATCAAATAAGAAGACGAAAGAAAGGTGAAATAGACGGCACAATCCTTCGCAAGCAGAAACGAGACTAGAAGGAAGAAAGAAACATTCGCCAGAACACCCACTACCCAGGAACAAAAAGGGAAAAAAGAACGAATTGAACCCCAACGCTAACCCGAGAGGTGATACAGACGAAAAAAAAAACAGAGAAAATAGAAAGGAAAGGATTAGAAGATATAAATGATAAGCGAAGTCTTGAAGCATGATTAGATTGAATTTTCCTGTAAAGAGGAATGTAAAGCCAGATCCCTCAATGATGAGACGAAGCGAGCAACGATTCATGATGTAACACCTTGCATTTCCTCGTCGTGACCACCATTGTGGGTGACAGGTGCTGCGGAGTCGACTTCCATAGGTGTGGAATCTTTCTCCAAATTGCGAGTCTCGCCATCAACTAAAGCCGTGTCCTCTGAAGTAACTGCTGGAAGCGGCACTACAGCCACTTTCTCTTTCTCTTTTTCCTTTTCTGTTGATTCGGCTTTGCGACGCTTCCCATACTCGCTGAGACTCATTTTCTTTTTCGCCGGAGTAGAGGAGGCCAGAAGTGAGGGAGTCATGAGAGAATCTGTACTAGTCTGAGTCGAGAAGGTTGGAATTATTGATGAGGCTTGACCCATAGGTGATTGAACAAGATAGTTCGATGCCTGATGGTCATTGCTGGAGGAAGAGCTCATCAACGATGGTGTAGTAGGAGCATTTGGAAATAACTGTGCAGGAGGCATTTGTAGATGTAAATCTGACGATCTATAGCCATTGATGTGGATGTTTGACGATGGTGGGGAAGCTTGTTTCAAAGGCGGAGATTTGAAGACATTAACAGGTCCATTCAAATGATTGTATTGTCGTATGGGTTCGTCGAGGTTGTCTCGTGGCTGTATGTGCGTTGTTAAATTTGCATCCGTCGCTTGGTTCATGTTCTCATCAAAAGAACTATTGGTTGACTCCTCCTTGTCATCCTTGACTCCCGACATGAATACATCACCGTCGTGAGCTATTTTGATGTCAGTGGGTGAGCTTTCCTCTTTGACAATCGTCAAGGGTGCGCCAGTCGTTCGATCTGATTGCATTTGCTGTGCTCTAAACACAGCCAAAATTCGTTTCCTTCTTGGAGCGACAGGTATAACAGGAGGATGGACATCCATATCAGCCTGGACTGAAGATTCGCAATAAACTGTCGTACTTCGTAAACTGATGGTTGGATTTGAAGTCTGTATAGTATGACCAACATTCCTCTCATCGATTGAAGTTACTATACTCGGAGATGGACTACCAGATCGTGGGCTGGAGTGACTAAGACCATTTGTCAAAGTGGGATGTCCATTTCCAGACCTCAAATCATCCATAGACTGATGTATCGCATGAGGATGTGGTACGGTTCCACTAGGTCGCTTTATCCGCTTTCGACTTTGAACATCTTGACTATTCATCTTTTCAATCAACGATATTGTCTCCTTGATTTTTCGTGCTTCTCGAGCAGATTCTATGTGGTCATGCGTTGTAGGATCGTGTGTATGATGGGATGGTGTCATGTCTCGGCTGGTAGGCTTGTCTCTTGATGATGTCGATGATGATCTTCGGTTAGCCCTCTCTTCGACGTTTGTGAATTCTGGACTTGTCTCCTTCGTGTTCGAAAAATCGATTGAGGCATTGCGTCGACGTTTTCCGTTTGACTTTTTTGTACGCGTTGATTTTGTAGACTTTGATTCATCGTGATATTTTTCAAGAAGACATGTTTTTTTATCCAAGCAAGCACACTCTCCTAAACTTGTGACAAGCTTTTCGCTCCAAACTGAGAATTTTGATGCTTCAGCAGGAGGGAGCTCCGACTTTTCGTAAAGTGCTTTTTTAAACGAAGGCTCCCACTCCCAATTTATTGTCAATTCCGTCCCAGATTCGATATGTTCACACGCAAACAGCCCAAAACGAATCTCAGTGTCATCCAGGATGACAGTCTCCAACTTGAGGTTTGGTTTGCAACTATGACGAACGAATCGAGATTCGGATCCACATTGCCGGGCATCAATGTACATGGGAAGATCAGGATGGAACAAGACAAATGGTTTCGGATGTCGTATGATTTGAAATTGATTAAGGCTGTCATTGATGTAAGATTCTTTCGACCCTATCTCCCCTATATATTCGAGAACAAGCTCGCCAAGTTGTTTCGTGGTTTCTGAGGTAATGTAGTTGAGTGGTGCACCAACTTGCACAGAACGAGCTGATCCGGACAAACGTCGAACGCATACTGATGACACATCGAGCTGAGACAAAACTGATCGGGAAACACGTCTTGGTGGAGTATAATTCTGCTTGTGCTGGCGTGCTACGTCCGGCTTCAAAATCAGATTTTTCAGCTCTGATTCTACTTCGCTAGACAAGATCGTGTTTGATGATACGTGAGTATATTCCCTGGTGTAAACACTAGCTGGAACTTCACTCTCGGACTCGATGTCTGCTTCAGCTCCTGGGCTTTGATCGGAAGGAGAGGTTTGAGCAGGTGAAAGGGCCGTATCAGGCTGAGGATTTGTGTTGTTTGTATTTCGTTGTTTGGCTCTGGGTCTAGACGATGAGGAATCTTTCGGACTCGATGGCTTTCGTTCACCAGCTTTGTCTTCTGTTGTAGATCTAGAGTATGAGGTTATATTTTTATCCCTCTTTCGACCTGTAGTGGTAACCTTTTTCTTGTGGTTCTTAGATTCTTGTTCCTTTCGTGCTCTTTGTGCCTCACGAGCGGCTCTGCCATCTGCAATCCAATCACCACCACAGTAGCAGCATATGAAGGTAGGAGGAAGGTTGTTTTCGTTCATTTTAAGACATTTCATATGTTGCCATTTGTCGCACTTATCACACTGGACTGAAAAGCCATCGTCATCGTAATAACCACATATGCAGTGGAACTCACTTTCGGTGCCATCCTTATCGTCCGCCGGTGGAGTCCGCTGCGTAAACGCAGAAGTGTAGTTTGTTGACTGGGACACAACTATGGAGGCATTTGAGGCAGTATCGTTCATAGCTTGTGTCCAATTCTTTGGTAGTATTGGGGTTATTCTTCTAAGTCGTGTCTGTTCTTATGATCATATCGAAGTTGACGGTGTAGACTCTAAACAAGATTCGTTCCGGAATACTGCTGACAATGACAGAATGTCAGAATTTTGGTCCACTCAAACTCTAGATTGAAATGTTGAAGATAAAGGACATGTGTCACGTCCACGAAATCCGGTCGTACCTATGATAAAGAGTGCAGTATTTCGAGTTTTGTGTACAAGACAGGGCCTGTTTGCGTCCGACTTCGGTTTCAAGACCGGCAGCTATCGTACAGAACGCCTCTCGGACAAATCCTGAAGGGCTTTTTGACGTGTGAGGTAGAGGGTTTTTATTGTTTGATAAGAGAGTCAACAGATTAACTTGGCGATATTGTGACGAAAGCGATCGATCTGATGAGTATCGTAAGAACACACTAATCCGTCGTAAAGAGATGGCACTCAAACTGTCAAAGATGAACGATGTACAGTTGCCGGACGTAAGGTGATGTGAGATGCGTGGTTTTGAGAGACGGGTCGTGTTCTTCTGAGGAGTTGTTAATTTGTCGAGCAAAAGGAGGAGTGAAATTAAGATGATTTGGCTACAATTCGGATCCACAGTCGCAAGTTGGTGATATATGAGTAAAGTAGGAGGAAGAAAGGGTAAGAGCTGCTAGCGATGAAGAAGAATTTGGTACGGAATGAATGGATGGACGGAAAGATGATTAGATGAATCGAAGCTTGTTGAGCGTCTGCTTCGTGAGTGGATTGAATATGGTGAATGAGGAGGAGAAGGTTGAGGAGGGAGAGGATGGATGGAATGAGATGAAATTGGGGGAGTCAAGGCGAACGAGCGAGTGTGTGCTTTTGGGGGGGTGGATTTGACTGACTGACTGACTGGCCGACCGAGTAAAGGAAATTGGGCCCAAGAATCAAATCAAATACAATTACCTATCTCTCATTCTCTCTCTCTCTCTTTCTGATCTGCTAAACAAAGACAGACACAGACGGAGGGAGACGAGACATGGCTCCGGGGGGGATAAAACCAGCCAAATCTCGTTATGTTCGGCCTGTCCCCAGAGGATGAAAACATGCGAGGAAGATCCATTTTCCTAGACTTCCTGCGCTCAAAAACACATTACAAACGACTTGTTCGCAGGCAATCATCCAGAATGAATAGTTGAATGAGTGTCAATAATATCGTCTCGTTTGGCTGCTATCAATCAAGTGTTCATTTTTTGCTTTGCTTTCTTGGTCGAGCACTAGGTTCATTGCTTCTCAGATTTCCCATGATGGAAACTTGTGCTTTTGCTTTGCTTTACCTACTTAGTATTCGCTTACTCCTGCTCGCAGATGAACAGAGAGTATGTAACCCCCCCCCCCCAAAAAAAAATACTCCAAAAAACAACAAAAAAGGGTTCGCTGTCAAAAGTTTCCTTCCTAAAATTACTTTTGGTGCCACAAGGATTAATAGGCGAATTCTTTTTAGTGTGTGCCTTCTGCTTATTGCCCATTTTCTGGTTAAGAAAAAACGCACTCTTTCGCTCTTTTGATGATGCTCTTACTCGTCCTACGCTAGCAGTATCCACCGCATTTCTGCAAATCTCTTAGTTTCCAAGTTAAGCAGAGATCATAATAGATACCATTGTTGTTTGTTATTGTTATGATCACCTACTGTTACAAACTCCCATGTCGTGTAGAGGTAAAACAGTCAGACGATATCGCGAATTGACTCTGTACAGTACACCAACAAAAGACATTTCTTCACTTCTTATAGGGTACCTTGAACACAATAGGTGTATTAAATACTAAGTCGCCAGTAAATAGAGTAGCAAAAAACGAGATCGCATACTGGAGTTAATTCGAACTGGTATCTAGATAAAAGCCAGATGTGGTGCCTTGGATGGTTGGCAGCTTCCCCTCCCTCTCCTTTCTCATCGTGCGCTATGTGTCTGATCATAAATGATGATAAAATCGGACAACAGTATGCTAAACTTTGAAACGAGGGAAGAAAAAAATTGCTGTCGCAAAGAAGAAGAAGAAGAAACCTGATTCCACATTATTTCTATTTTCTATTTTCTCTTTCCTTCTCACAAGCGGATTATGAAGAAGGGGGGTATAGGTTAAATCGAGGCTGGTCTCTGGGAAACCCCTAAATTCTTGAGGTGTGATTCTGGTCTGCTCCATGTCGTATTTGGGCGTGGATGTGGATGGTGTGGATGGATGTGGACAGAATTGTGGAAAGGAAGTCATCCATCCAATCAATTCCCATCTCACTCTTCTTCAATCAGGCAATATGTTAAGTACTTAGCAACTCCCCACGCCTCACTTGCAATAGAGAAGGAAATGAAAGAAGGAGAAGAAAAGGTTCTTCCTTTACTGCAATAGTTGCCTCTGCTTTCGCAATCCCAGTAGAGGTGAGAATGATATCCTTACTTTTGTTCAACTGTCGCAAACAATTACTTATATGCGTATAATGTGATGCCCTGCCACCCCCGAGCAACGCCTTAAAAACATGGTCCACTATGATCGCACAGAAGCACCTGCTTTAGAGAACATCAACTCCCTGGACAAATGCCTCAGGAGGAATACTCTCACAGCTACTACCACCCATGATATGCAGTGATTGCTAATTCGCCCACTATTTGACAAAAAGTAACAAGGATGTGATGAGCATCATCCATTGCAAGAGCTAAGAAATTTGGATAGCAGTTACTTAATTGTGTGGGTGTAAGAAAGGAAGAGCACACCATTTCAATAATAAGTTGGACTAACAAGAACCAATCATATTACGAGCACTAAATCCAAAACAGCAAGGCTCACTTCGAAACCTAGCACTAAAAAGGCTGCGCGATGGAAAAAACAAATCTAAAGTCTTATCGAAGGTGCTAGAAGGAAAGCCAGGCAGGCTTCTCTCACGTGCCATGAACTGGAAATCAAAGTCATTCAAAACCTCGAAGCTATGAAATTGCAGGGGAAAAAATGGATTTTAATGCTCTGTATGCAGGTACAGGATTCCTTAGCTAACGAGCCGGTCGCTTGAGAATTCAATATTTCACGAGGGAGCTCTCATCCAAGATTTGATATAGATGCAACAATAATAGACAAATGACGGTGGTAAAAACCAATGTTCAATTCAGTCACTTACGCCAACAAAACAAAAACCCTACTCAACATCAAAACAGCAGAAAAGGAACAAGATGCGGTATGAACAAAACATATACGAAGGAAAAGAAAGACTGATGTTTGTGCCAATCATGGCATACAGTACTCGCTCGCGCAGAGAATCTTGGAGATGTTGATAGCAGTGATCCGAAGTCGAAGTGTGTGCCCAGAAACTGTACCAATCATAAAGAAGTGAAATCGTCGTGTAACGTTAAATTTGCAAAAAGCGTAATTAAGTATTATGATTAATTTCCAGCCTTCTTGTAAGCTGCCTCGATATCTGACTTGTATTTCTCGTTCAACGCTTTTCTGTTAAGCTTCATCGCGGCAGTGACGAGTCCCTGTTTAGAAAGATTAGCTACTATCTTGGACATATAACGCAGAAGGGTAGACCATTAAACGTACACTTTGTGGAGTCCACTCTTCATCGGTGAGCACAACACCCTCGATTAGCTCCTGACCAGCAAGGCCTCCTCTCTTGCCATGAGCTAGTAGGTCCTTTAAAACTAATGCTTGAAGCTTGTCATCTCGAACAATTGATTCCAGCTCACCAACGATACCATTATCTTTAGCAAGCTTCTTGAGGGCTGGTTCCATGGGAGAAATGATTGCAACTGGCTTCACTTTCTGTTGGTCGGCAAAAACGCAAATGTTGTTGACGACACCACTAGATCGATATACAGATTCAAGCTAGTTTGGTATTAGTAAATGTACGTATGGAATGATATGAGAAACTAGAGGGTATACCTTTTCAAGAGCAATGTATTCACCATTCAACGTCTTGACCAAGTTCTTCTTTCGATCAATAATCTTCAACTGACCGTCTGCAGTCCACTCTCCAACATCTCCAGTCTTGAACCATTTGTCTTCTGTATAGGCCTCTGCTGTTTCTTTGTCATTCTTGAAATAGCAGTCTGCAACGGCTGGTCCTCTGATCCAGATTTCACCTTGAGGTGGGTTGCTGGATGATTTGTATCCAGCTTCTGCATAGTCGACAAGCTTAACTTCAACAGCACCGGGAGGGGCACCAAGGGCATCTGTGTTCCATTCGTAAGGGTTCATGAGTGCACCCATTCTACAATCTCGTTAGCATCGCAAAGATAATCTGATATTCAAGCCGCTTGCTTACCCGATAGTTTCAGTCAACCCGTAACCAATAATCACAGGACAGATAGCCATGGACAGAAAGTGTTGAGTTTCTTTCGACAGGGCGCCACCACCATTCAATGAGATCTTTAGTCTACCACCAGTAGCTTCTTTGATCTTGCTAAAGACAAAAGAGTCAAGTAGACCAACTCCTGGAAGGCCGGTAGACAACAAGAAGCTCTTGGCTGCCATAGCTCCCCAGAAAAGTTTTTGGCTAAAAGCAGGTTGTTGCTTAAGCTTAGTTTCAACACCCTTCTTCACTGCTTCCCAGACATTTGGCACTCCAACCAGGACAGTTGGCTTCAATTCCTTGATGTCACCAACGCTGTTTCGCATTGATGTATCAGTCAAAGTCTTGACACTGCCGTAACCCATAGTGCCTCCCCAAAAGATGACAGCATTCTCAAATACAAATTCGAGAATGTGTGCAAGAGGTAGGTATGTGAGGAGGACGTCTTCACCGCCGATAATCTTACCAACAACGACATCCACACCAGCAACTAATCAAGAAAAATCAGCAAAAGAAGAGGTAAAATAGTCTGGCATAGAAAGCGATACATACTTGCGGCAACAACGTTGGAGTGTTTTATGTAGACTCCTTTTGGTGTACCAGTAGATCCTGATGTGTACATGATGCATGCTAGGTCTTCCGGGGCTGGTGGTACAGGCTCTGAAGGTTTGTTTTCTCCAAGAGTACGAAGATCCTCGTATCTGATGATTTGTACATTTGGATGAGTCTGGCTCAATTTTTCCAAGTCTGCTGCCTTGGCATCTGCATCTGCGTCGTTGTATATGACGAGACGAATCTCTTTGGCCTCCTTTAATGGTTCAATGAGGTTTGGAAGGAGATGTGAATCAACCAAGATAGCCTTAGACTCAGCCTCAGTGAGGGAATGTGTTAATCCTTGTTGACCGAGAGTATCGTATGCAGTCACAATGGACATGGATTGTGAAAGAGCACCTATTCATGTCAGTTTGTCGTCCGTTAACGTGTTTGTTTTCAACATACCGTGAGCGGTGGACAACCACCTCGAACTAAGATGAGGTATTAGCAAACAAGGCTGAACCGAGTTGGTTTTCCAAAGATAGCTTACCTAGTTGCCGCAAATATTTGGACCTTGTCACCTTTTTCTAATCCTAAAGCTCTGAGACCACTTCCGAGTTGATGAACTAAAGTCTCGTATTCCTTGAAGCTCATGTAAGAGTAACCGGACTTTTCAAAATAGAACCATTTCTTGGGAACTTCAGTTTCCTTTCCATCAACAAATTTCTTGACCATCTTTGTCTCCTCATGCATCTTGATCAACTTTCGTGTACCCATACATCTTCGATCGCCAAACTTCTTCGAACTGTATGTGATCACGTCGTAAACTGTGCGTACACCTTCCGCCGGAATACTGGCGAGTTCTTGAGCGCACGCTGGGTGTCGTCTTGGTATACCTTCTCCATCCTTCTTTTCGACGCCAGCCGCCTCAACAGAGAAGGGACCCTGTGCGGATTTTGTTGGGTATAGGATTTTTGGAAGCATAATTCTAAGTGTTTGTATTTAGTGTAGAATGGGGGAGTAAGAAGAAGATGAACAAGAGAGTGATTCTGTGTCCTCTCTTTATGACAGATAGCTGCGTAACGATGGTATGTATGGTTTGTTGAGGGAGATGTGCAGTGATCGGAAATAGGCCAACCGAATGTGTATATAACTTTTTGAGGGTGGGTGGAATGACGCACACAAAAATGCCAAAGGGTTCTGCCGTGACCTGGGGAAGGAAAATGGGGAATTGTTTTAAAAAGAATATCTAGATTCAAGAAAGACAAACACGCCAGTACACTCGTCAAGTAACGGATGCTACACTAGTGTAAGTGTGTATGTACAATAAGCACAGTGCTGCTAATCGGATGTTAGCAAGAATGACAAGCTGTGATATATGGTCCAACGCTGCTCGTTCAAGCTTGCAAATATGCACAGATCCTGCAACGCTTCAAATCTCCGCTAATAGAAACAGACAATATTCGTCTGGTCAAGAATTTATCGGAATTTGCTGTTCTTCAGAACAACGAAAATCAGTTGGGAAGGATGTGCTAAAACGATGTGAGAGAGCGACAAGAAAATCTGGGGAATACCAAGCGCGAATGTGATCACGCTGAAGTACAGGCCAAGTATATACTTTGAGCTAATGAAGTTCAAGGTGAGTGAGACAAGAGGGATAGAGAGAGCAAGAAATGGAAGACTTCAAAATGTGAGCACGGGGGATCTTGTGCTCAAAGCTTTATATCAAACTTGCCAAAGCATAGCTGGGTGCGAATTCAAACATTTTCACAATCCACATTTGCATGCATAGCTACTCAACGTACCGAGGAACAGCTACTAAACTTTGCGCTCTTTTCGGAGATGCCTAGGTTTATCCTACCTTGATAATTGCTCTTGGAACTTGTTCAACAATCTACCCTTATTGCCTTTATTTGCTAGCATGCTGGTGAACGCTTCATGAATGAGCATGTCCAACTTCCTCATTCACACAAATACATCCCGCGCTACACTCCCACATTCGACCATAGCTCTTCCTAGGCAGTTTGGCGACAGCCCAAGTTGGCGGCAACGGTTTCACAGCTCCAAATGGCAATTCCGACCATGGACTATTTTGTAAGGTAAGTCTGTGAAACAGGTTGCAAGCTATTTCCTTGTGCATGAGCTTTTTGCACCGGATCGTATCGATCATCTCGCTTCTTATTTTGATTCAGGGCATGCATCCTGCTTCTGACAAGGCTTTTCCAACGGAAAAGCAATCACCTATTATTATGTCTGACTTCACATCGCAATCGCTACATGTCAACTCGTGAAGCCGAACACATGCCCCTCCCCTGTTATATTGGGGCACTGTGGTTTACTTGTTTGCCCAGAGATATATATGCCAGTTATCCGTGAACTACTTTCTTGATTAGGTCTCTCGTAAACCTAGGGATATAGAAAGAACTATCTACTATCATTTGAATATCTGTCATAACACTCCGTGGCTGCATCATTCAACACAGGAAATCGTTATAAAGTAGTACATGTAATAGATAAACATTAAACACTTGCATCCACATACCCATGGATGCAGTGAATCACAACTCTGTCATGCTATAATCCACAGACATGAATATAACATCAATATTACCTAGATACCTAACAAGTGATTACCTTATAAGTTTACTCCACAATGTGTCGATATAATATGCATTATGTAACATATAATCCAAGTCTCGAAGATCTTGAAATGTACATGTACACATACTTGCTCGGAACTGCGCTTCATTGGACTTATGATCCAAAAATATCCTTAGTTTATCATTTGCATTGTGTGCTGGAGCTTCCCAAACTCTGCTAAGTTAAGTAACTATCCTTCCATTGTATGCGAGTCCTCGATGACAATATTGCAATACGGCTATTAAAGTATGTTGGTAACAATATGTGGAATGATCAACTAATTAGCCACTCAAAGGTTAAATGCAGGTCGTTGGTTGAATTATCCACAATACTTGATGACCACTATAGTTATATACCTGGCAGGCATAGGCTTCCCAAAATGGAACATTCTCTAGTTGTCGACTCCAGATGCTTTCAAGCTTGCGACATATGTACGTGCATTTCTTGTATGCACAAATTATGCATATATATCCATTGATCAATTGGATTTATACAATACCAAATGCTAAGTCAACTCAGTTGAATGTA